>Ga0206902_10038_pt1 | contig 36537 bp, 31 predicted proteins | sample Alteio_BWOrgHeat_44_FD_153242 | JGI IMG/M metagenome (GOLD analysis project Ga0206902, IMG submission 153242) | Enriched cells from forest soil in Barre Woods Harvard Forest LTER site, Petersham, Massachusetts, United States -... | ecosystem: Environmental > Terrestrial > Soil > Temperate forest >... | reverse complement strand
ACGAGCACCAACGTCTGGATCACGAATGTTGTGGTCTCCACGGTGGGAAGAGGCACCAATAACATGAGGCTGCAATTTACAATCCAAGGTGGATCTAATAGCTTTCCTTACGACACTTTCGTCAATTCGGTTCTGGATTTTTCGTTCAATACGAACAAGGCCTGGGCCTGGATGGGGCAAGGTTTACCAGCCTCAGCTACGGCTACGATCCCGTCGGAAACATCACCAACAATATCGAAAGCGGCAGCTCTCAAGCCTACGGATATGGTGTCCAACGTAAACAGGCGGTCAAAACGGTCGGCACTGCCAAATACCTCTATGATCTGTGCGGCAACATGATTGTCCGCCAGGGTGGAACAAGCACTCCCCAATCGCTGGTTTATGACCCGGAGAACCGGCTGATGCGCTTCGCCCAGGCGGGCACGAATTTCATGCTGGTACAATACGGCTATGGCGCCGACGGCACCCGATTGTGGAAGTGGAACAACCAAAGCCCCACCAATCTACAGGTCTGGATCGGGAACATTTACGAAGAAAAAGGCGGCAAAACCTTGTTCCACATTTATGCCGGCGGCGAACAGGTATGCACCTTTGAGAACGGTTCACCATTGGCCGGAGGCAGCGATACCTCCAAAGTGGGAGACTATTATCATCAAGACAATCTGAACTCATCCAGCGCCCTGAGCAATTCCGGGGGCACTCAAACCGAAGTGAACGTCTACTATCCCTTCGGCCGGGTCCAAACCGCCAATCTGCAAGCCAGCTTCAAAATCTCCCGCCAGTTCACCGGCCAGATCAAAGACGACGAAACCGGCCTCTACTACTACAATGCCCGCTACTACGATTCCGAACTGGGCCGGTTCATTCAGGCGGATACCGAAATCACAGATTTCAGCGATCCCCAAAGCTACAATCGGTACTCCTACGTTCTTAATGACCCGTTGCGCTATACCGACCCAACTGGACATGGTATAGGGGCAACGGCGGCCGATGCGATGTTCAATACTGAAACGCTTAAAAGCAGTTGGCAGCTAATGACCATGCATGATAACTTTGCCAACAAACTGTGGGAAGTACCAGTTGCGGGCATCGGAATGGCAGCCGGAACTGTGGATGCGGCATTTAATGTAATGACATTGGGGGGAAAGGGAGCCATAGAAGGCAGCATAAAGGAAACAGTCAAAGTTGGAGTGGAAGAACTTGGAAAAGTAGAGGGGGAAAAAGCCACAGTACGTGCTGTCGAAAAGGATGTCGCAAAAGATGTTCCTAATCCATTTGGAAAAAAAGGCGGCCCAGAACACCAAGCTAAGGTCGAGGAGGTGCAAAATGATATTGAATCTCGTGGTCTTGAAGCGCAAAAAGAAAAGAAAATTGAAACCCCAGGCGGAAACAAAGACACTCGATATGCCGATGTTGTTGCAAAAGATTCTAAAGGAAATGTTGTTGAAGTACATCAAGTGGGACGTCAAACTCAAGAAGGCTTGCCTGTTTCTCGCGAACGTAAAGCCATTCAAGATATAGGAAACGCGACTGGCCAGACGCCGCAATTTCATCCATACAATCCAATACCGCAGACCACAAAGCCATAGAATTGCCTTATGGGACAACAGGTCAATTTTTATCTAACTCCGACAGATTTACAAGCTGCGGAGGAACGCATTCGTAAATGCGGCGATTTTTTGGTGCTACACAGCCGATCGCCAGAATCAAAACCGCGAATTGTGCCTGGCATTGATTTTGAGGAAAACGGACAAAAATGGCTGTTCTTTTTTCTGGTCCGGCCAATTGATTTGGCCTCCGTAATAGTGCGCGAAGTTCCTAAGCAAAAATATTGGGGTCTGGATGTCTTGCGATCTCCCATTTTGGAATTTTCCATCTGCTTTTTCGATGGTGCCCAAATTCGGCAAGGGCGTATCTATTTTCAGACTCAATATTATGATGAAAACCGTCAGCTTGTCGCCAAATCAGATTCATTTTTAAAATGGGCCAGATGCATCCTGGGTGCCACTAAGAAAACCTTGCATCGAGATCCAACACAGGGTGTTTATATCGGCCCCGACACCAAAACTTGGGTCGAGCAAAAAGGCGGAACGCTTTTGAAGCTTTAATGCGATTCAAAATAGATAATTGAACTTGACACGCCTGCCGAAGCACAGGAGGTCCCTGGGGGTGTAGTTAATGGTTGATAATTTGAGGATGCATACCGCTATTATTAATTTAGTTACCGAAAATCCTTCAACTGGAGAGTTTGCTTTGATTTTGGTCGAAGACGGCCCTTGGCCTGAGGCAAATTCAGACTGGAGTGATTGCTTGTCACGGATTCAAAATCGTCTTTACGATGCCATTGATATAGCAGTGGATGGGCATTTAGCCGCCAAATATCCCAACGCCTTTGGCAAAAAAGCACGGATCCAAATTGATTCTCCAAATGGTGTACCGGACCGTGTATCAAATTTAATTTCCACCTTGCGTACCGCCATCTTGACCGAAGGCGATGAATACTATTCAGCTATTAAAAAATCTCCCTACATCTCTGCATTTCGGATTGTCATGGGACATGAAGTAAATCCTCATAATTAAATTCACATAAAAAGCCAGTTCTTATTATCTTGCCTGCAGACCCCTTGCCTCGCCAACCTTGTAGCACTGTTCCTTTAACCAAGGACATTGTAGGAATTTTTCACCTCAAAGTCCGGATCGCTTTCAGTCGTAACGGTGACCATTCCAAGTTGATAGTTGTAAGAAAACCGTTTGCCAAGAGAAGGTTGGCGTGTTAGTATCTAAATCGAAGGCGCGGTGGATGAATCATCCACTGCGTCTTTTTTGTTCTTTGATTCCGCCTTCGCCAAGGCTACGGCGGACAGGCCCGCGGTTGCGGGACGTCGATCATCGCCCTGCGGGGCGATGACCGGCGCGGCTCTTTGACAATTGAGATTGATTGAAGCGTTGGGCTGCCCAAGCTTCGTCAGGGGCGGCATGGTCGGATTATGCCGCTCCTACGGGCTTCCGCCTTCGCTTGAAGCTTCGGCGCGACAAGGGAGTGGATTGGAGCGAGATTTTTCTTTTTTGGAAATCTGGCTTACAAAGATGCGCACCTGCGGTGCTTGGCTTGGGAATTTGAATTCCGAGTGAATCCAGGTAAATCCAGCCAAATCCAACTATATGAAAGTCATCGAATCGGATGATCAATGCCGATGGTGAAGCCTGCCACGCGGTTGAATTTGAAGTGGGCGTTGCGGCAGCAACGCCCTACCGGGCGAAAGGTTCAAGGCGCCTGCTGGCGGCTTCTGGCAGCTATTGGCAGATAAATATAAAAGCGGAATTCGGAAAGCGGAAAGCGGAAACGTCCGGAAGGCTATGGAAGGCTAGCTGTAGTCCAAGGCTAAACGCTAAATGCTGAATGCTAAAGTTTAAGGCACCCGATTCGGTCGCAGACCGAACGCTACAAAGTCGCAGTTGCAGGTTATTGCACCTTCTGGCAGCTATTTGCAGCTATTGGCAGGTCCAATAAAAGCGGAAAGCGGAAACCATCGGGCCGAACGCTACAGGGTTCTGAACCCTTCTGAAGTCTTCTTCTGTCTTCGTTAAAAGCTACGACGCGACAAGGAAGTTTGGCAAAAATGGCCAGTGTTGGAAATCAATGGGTTGCAAAAGTCAGGAGGGTCTTTGAGGGGCTATGAGGGGATAATTTTATGAAAGGCTGAAGGCTAAACGCTAAATGCTAAAGTTCAACAGGTTCGGCTTCTGATCAAGTCGACGGCACAAGGGTCTTGTCCGCAGGCGTCGGGGACGGCGCTTCTGAGCCAGTCGGCTTTGTTACTGTTTTGACTGCCGTCTTCCGCAGGGATTTTTTCAATGATTCTATTTCCACGGGTTTGGCGATGTAATCGTCCATGCCGACGGCGAGGCAGAGTTCGCGGTCGCCTTGCATGGCGTGGGCGGTCATGGCGATGATGCGGGTGCGAGCCAGGCCTTCCTTGGCCTCGATTTCGCGGATCTTCTGGGTGGCTTCGTAGCCGTCCATCTCGGGCATCTGGCAATCCATGAAGATGACGGCGTCCATATTCTGCCGCCAGGCGGCCACGGCTTCCTTGCCGTTCTCGGCGATGCGGAGATTGGTGTAGCCAAGTTTCTTGAGCAGCTTCAAGCCCACCAACTGGTTCACCTTGTTGTCCTCGGCCAGGATGATGGAGGTGGTGGTGGGCCAGGAGGACGATTCGAAATTTGTGTCGGCGAGGAATTTCACCGCGGCCAGCGCACCGGAGGGAACATTTTGTTTCCCGAAGGGCAGGGTGAACCAGAAGGTCGAGCCTTGTCCCACGATGCTGGTCAGGCCGATGGTACCGCCCATCAACTCGGCCAATTTCCGGCAGATGGCCAGTCCGAGTCCTGTGCCGCCAAACTTGCGGGTGGTGGAGGCATCGGCCTGCGAAAAAGATTGGAAGAGTTTCTTTTGTTCATCTTCCGAGATGCCGATGCCGGTGTCGCGCACGGCAAAATGCAGCACGGTATCTTGTTCCGTTTCCTGGAGCGCGGTGATGTCCAACGTCACGCCGCCTAGCTCCGTGAATTTGATGGAGTTGTTCAGCAGGTTCAAGAGGATCTGGCGCACGCGGGAAGGGTCGCCCATGAGGCGGCTGTTGATGCCTTCAGCGATATGGTAGTGGAGCCCGATCTTCTTCGCCTGGGCGCGATGGTTCAGCAGCGCGACGGAATTGGCCGCGACCTCGCGCAGATCAAAATCCACGGTTTCGATGGCCATCTTGCCGGCTTCGATCTTCGAAAAATCCAGGATGTCGTTGATGATGGAGAGCAGGGAATCGGCGCTCTGCTTAATGGTACTGGCAAACTCGCGTTGTTCGAGCGTGAGGCTGGTGTCCAGCATGAGGTTGATCATGCCCACGACACCATTCATGGGCGTGCGGATCTCGTGGCTCATGTTGGCCAGGAATTCGCTCTTGGTCCGGCTCGCGGCTACCGCGGCTTCGGCCATCTGCTGGGTCTTTTCCGTGGCGACCTTCAAAAGTTCGTTCGCGCCGCCGAGTTGGGCATTCACCTTTTGCAAAGCCCGGGTGCGTTCACGCACCATCTGCTCCAGGTCTTCCAGGCGCAGTTTGGCCTGCTGGCTCACGCGCCATTTTTCGGTCATCGAGATGGCCAGTTGCAAGGCTTCAATGTTGTCGAAGGGCTTTTTCAAGATCACCAGCCGGTCGGTGTAGCCGAATTTTTTGAGCATCTCGTCCCACGAATAATCCGAGTAGGCGGTGCAGATGACCACCTGCAGGTCGGGATATTTTTGCCAGATGCGCCCCACGGTTTCCACGCCGTCCCAGCCGGGCGGCATACGTACATCTACAAACGCCATGGCATACGGACGATGTTCGGCGAGACTTTTCTCAACCATCTCCAGTCCCTCCTGACCTTGAAAGGCGGAATCAATCTCGAACTCCGGCAATTCCACGGGCGCGCCGGTTTCGTCGCCGAACAAGGCGGCCTCGGCGGAAGCGAGGTTGTTGGCCTGCGCGCGGGGTTGCGCGAGGATCTTGCGGAAATCCTTATGGATCGCCTCATTATCGTCGATGATGAGGATGCGGCGGTTCTGATTCGGTTCGCTATTCATGGCTTGGAATCGGGTTGTACTGCCGGCAGCTCCAGCGTAAACGTCGCGCCGCAACCGGGTCCTTCACTGGCTGCCCTAAGTTCACCGCCCAATTCCTTGGCAGCCAAAGCCCCGCTATGCAGCCCAAACCCATGCCCGTCTTTCCGTGTCGTAAATCCGTGATTGAAGATGCGTGTCAGATTCTCGGAGGGAATGCCGATGCCGTTGTCGGCCACGGAAATCTTCACCCGTCCGTCGCCGTTGCGGATGCGCAGGCTGATGAGTTTGCCATCCCGGCCCGAATCATCGCATGCGTATTTCGCGTTGCGGATGAGGTTCACGAGGATTTGCAAGACCTTGTGTTTCTCCGTCAAGATCGGCGGCACCTTGGCGAAATCACGCAGCACGGTCACCTGATGCCGTGCCATCGCGCCGGTGTTCATGCGCAGGGCGTCTTCGACCAGGTCGGACACTTCCAGCGATTCGCGGATGCCCGCGGACTTCGCGTAATCCTGCTGCATGGCCACGATCTCCTTGATGTGGATGATGTGGTCGGCGAGCGATTTGACTTCGCCCAAGATCTCCTCCTGCTCCTGCGCCAGATGCGTGGCCAGCATGGTCAGGTAGCCGGGTAATTGCTGACCCTTGGGATCGTTGTTGAAGAACCCGGCAAAATCCTTTTCGTTCGCCTGCAACAGGCTCGCGATCTTCGCCACGTTCGCCACCTTGGAATTCCTCACCTTCTCGGTGATCAAGGAGCTGGATACGTTCACGCTGTTGAGCACGTTGCCCACGTTGTGCAACACGCTGGTGGCCACTTCCGCCATGCCAGCCTGGCGCGACGCCTGCATCAGCTTCTTGTGCACCTGGTCCAGCTTTTCCTCGGCTTCCTTGATCGGTGTGATGTCCTTAGAAGTGCCAAACGTGCCCGCGATTTTCCCTTCCACGTTCCGAAACGGCAGTTTGCTGGTCAGCACCCACGTGACACGGCCGTCGGGCCAGGTCTCTTTTTCAGTCTTATTGATGATAGGCTCGCCGGTGCGGATGATTCTCTGCTCGTCTTCATACGCCTCGTTGGCATGCGCACTGGTGAAGAAATCGGAGTCGCGCTTGCCGGTAAGATCGTTGACGCCAGCCACCTTGAACTGCCGCGCCATCGCTTCACTGCAACGGACAAACCGCGATTCCAGATCCTTGAAATAGATTTTCTCCTCCGAGCTATTCAACAGCGCGTACAACAAATCCCGCTCATAACTCAGGGCGGCCTCGGCTTTCTTGTGCCGGGTGATGTCCAGCGCGATGCCCTGGGTGCCCATGATGCTACCATCGGCGGCAAACACTGGAGACTTGATCACGTGCAGATGTCGCATCTCCAGGTTCGCGTCCGGATACAGTTCTTCTATCTCAATCGTTTTGCCGGTGCGCACAATATCTTCGTGATGGCTGCCACCGTTGCTCAAGTACTGGGCGGTTTTTGGCGTCGCCTCCGGCGAAACCAGGTCCTTCGGCGTTTTGCCGATGATTTCTTCCGCCGTTTTGCCGCGCAATTTGCAGAACCACGAGTTCACCAGCACATAACGTCCGTCGCGGTCCTTCCGGAATACACCGCCCGGCAGTTGATCAATCAATGAATAATACAGCGACTGCGACTCGCGCAATTCCTGCTCTGCGCTCGCGCGCTCCTTCAGGTTTCGCCGCGACTCGAGCTGCGCCACTACCTGCCGCGCTAGGGCCTGCAACGCCGCTTTCTTCTCCGGTTTGAGCTGCCGCGCCACATGGTCCTGCACACACAACATTCCCAGCGCATGACCATCCGGCGTCACCAACGGCGACCCCGCGTAAAAACGCAGACGCGGATGTCCGAGCACGAGCGGATTCGCCACGAATCGCCAGTCGGCCATCGCATCGTTCACCACAAAGACATCCGGCTCCAGTATCCCGTGCGCGCAAAACGCGATGTCACGCGCGATCTCTGTTTCCGACACGCCGACTTTGGATTTGCACCATTGGCGATTCTCATCAATCAGGCTGATCAGGGCGATCGGTGTTTCGCAGATGTGAGAAGCCAGCGACGTGATGTCATCGAACTGCTGTTCCGGCGCCGTATCCAAAATCTCATACCGGTGGAGCGCCGCGATACGCTGGGCTTCATTGGATGGGAGGGGGGATTTCATGGCATTCTTGGTCAAAATCCGCGGCTGCCCAAAGGGGCAGCCACACGGGGAATGTCTGTTGTTGTGACATGCGACCCACAGGAAAATAGACAGCAAGAACGACCCTTAAACACTACAAAATGAACGCCTTTCCTAAAGCATGTGTCCCCAACCGCTTGATAACGGTTGGTTTGCGTGATTCCGTGGAAACTGGCTTTCATGAATGCCCTATCAATGCAAGTTCCACGCCAGCCGGTCTTCTCCGGCCGATTTGACCTTCGTCATTTTTGCAAAGGAATTATAAAAAAGTGCCCTTAAATCCCACTTGTCGCGTCGTGCTCAGCGAAGGTGTAACCGTGTTTGTTTATCGGTGCCCATTCATGGCTGATTGTTAGATTGTGGTTGAAATCGAGCGACTTTGACTTCCAGCCCGTTTCGATTACCTTGTTTTCCCTGAATTTGTCGGATGACACTGAACCTCAACGAACAAATGACGCAACTGGCCCGGCAGGCCAAGGATGCGTCGCGTGAACTGGCGAAACTAACCACGGCGGAAAAGAACGCCTGTCTATTGGCCATGGCTACCGCCTTGGAGCAGAACACCCCCGCCATCAAGGAAGCCAACGTCAAAGACATGGAGTTCGGCGCCAAACATAATCTTTCCTCCGCAATGCTCGATCGTCTGAAGCTGGACGATAAACGCATCGCTGCCATGGCGCGTGGTCTTCGCGAAGTCGCAGCTCTGCCTGATCCCGTCGGCAAAACGCTCGACGAACGCACCCGGCCCAACGGCCTCAAGCTGCAAAAGATTTCCACGCCCATCGGCGTCGTCGTCATCATCTACGAGTCACGGCCCAACGTCACCGCGGACGCTGCCAGCCTCTGTTTCAAATCCGGCAACGCCACCATCCTGCGCGGCGGCAAAGAGGCGTTGAACTCAAACCAGATCATCGCCAAGACCATGATCGACGCCGGCCGGATCGCACTCTCCGGTTTTCCCGAACATGCGATCCAGGTGGTGCCCACCACTGACCGCGAGGCCATTCCGATTTTGCTTTCGCTCACGCAGTACGTGGACCTCTGCATGCCTCGCGGTGGCGAGAGCCTCATCCGCGCCGTGGCCGATTGTTCCAAGGTGCCCGTCATCAAACATTACAAGGGTGTGTGCCACGTTTTTGTAGATGCCGACGCCGATTTCAAAATGGCCGAGGACATCGCCATGAATGCCAAGGTCCAGCGTCCCGGCGTTTGCAACGCCATGGAAACGTTGCTCGTGGATCAATCCGTGGCCGAAAAATTCCTGCCTGCCATCGGCGAAAAAATGTTCGCCAAACACGTCGAGATCCGCGCCGATGACCGCAGCCGCCAGATCCTGAACGGCCTCGCACCCGCCGCCAAATTGAAGCCCGCCGCTGAACAGGATTGGTTTACTGAGTATAACGATTACGTTCTCAACGTGCGCGTGGTGGACGGCGTGAAGCAGGCCATTGATCACATCAATCACTACGGCTCCGCGCATTCGGACAGCATCGTCACCCGTAACGAGGCGCATGCGAAACAGTTCCTCGCCGGGGTGGATTCCGCCACTGTCTATTGGAATGCCAGCACGCGTTTCACCGACGGCGGCGAATTTGGCATGGGCGCCGAGATCGGGATCAGCACCGACAAGATCGGCGCGCGCGGACCCATGGGCCTGGACGAACTGACCACCTACAAGTGGATCGGCATCGGTAACGGCCAGGTGCGCGGTTAAGCTTCCGCAAGATCATCATCATTCCCTCCGTTGACATCTTCCCGCCACCGGCTAAAATCTTTTTCCACCTGGTGTGGCGCATTCGTCTATCGGCTAGGACATGGCCTTCTCAAGGCCAATAGAGGGGTTCGATTCCCCTATGCGCTACCAACTTCAATATAATTCAGTAGTATCAATGGTTATATTAGTTTTTGACGGTTTGAAAAATGGCAACTGCTAACACTAGCTGCTAACATATCCACCAGTTTCAACCATGTTTGCCCGTGGTTGTAATGTTATTTTGCGGAGCGTCTCACCTTAGCTACCGATCTGCCTGCCGTGCTGTGCGAGGCATAAGGATTCTTTTTCATGAATGCTTCAGGACGCTGGGTGCTGACCAGCCGTGGTCTTTCGTGCGTGTGGTAAAAAAGTCTATTTACACTGACGTTTTTTTACAGATTCGGTGCGGCAACTTTATTATCCCGTTTTTTTTGAAAACTAGTCTGACATAAGCCAGATTGATGAAAATTGCAGTTATGATCTGTCCCCATTGCAAAACCGAGTGCATCAAATCCGGGTTTTTTGGCCGTGGCGAACGGTGCCAACGTTATCGCTGTAAATCTTGCCAGAAATCTGGGCAGGTTGGCGGGGAGAAGTGGATTTGTACTTTGTATGAACCAACCGAGTCGCATCAGGTTCAGTCTTCGGAGCCAGTTAAGGCGGCAGTGATTGCACAGTGCATAAAAAGTCGAATCTAACCTCGCTTTGCAAACAATCTTGAAATTGGGCAATCTAGCAAATGAAGCGCCCGAAGTGATGCCGCATAAAACATGATGCTTCAGGCGCGAAATGATCAAATGATTCTACACCGATATCTTGCTTCACACGCCTTTGACACTCTTCGGGACGCTAAACTTAAGACGTCTCGAATCAGCAGTTTTAATGACCCATTTGAATTTCTGTATGTATCGGTCGGAAAGACAACCCCTGAAGACGTGGAAAGGTTCGTACGCAATCGCCATAGCGGTCCTTTTTTCGCTCTTTGTAAATCCATGCTAGAACAATTAGTTCCGGGACTTCTATTCACTGAGAATGACTTTCGATTATTTCTAAATGACCCCAAAAAAATTGCCGGTATAGCTCAGGAGTGGCCCGAGATTGTTAAGCGGGAGGATTTGACCTTTGAGCGACGCAGGCACCTGATAGATCGGGAATTGCGTGCGATTTGCTTTTGTGACCCGAGTAGAGTAAGCCTCCTCGACGAGATACTACTTTGGTCGTATTAAGGGAGTGCTGTTTCCGTACCTGTCCATAGTGCGGGCCGGTGACCGGGCGACGGAGTTTGGGCAGCGGTGCCGTCAGCTTGGCATCAAAGGCGTGACATTGCACAGCTACCGCTACGCATGGGCCGAGCGGGCCAAGATGGCAGGAATGCCGGAGCGGTTTGCGATGGAAAATTTAGGGCACAACAGCAAGGCCGTGCACCGGGCCTATGCAAAAAAGGCACTGATGAAAATTCCGTCGCTGGAGGAATACGAACGAGAGGCAACGGTAAAGGTCGGACTTGCTACATAGGCATATGCAGATTTTTTTCTCTTTGAGTTGCCTTGAACCTATTTAAATAGCCAACGCCCTATCATTTTCTAAGTATCGTAAGATGGCCTCCCTCGACCACGGCGACTATTTTCTCATTCTTACCTATCGCGAAAGAAGCTGTCCCGGATGAAACGTCAACCTGATGCAAATCATAATCAATATCGGGAGAAAACCAGACGATGTTTGCACTCGGGTAATATGGAAGTTGCGTGCGAATCGCTACTTCATCAAGGAGGTATGATGACCCGATGAACGCGCTACCCCATGTATCCATCGGGCCCAAAGAACTCACTTCTGGATTTTGTCTCTTAACGCCTACAATGACCATCGGATTTATGGAAACCATACACAGGTCAAATGGGGATTCATGGGCCGGAATGGAATTGATTGTGCCATGCGTCGGCCACTGATTGATAAACGTGCATTTACTAAAATACTTGTCCAATTCGTCGTGTAATACGAACTCAGACTTTTTGACTCCCAATTTTTCAGCCAAAGCCATCTCACCTTGTGGATTGGACATTCCGATGGAATTCACCGTGCGGTACAATATATGTGCTCGCGTATCTGGGGAACACCATGGGCCCGGCAGACCAGTGTCTTTCCATACAGTAGCGGTGCAACCGACGAGGACAATGAGAACAATCAGTAATGCACCTTGATGAGCTAATTTCATAAAAGGCGACGATAATTGAATCCGACCACTTTAGGCATTGCTATCTTGCCGGAAAAGAGTGACCAGTGGAAGGTATTACTTCCAGACATTTTTTTGACGCATTTTTCTTTTGCCAATGCTGGTTTAATGCAGTCGTGACCTTTGCCAGCCATGTCCGGTCTTTAGCTAGTTCCAGAACTTCCAGCGCGGCAAAGAACTTAACGCTGTTCGAAGGTGGACTACCCAATGGTTTGAGCAGCCTTGCCGCCACCAGAATCGGCACGTCATGCGGCTGACAGTTCAGCACGTATGCCACTTGCTCCGCATTCAACCTCGCCGGAACCTGTCCCCAGAGCCGCAGGAATTGATTTTGTTCCTCTTTCATGGTCAGTCCTCCTTCACTGTGCGAGTGATCCATGAAGCCCAATTGTGCGAAGGCTTCATAGATATGGATTCAAAATCAATAGCCGGCAGAGGTTTGACGTCCTGCCGGCGTGGCGACCGCCGGTCACGCTCAATGACCGCCACCATCCACGCGGAACGCAGTGAAGCCCGAGCCTCCTCCTCGGTGTGAAATTCTGGCAGCTTGATGGACTGAATCAGCGGCCGCAGATGATAAACCCAATTCCGGCCAAACCATTCACGAAGGCACTCTTTGTAGCTGTCCGGTGTCAATTTCAGCATCCGGCAAAACGCGCCCAGTTTCGCCCGCCACATGAACGCGCCGGGTGTGACCCAACTGAACCGGATTCCGACACGGTTGGCTTGCTTGGAATAACGCACCAGCCGTGCGCCTTTGTCTTCCGGCAACCGTTGCCCGATGTGTTTTGAAATATATTTGCTGATATACTTGGCGACGCCATCCGCCGTCTTTTTGATCGGCAACAATTCAGTTCGGCCAAAGCCATACTTGGGCGCCGTCTGTCTCCAGAATGCCCATTCTGCTCGGAGGTACGAACTGGCGCTCCGATAGTCACCACGCTTGACGGCAGCGAAATCAAATCCGGTTCGGATGTCCGCAACCATGACCACCAGCAGATGGTAATGGATGCGTTTGGAAGTCATCCGCTCCATGACGGTGATGTATTCCAGATAGCGCGGCTTCAGGATGCCCGTCATTAGGCTATGGAGGGCCTTCTGTGCGGGTTTGTAGGCAACGACATGCCGGGCAAACGTGAGGGTCAGAAATCCGATGCGTTCCAGCCCATATTTTTCAATCATCCAGAGGACATTCCACTTGAGGGCATAGGCGGTTTTCCGATGCCCAGCGGACAGCTTTTCCGAACTGTTTTTCCTTCCTTCGTTGCAGTTGTTTGTATTTAGACAAGGAAGAGCCGCGGCGGCGCGCCCTCCGGGCGCATCCGCCGCTGGCCCTGTCCCGTGCGACATTTCACCGCCGCCAGATGATTGAATAGAATCGTCCATAACGGACGAGACTATGCGGGCGGCAAACTCTAACTAAAATACCCCTAGACCGATGGCGGATTTGTCTGAATTTTGCTTCCTGAAGGACGCCCACGACCCTTGAATTTTAATTTTATCCGCTGGCAAAGCTTCTCAATGCGCTTGTATTTCACGACAATCCCATGAGGCTTTAGAGCTCGTTCAAAAATCCGGTGCAGTTGCGCAACACTTTCGAAACGCTCAATGTCTTGCCACATCACGAACATCGTCCAACAAATTTTATCGCCCACGCCCAAGGTGCGCTCCGATTCCAATTCGTCAGGCTTGATTACAATGCCTTTCCCGTATGCCTCAAAAAAAGCCGACGCTTCCCGGTACGGTCGCTCACATGCAGAAGCAAGAGTCTCCTTGATAAAGTTTGTAAACACCAGTTTCCACGCCTTGCTTTGGGGTTCGTATTCTTTGGCAAATTTCGCCATGTCGAACTCCGGATGTTTCTGTTTCAACCACGTGGCCGCCCATGCCTCGGACTTTACGCTTTCGCGCATGACCTGCGGACTCAATGGCACTTGACCAAGTTTCAAATACTCGCACGCGTAATGCCGACCGAGGAACCGCCCCAAGTCTTTGGCCTTCCATTTCTTGATGTTCTTAAAGCGGCTGCCGGGATATGAAATCCCCAGCAGCATCGTCAGCAGATTGTCAACCCATTCAGGCCATTCCGGATCACGGTCGAACGGCTTCGGCTGTTGTTCCTGCAAATTGCCAAGCTTCTTAAGGATGTCGCGCACCCATTTGCCTTGCCCGATAAATTTGTTGCTCATCCTCCGAGTTTAAAAGCACGCTTTCCAGCTCGCAACGTCATCCCAAAAGCTTTTAGGACAGGAGCTGATGCTCTGATTTGTGCTCCGCTTCTCACGAGGCGCTGGCGCGCAAATCCGAGCTCTGGTCAACAGGCGGTGAGCTTGCGTCAGTCAGTGCATGGCAAAGACTTGTTTATTGTCAGGCCACGCAATGTCTGTGAACTGAACTTTTGTATGTCTTCCGCACTTCATAAGCAAGCCATGCAAGCGAGCCGAGCAAAGCAGCCAGCGAAAGAATGCTTGGAAGTGGTGTCAACTGACCATTAGAAACCCACTCTGTCATATCCTTGATATGAGCGAAACCAACATCACTTCCGCCTACGCGAAATGTAAGGTAGCCCTGAAAATCGCCGCACCAATAGCGAAACGTGATATAGACCAAACCTGCGGCAGCGATCATCAAAGCCCAATGTAAAATCACGCGTTTCATGGTGTGCGAATGTGGTCCAACAATTTACGGACGGCTAATTTTGCAGCATATCCTTTTTATTTTCAGTTAATGTCCGCCCATAACAAATAGTTGTCAAGCATCGCGGACACCAAAACGGACACCAAAAGAGTTAAAAAGGGTATAGCCGGGTTATGCTGGTTTATGTTGATTTGCCAATGAAATCGGGCATATTTGCCCTGCAATTGCGGTTGATTGAAGCCGATTCCGACCCTCGCCTCCAGCCTGAATTGCTGGGTTTTTGGAGGAAAAAGTCCGGAAAAGGCCCCGTGTTTCAGTGAAAGCTTCAGTGACGGGTTTATTCCGCCACTATTCGCTTAAATCATTTTAACTCGCCCAGTACCCGCTAACGCGGGTGGTATCGAACGGCTCATGCTCAACAACATGAATCGACCAATGAAAAACCGTTACCGTGTGTTCCGCCGTGGCTGGGGCAACTATTACTGCGAAGAACTCGTCACTAAGAAACAGGAATCCCTCGAAACTCGCCACAAGGACGAATCCTACCGTATCGTCGCCGCCAAAAACGAGACCGAGGAAACGCCGGCGTTTAGCCTCCACCTTGCCAGAGTCTATTGGCAAGCGGGAGATCAAGCCGTCGGCAAGCGGACATGGCAAAACGTCATGGACGAAATCCCCAAACTTCGCCAGGGCGAAACCAAGCACCGCTGGGAGACCGCCATCAAGGACAAAGCCTTTGATTCCATTCGCAATCTTGTAGTGCTGGAAACACGAGCGGGGCACTTTTTGAAAGTGCTGCAAGAAGGCTCGGTGTCCACCAAGGTTTACCTTCGCCGCATCCACAACTCCGCTTTGGACATGAATTGGCAGCCTTGGCCTGTGCTAACCTTCCGGGCTGCTAAACATCATATTTGGAGCCTGAAGACTGGCTCACTTCGGCTAGTTGGACGCTTGACGTCTACAAAGCTGATAAAAAGTATCCCATCTTTGGCCTACAGTTTTCGATGGGCCCAATTTTATATTCCCCCGCAGATTTTGTCCGAAAGTTCTTGTAAGTTTTTTTATTCAGGCGTAGAAACGTTGCTACGCCGAAATGCTTGCAATAAGAATGCTTCGGCACGTCTTATCGGGTCGAGTTCAGAGGCCGATATGAAAGCTAGACAAAATCGGGGTTCGGGCCAACGGCTTATGGGTCACCAAGGCTGCCTAGGCGAACTTTCTCTCACACTTTCGGGTCACCATTTTTTCCACGCATGAAAACCATTTATTTCACTGCTATCCTGTTGGCATTGGGTATTGACGCCAGTATGGCTCAAACTTCGCCCACGCAAACCACCTCCTCGCCGCCCGGCCAGACAAACATTCCCGCTCCTACGCCCTATCAGGTGGTGGATCGCGGCGCCAATTACAAAGTCTGGCAACGCACGATTTACGAAAAAATGGCTAATGGAAAGACTGTGTCGCACGTCCATTCCTACACCGAACTTGCCTCCGGCATGCACTATAAGGACGCCTCCGGCAACTGGACTGAATCCCAAGATCTCATCGAAGCCTTCCCACAGGGTGCCATCGCCCAACACGGCCAATATCAGGTCATCTTTGCCAATAATTTAAATTCTGCCGGGGCGATTGACCAGCAAACACCTGACGGCAAACGCCTACGCAGCAATATATTAGGCCTTGCTTATTACGACAGCGGCAGTGGTCAGAGCGTGATGATTGGCGAAATCCAGGACTCGCAAGGCGAACTGATTTCGTCCAATCAGGTTCTCTATCCCAATGCCTTCGATGGTGTAAAAGCAGATGTTCGTTATACCTATAAAAAAGGCACCTTTGAACAGGATGTCATCCTGCGGGAACAGCCGCCCACTCCCGAATCCCTCGGCCTGAACTCCGCTACCACCGAGATCCAGGTTCTTACCGAGTTTATCAATCCGCCCGCGTTGGTCGCAGTGAATGCCGCGCGCACATCCAAAGACGAACAGGATATTTCGTGGGGAGTGATGGTCATCGGGCGGGGAAGAACCTTTGATTTGGCCAGACCGCAAGCGGATGCTGGCCGCCTGATACCGGTCGAGCGCGACTACGTCACCATGGAAGGCCGGAACATTCTCGTGGAAAAAGTTCCCTTGAAGTTTATTCGCGCTTCTCTATCGCGCCTGCCACTGCATGCCGCCATCAAATCGCACAATCTCAAGACCGCTTCCCGCCATTTGCCACTGCCCAAAACCCCGCTGGCCGCTTCCAAGGTCATGCCCATGCAGATGGCTTCGACTACCTTCGATAATCATGGATACGTCCTTGATTACGTTGAAATCAATATCGCTCAGGATAGTTATACGTTCCAGGCCGACACCACTTACCTGATCACTGCCGAATTTGGCATCGGACCTGGACTCACGGTATTTGAAGGCGGCACGGTGATCAAATTTGACACCAAACCCGGTAATGATGAAGAACCCAGGCCCGGTAGCGATGCCATCGATCTTTACGGGGCCGTCGTCTGTGATTCTTCTCCGTATCGGCCGGTCGTTTTTACCTCCATAAACGATGACTCGGTCGGCGAGTCAACCTTCAGTTCTGGCGCATCCCTAGAGTGGTTTTTTGCTCCGGCGGGCGGGCCGTCAGCCTTGAACTTCAATTGGCACGATATCCGGGTCAAATATGCCTATTATGGCATGTTTTCACACGAGGGCCAGATGAACAACTGCCAGTTTGTTAATTGTCTTTATCCCATCGTAATGGACACCTTTGACGGCGGAACTTATGCCGCCACCAATATCCTGATCGTCAACGCCGATGCCGCTTTCTCTGGTGTCGGATTCAACGCCAACGTCTATCACTTGACTGTTGATGGGTGTACCAATTTGCTGCTCGATTGGGATGCCGGCACGGACAATACCATTTCCCTGACCAACAGCTTGTTGGTGAATGTCCAGAACACGGGTGATGGCTCTATCCAGTCCAATTACACCGCCAGCGTGACCGGCAGCGTGTTCCAGCCAATTGGCGGCGGCAACTGCTATCTTCCCGCCGGCAGCCCTTATCTCGCTGCCGGCACCACCAATGTGGATCCCAATGTCCTGCTGGACATCGCCGGGAAAACCACCAGCCCGCCACTCGTCTATTCAAACGTGATGCTGACCACCAATCTTATTCTGTCACCTCTGGTCTCGCGCGAAAACGGTTTGGCGCCAGATTTGGGCTATCATTATGACCCAATAGACTACCTGTTCGGAGGCGTGTGCTTCAGCAATGCCAGCTTGACTCTTGCTCCCGGCACAGTGATCGGCACCTTCGGTCTCGATACTTTCAGCCTGGATATTTTCTATGCTATTGATATGGAAGGTGGCGGCCAATTCTACAGTCATGGACTGGCCAACAACCTCAATCGCTTGGTCGATTGCAGCACCGTGCAGGAAGAATCCTTTGGCGCAGGCATCAATACTATTTCCCTTGTTGACGTGATGCTTGGCTTGCCTGCCGGGGCATCTTTCGATTTCCGCTTCACCATGTTTTCCGGCCTGGCCGAGGAAGTTCTATGGATTTTTGAAAATACCGACACCGGTGGCTTTCGCGATTGCGAAGTGTACGCCGGCCAGGTGGAAAGCGATACTTCCGCTCTTAATTCCACCAACTGCCTGTATTTTCGCGATTACTACTTGGATCCATCATTTGGTAACACCCCCAAAATCTTTAACAACCTCGTTTGGGGTGGAATTTTTCAGATCCAAAGCACCAATGCCTTGATTGAAAACAATGCCTTTGACAGCTTGACCAATTTATTCTTGAGAGGCAGTGGTTCCAATAACGCCTATATCAATATGGGTTCATACCATTTCTTCACCAATGACATCACCGTAACCAATGAACTGGCCTACCAGACCGGTCCCTTCGGCTCATTTTATCAACCTACCAACAGCCCCCTGATCAATGCAGGCAGCATCACGGCCGACCAAGTCAACCTCTACCACTTCACCACCCAAACCAATCAAACTGTCGAGGGCAATTCAATTGTGGACATTGGCTACCATTATGTCGCGACGGATATCAACGGCAATCCGCTTGATTCCAATGGGGACGGGATCGCAGACTATCTGGAAGATGCCAATGGCAATGGAATTTTCGATGCCGGCGATTTGGGCGAATGGCAGATCTCGCCCTATGGGCTGAATTCAGGCAATGCGCTGCAAGTGTTCACACCTCTGAAATAATTTGATCTTCATCAAAGCAAAATTATGAATCTACGATACAAAATTAGATTTTTTTGGATGTTCATGCTATCGCTAAACGGCTTGCTTGGCGGCTATGCAACAGCTCTCAAAGCTCAATGCAGCATTCCTTGCTCCGTTGACGTTGTGATAACCAATGCCGGCCTGACTAAGTGCAAATATTTTCCTCAGTTTACGAATTTTCCTGGCGATCCTCTTACCCATTATTTCCTTGTGGAGACGCAACTTACAACCTTGCACGAGTCATGGACGCAATCCGGTATTCATGAGGATAGCGGGGATGAGTGTTTGCATGTTACCGAGCCACGCGACTCTGCCTACAGTTTTACTCTCGATACCTCGTACAAGCTCACTAGCATGATTACCGATACGATCAATTGTCTCACAACCAATATTGCAGAGGGTTCATATAATTATTATTCAACGGGATACGACAGATCGGAAATCGAGAACAACTGCCTCGGGGACGGCTGCTCGGATGTAGGTTCTAATTATGTGAATTCCGATACCATTACTGAAACCTGGAACAACTCCTTTTATACTTATAATGATTCCGGATCTTCCACGCGATATGCACTTTCTTATGGTTGCAGCTCGTCTGGCCTCACCAACGACGTAGAACTAGGCAGTTCTACCAGTTCATCATATACGAACAGCTCGATACCGGAATACCAGTCATACGGATCTACCAATACTGCTCTAAGCCCAACTTCTGAGACATATGTAGCGGGCACTCAGTTTTTTTTACCATATACTGCGGACGGCCAAACCGTGAACACTTTGGGACCGGAATATACCGACCCGATTCTATTTGGAAATTTGATGGCCATGCTTAGTGTTGTTCCCACAAATTGGGGTCCCGGAGTTGCTTCTGTGAGCGCTGGTCTTTCAGACCAGCATGATATGGGCTCATTGAGCCGTGCCAAATTCCGGTTCCGCATTAAGGCGCCCACGGATTTTCTTACAACCTATACAATCACTTACCGGTACAAATATATCATGCATTTAAACGGACAAGCAGATTCGACTACAACCAATTCGGACGCCCTGACCGAACAACTGCGCGGGAGTGGAAGTCCGGTGGATGATGTAATAGGTACGGAACATGACCTGGCGTTGGATTCGTTTTATGCCGGGGCAACCAACGGCGGCACGAAGGAAAAATTGGTGGAAATTTTAGATGTGTCATTCTCTTCTCCAGCCTCTGCATCGGCTCCCGGGTCCGGACCATCTGTCAGTAGTGCCGTGAGCGGTCCAAGTTTCTCCGTTTCGGCATCCGGCGGCGGCGGGGGAAGCGGGTGCTCAAGCTGCGGGGGTGGAAGCTCATCAAAGTCCACCTCAGTTGTGGGCTCCGGCCAATTTTCGGCGTCTTTCTCAATGGGAAACGAATCCTTTGGTCAGCCTGCGGGAATCCTGGCTGCACAGTCTGTCGGGGCCAGCACCAATTTGGCGACCCCGGCAGCGCTTCAATTCTACGGCGACGTCTCAAATATTGTGACATTGTTCGGCAGCAACGGATACTTAAGGCAGGTACTGGCTCCGCAAACTCTGGCAGACGTCGTCACGATTGACCCATACACCTATGAAATCCGCTATTATTATTCCAATCAAGTCGGAGCATTGAGCGGCGGATTTTACACGACCACCGGCAGCCCCTACGTCACCTGGCAATTCAAAAATCCAAATACCAATACTTGCGACACCTTGCAACTGACAGAGACCCGCGGTGCCGCGTCGTGGGTTTATTCCTATCAGTGCTCCACAAACACCGGCGCATGGACCTATATTGCCCCGGGAAGTGTGAGCCAGGAAACTTCCACCATCGTGAATGGAACCGACAACACCTATACTATCACCAACCTCATTAGCGAGACAAATGGACAACCGGCTCTCATCGTCACCCGAACCTACCAGACATTTTCTTGGGGGACCGACCCCGGTCAATCGTTCGTAGGCCTGATCAGTCAAATCTACGGCACTGGCCCCGCAGCCCGGACCACCACCACCTCATATTACACCAATGGTGAATATGGGTCGATAACGGGATCAGCTTTGCCTGTAAAGGAAGTGGTGAACCCAGATGGGACCTGGCAATACTATACCTATACTACCATCAATGACGTGTTGGTGCCGTCCGCTGTTTACAGCGCTTTCGGAGATTCCCAAGCGAACGGTTCATACGATGGCAGTACGGGCGAATATAATTGTACGTCCTATGATTATAGCTCATTGGATGTCAGTGATGACGGCTCTCAACAGCCATTGCAGCCTCGGACAGTTTATCAATATGAAAACGGTGAATTGGTGTCCATAACCTACAGTGTTTTCACCCCCGGTGAACGGCAGGATTTTCGTTGCACTACTCCCTATCCGACGTTAAACGATCCGGACAATCTGGAAACGGACACTAAATATTATACCTCCGGGACCAACTGCAATCGCGTCCAAAGCATTGCGTATCCCAATGGAACCATGTCGATTTATTCATATGTCCAGGGGACAAATGGTTGGCAAACCAACACTGTTGCGACCGGTCAACCTGACGGCACCGGCAGTTCCGTTATTAATGGATCCGCTACGACCACGGTATTGGACTCATTTGGCGCTACAGTTTCAGTTGCCACCAAAGATGTCGCTTCCGGCTTGCTGACACTGGATGATGAATATGGAAATTTTGATAGTTTTGATCGTGCTCAGGTTGTGACCCACCTGGGCGGCACCAGTAATCAGTTTGACTATGCCTGTTGTTATCTGGAAAGCACGGTTGATGCCGACGGCGTGGCAACCTATTTTCTGCACGACGCCGCAAAGCGACAAAATGGTTACGAAAAGTTTTATGGTATCACAAATCCGATCACGTATGAAAATGTTCTCGATGCCGCTGGTCGAAGCATTGCGTCTCTGAGAATTGGCACCGACGGGTCGATAATGACACTAGGACAGGCTGAATATAATGACGCCGGCCGATTGATAGTTCAAACCAATGCGCTTGGCGGCATGACTTCCTATTGTGAAACCAATGATCCCGCATCTGGTGGATTGCAACGTCTGACGTTTTATCCCAACGGATCCTCCAAGGTTGAATCTTACTATGATGATGGCATGGTGAAATCTATCACTGGCACAGCAGTGCATGGCCGGGCGTATGGCCATGGCCCCGGGTACGATGTTAACGGAAACACATGTACGTTCAGTGTTCAGACCAACTTGGATTATACAGGAGATCCGACAGCCGAGTGGGTTCAGACCTTTAACGACATGGTTGGAAGACCAACGGAAACTCTCTATGCCGATGGCACTTACAGTCAAAAATTCTATGATAGTCATGGGAATCTGACAAATTCGGTAGATCCGGATGGGGTTGGAACCATCTATGCGTACAATCCCAGAGGAGAACTGGCCTACACGGTAGCGGACATGAATCGTAACGGCCAGATTGATTGGGGTGGCCCGGATCGTATCACGGGAATTACCAATTTTGTGATGGCCGATCATGGCACCTCGGTACGTTGCGCCAATGCAACTATTTGGTTGGATGGCCAAACTGCCTTCGGCACACTCATTTCTTCGAATGAGGATTCAGTTGATGGCCTGCAATCCTGGCATTCAAAATTTAGAGATGGCGCCACGCCAGTGACCGCATCTAGTCAAACTGTTCCTGGAACATCACGAACTACAACGATTGTCAATCCGGACAATTCCTACACCGTCAACTCGTATTCCTATGGTTTGCCGATCTCCAGCACGAAGTACGACGCTACAAGCGCTCAGATTGGTGCGATAACCTATGGTTACGATGCTCACTATCGCCAAAACGCAACAACTGATGCTCGGAATGGCACGACCACCTTTGGTTTTAATGCCGCTGACCAGATAACGACGAATACTACCCCAAACCCCGGAACTGGCGGCTCCTCAGAGATCACCGTTACAGCCTACGACAATATGCTGAGGCCAGATTCTGTTATGCAACCTGATGGAACGGTGGTCAATAGCTCGTATTTGCTCACAGGTGAACTTGGCCTGCAATATGGCTCTCGCACCTACCCTGTCGGCTACAGTTATGACTATGCTGGCCGGATGAGAACCATGACCAATTGGAATGATTTCAGCGGCGGAGCCGGTAGTCGGGTCACTGCTTGGAATTATGACGGCCAACGTGGCTGGCTCACGAACAAGGCCTATGCTGATGGCAATGGCCCTGGCTATTCGTACACGCATGCCGGACGGCTTGCCGGGCGTGCCTGGGTGCGCAATGTGACCACCGCCTATTCCTACAATCCCGCTGGTGAATTGACGAATGTGGTCTATTCGGATTCAACACCCCAGGTCGGCTATGCCTACGATCGGTTGGGTCGGCAGATTGGTGTTCTTCGTGATGGTATGATCGACTACAAAACCTACGACTTGGCCAATAATCTTTTGAGCGAGTCTTTTTCCAATGGAATTCTCTCTGGTTTGTCTGTTAAAAATCAATATGACACTTTTTTGCGCCGGACCAATCTTTCCACTCTCAATGGCTCAACCGTATTGACAACCACCGCCTACGGCTACGACGCGGCATCCCGGCTCAAGACCGTCTCCGATGGCACCAATAGCGCCACCTACAGCTACCTTGCCAATTCGCCTTTGGTGAGCCAAATTGTGTTCAAGAATGGAAGCGCAACACGGATGACCACGACCAAACAATACGATTATTTGAATCGGTTGACGCAGATCTCGTCTATTCCCAGCGCGGCCTATACGCAGCCCTTGACCTTCAATTACAACTACAATTCAGCCAATCAACGCACCAAAAACACTTTGGCAGATGGCAGCTATTGGGTTTATGGCTACGACGCCTTGGGCCAGGTGACCAATGGTTGTAAATTCTTTTCAGATGGTACCCCGGTGGCCGGCCAGCAATTTGATTATTCATTTGACACCATCGGCAATCGAACTCAGACCAAAGCCGGCGGCGACACCAATGGGCTCAACCTGCGGGTCGCCAATTACACTAACAACATTTTAAATCAGATCACCAGCCGGGATGTGCCCGGTTATGTGGACATCATGGGTGCCAGCATTCTAACCAACACCGTGACAGTGAATGGCCAGACTGCCTACCGGAAGCAGGAATATTTCCGCCAGCAACTGGCTGTAAATAATAGTTCAATGGCCCTTTGGACGAATATCACGGTCTCTGGTGGCCAAAGCGTATCTGGCAATATTTATTTACCCCCGCAACTCGAAACATTCAAATATGACGCCGATGGCAATCTGACTAATGATGGTCGGTGGATCTATATCTGGGATGGAGAAAACCAGTTGATCCAAATGACTGTTAATACCAACGTGGGGCCGCAATATACATTGAAGTTTGCGTATGATTTCCAAGGCCGGCGAATTCAGAAAATGGTATTCACTAATGGAGTAGGTGTTTACACCAACAATTTTGTTTATGACGGTTGGAATCTGACCGCCATCCTCAACCCTCAATCTTCAATTCTCCAATCTTTTATGTGGGGCAGCGATTTGTCCGGCTCACTCCAAGGTGCTGGTGGTGTGGGCGGTTTACTCAGCGCCAGCTACAATGGCTCTGCAACCACAAACTGTTTCCCAGCATTCGATGGCAATGGAAATGTGGTGGCTCTAGTCATTGCAGTGGACGGAACGCTAACGGCAAACTATGATTATGGTCCCTTCGGGGAAGTCATCCGGGCGACCGGGCCGATGGCGAAAGCCAACCCCATGAGGTTTTCGACCAAGTACCAGGATGATGAATCTGATCTGCTTTACTACGGCTATCGGTATTACAAGCCGTCAACGGGAACTTGGTTGAGCAGAGATCCGCTGGGTGACTTGGCCTTTTTCAAAAACTATACCAAAACTAGATCAGATTCTGAGGTGCATGATCTTTCTACAGAGGCATTAATGTCCCCATGTTTATTTGTTCACAATGATCCAATTGACGAAAATGACATGTTTGGACTTAAGGATATAAATGTGCCAAGTGGCTGTTCCATTATCGGGATAGGATTGGCTGGAGGAATTATTGAAATTGCCGTTATATTAAAGGGTTGTTCTTTAATTGGCCCAGGTGAAGATGCGTATGGAAAAACTCCTGCCAGCATGTTGGCCTATTTGAGTGCAATTGCCCTATCCACAGCACAATTGCATTGTAGTTGTGGCGGGACATTTGAATTTAGAACTAAGATTCACAAGGATGCAGATGGCACATGTCATTATGATGGGATATATATCATATGTAACTGTCCGAAGAACTCAACATAGCCATATTATGCGTTATCCTAAAAAAGGAATCAATCCAGAGATTTTGATTTTGATTTTAATAGCAAGTTCTTCATTAATCGTGATGATCAGTTTTTGGGTCTATAATAACATAATAATTAGACACAAATGAATCTTATGCAGCTTTGCAGTTGGTTGGCTTGACGTAACAAGCGCTATTCCAGATGGTACGCCTGACCTCTAACACGGTTACCGGGACCGGACCATCATGGAAGTGCTCTACGCCACCGGCATCCGCAATCAGGAGTTGCGCCAGTTGAGGGTGGACGACGTGAACCTGGAGGAAGGCTTGTTGCGCGTGAACGACGGCAAAGGCGGCAAGGACCGGGTGACGCCGTTGGGCCAGGTCGCCAGCCGCTTCCTGGAAACCTACCTCAAGGGCATCCGGCCCCAACTCGCCGCCGGGCGCAGCATCAGTGCGTTATTCCTTTCGTTCCGGGGCAAACTGGCCATCGCTCTGCAAGCCTTGCCTGACAATGAGGAGATAAAAGAATTGATCGTCTCATATAAACAACAAGAGCCGGCACAAATCGAGAAAGAGCGAGTAGAAAGATTGGCCCGGCCAAAGCAGGTCTTCGATGGTTGTCTTGCCAAAGTAAAAGAGGCAGGGTTGTTCGATAGCCACGAACTCACGACTGACAAACCAGTTAAGGACGTCTTTGCGGCAATCGTGAATGTTTTGGAACACATACAGCCGCCTTACGTAATCACGGGAACCAATTCTCCGCACCCGGAAAACTATGCCATAGCCGCCAGTCAAACTGACAAAAACATTATTACGACTACCGGCTGGAGGGAATGTCTTATTGTCTGCGGACAGTCTCGTGACGACGAAACACAAATTTATTTCAAGGTGCTGGAATATAAGGCCAAGCACAAAGTGACGATGCCGGGACTTTTGGCGTTCAAGGATGACGTGGAATTTGTTCCAATCGATCCATCGCGAATCCCAGACATGACCGACAAGCTGAAAGCCCAACTTCAAGCCGGGGTGTCTAATCTGACGGTACGTATTCAAGGGGCGATTGGTCAGACACCGGTTCCGGCGGTTCAAGCCATGGTTCCGCCGACAGTTCCGCAATGAAGAGTTCCAATTCCCAGCCGTCAGATAATTTTAAATGTGGATTGAGAATTCTCGGTCGGGGGGCGTTTCTTGGCGAAAGTTGGAAATGCCCATTTGATTTATAAGGGAATGCCTTTCACCCGCTGGCTGACTTCGTCCCGAATATAAAAAAGCCCCGGCCAAAAGTGGTCGGGGTGGTTTTCTAGCTGTAAAAATAGCCCAACTCGCGCAGAGAACTGTGGGTTGGATTTCCGACAATGACGTGGTCGAGCACTTCGATTTTAAGGAGTTGACCGGCGCGAATTAAATCGCGGGTCACTTTGATGTCAGCTTCGGATGGCTGGGGCTCGCCCGATGGGTGATTGTGTATCAACGCAATTTTTGCCGCTGCGGCAATAATGGCGCAACGAAATACTTCACGCGGATGCACAATTGTTATCACTTGATACCAAGGGCGGTGTTCACTGTCAGCTTGAAAAGCTCTGCCAACCCGTCATGATGGTCACCATGATTGACCCTATTTTAGCCTCACAGACTTTCGCCACAATTGTTGGTTTGATTTGCGATTACAAACAAGAGCATGCCGCAAATCAAACTTTCATGCTGTATCTGGAACAACACCGATTTGATGAAATTAAAAACGCTATAGCGGGGACGCACGCCATTCAAGATGCTGTAAATCAATTATTGCAAGAAGATCATGCCCAAATCCTTGCCAAGTTGAATTTGATTAATGATGTGCTGACACAGGTATTGTCTAAAGTATCTGGTTTTGAGGTTTTGGCGCAACAACTTGGAACCGGCAAAACAATGTCTCCACAGGCGCTTACGATTCTGACCATATTCTTCCGTTCCAATGCTGAGCAAATCGCTTTGCGTGATCCTCCACAGTTAATGCTGAGTCCAAGAGGCGGTTGTATTCCAATCAATGAACCGCGCTTTCTCAAAGACGATTTGAATACACTCGAATCATTTGGTTTGGTTCGACTGGAATATGAGGACGGCAGGCCATTTTATTCCCTCACAAGACCGGGCGCAGAATTCGCAAAGAACACAAATTTTAATTTGCCAAATGATGCAGTAGATGTGATTTAAAAAGTCTGGCAGGCGATCAACTCACCAGCCAGATTTCCACACCGTCTTTCGTTTCCTTCTGCCCAACCAATCTTGTTTCCTCGAATCACCCAATTTGCCAGTAATCCGGCCATGCTCCAAATGGTAAACGATTACGTTTCCATTTTGGTTTCCCTTCGTTTCCTGTTTCCAAGCTATTATGTCTCTGTGGAAACGGAGAGCATGTCGACGCTATTAGCCAGGGATTACCAGCGCATACTCCCTGCCATCTTTTTTTAACCACCCCTCATTCATTGCCCTTTTTGCCAGTTTGGAAACCTGTCCCTTGGAAATACCCATTTCCTCTGCGATGTCTTTTGCGCTGCAGACCCCTTCCTCGATCATTTGCCGGAAAATTTGCGACGTAGATATTTTTTTCCAGCTTACGTGGGCGCGGGTTTCTTCTTGGGGCTTGTAAAAATTCCATTCTAAAGGCGGGCAATGCGACTCCGTGGCATTACGATTTTTCGCAAATCTCGCCACAAATTTTGCTCCGTTTGGGATTTCGCCCGCGTCTTTGGCCTCCGTCAGTTGTATAATCCAAAAGGCTGCGTCTTCCCGGCGGGACGTACCACGCATGAAGCCATTACGCCCGGCGTGGGCAATGAAGACGACGGCAATCCGGTTGCGCCGCAAATTTAACAGCCACGGCAAAACCTGTTCCCAAGCGTCCGCGTCATTTTCTTTCATGCCAGTGAACAGACATGAGAGGTTGTCTAAAATTAGCAATTCAATTTTGTCTTGTTGGCAATAGTGCAGCAGCGCGGCTTGCACAAATGGATCTGTGAGATTCAACACCTTGCCTTCACCGTGAAACAATGCTTCATGCTGGAGATATGACATTTCATCAGTTTGCTCGGTGGACAATGCCATATCGCGCTCACGAATCGAATCCAGGGCCATTTCCCCGTCAACATATAGGACTCGGCGTGGCTTTCGTACTGACCAATCCGCGACATTGCCTCCTTCAGCACATTTCCTGCCGATGTGCATTGCAAGCCACGTCTTGCCCAATCCACGCGGACCAAAGATAAAACCCAAGTCGCCCTGTTTGAACCATTCACCTAGAATCGGTTCACGATCTGGCACGCTCACTGTTGCCAGCTTTGATGCCGGGCATATAGCCTTGGAGAGATGTTCAATCCACTGCGTCTTTAAATCCACCACTGGAGCCTCGGGCTGTGACAATGAAGGGTCGTAAATGTGTGCTGTACTCATGGCATTATCCTCCCCGCCGCGCTGAAACTTACCGCTTCCATCAAAAGTGAATCGTTCAAATCATTTACCGGTTTGCCATCGCTTTTTAGAAGGCCGGTAAATCTGAATGCGTCTACGTTTGCGCCCTTGTATTTCAGTTGCACGGCCCAGTGTTTCACCGCTTTCCGTCCCGCGCCATCGTCATGGCCGAAAATGCGGACATGTTTACTGGCAAAATAGGGTAGGGCGTCCGGGTGAATTCGTTGGCTTGCCCCGAGCATCGCCACAGGTACGCATCGAACGTCCCGCCGACCAGGGTGTGATGCCTGCTCCCAAAGTGACAGATAATGCGCGGCCAAAAAATCCGGCCCGCCTTCGCACAAGGCGATGCAAGGGAAAAGTTGGCTCTCCCTGATGCCGATGGGCCAGGATGCCCATGCGCCAGGCAGTGTCCACGCCTTCGCTCCAATGTGCTCCCAAACTTGCCCGTCCATCCGGCGGGCTTGAGCGTTCAACCGTGCTGGATCGGTTATTATCCATGCGGGCAAGTTCTTTAGCATGGCAAACCGAAGCAGACCCCTTTCACTGGCAAACTGTAAACCTTCGCGGCCAATGGTCCGCAATCTGGCAAGCTGGGCGAAGTCCGCCGCCGTACCTATTCTGAAGTCAGGAAAGGCCGGCTTTGGTTTGTTGTCCTCTGCTCGTTGGAATGGTTGAACCAGGCGTGGTGCGGACGTGATCTGTCCGCCTGCAAATTCAATGAATTTGCGGCAGGCATCCTTTTTTGAAAGGTTGGATGCACGTTGAAAAAAATCCACAGCATCCCCGCCTTCATCCTTGGCAAAATCCTTCCACAAAGTCCCGTCAGCGTTCACACTGAAGCTGGGCCGGTTGTCTTCGCGCCACGGGCAGCGGCAACTTGTCGAAGGTTTACCGGGGAATCCAAAATACGGCCAGAGCCTGTGAATACTCAAACATGCTTTGGCTTGCGCCAAGGCTGACTGCCCTGAATAGTGGGAGTTAAGAGCTTCCATAGTAGTTCTGCCGCGTTCGGAATGCACTCCGGCGCGGCTTTTTGCCCGCGCTGCGGCAATTTTCATCCATTCACTGTTCCTGGTTGCTCGCACGTGGAAATAAAATCCAAGATGGACTGAAGAAGAAATAGCCGCGTGCCCTTCACTTGGCCAGGTTCACGGATGGACACGGACTTGATCTTGCCGGCGCCAGCCAGTTCGTAGAGTTTGGCGCGGCTTAGGCCGGTGTAAAATTCGACGCCTTGCTTGGGTGCGCGTATCCAGACCGGGAGGCCGTTGGCTTGGTCTTGAAGTAGTTCCCGCGCCTTGGCAGGCATGGGCCTTGTGGTTTGCGGGGCATTGCTGCCACATTTAGCTATGTTGTCTGACATAGCCCCACTAAACCCTAAATCTCCTTGAAATCTGAAGGAATGCCTGAAAAGCATTCCCCACCAATTAGTGCTTCACCCTTGGCCCCTTTGGGCCTGGCTTTCCTCGGCGGTAAATGTATTCAACGTCTTTTGTTATGATGTTGCGAAGATCTGAATCATCAATTGTTGTATCAGGAAATTTTCTATAAAACGCCTTACGAATTTCTGCAAATGATTTTTTGGCTTTGCTGCTTGGCCCTCCTTCCTGAAAAATTTCCAAGCCATATAGATAGGACATGAGCCATTCACGTTCGGGATCAATGGAATTGGATATCTTCTTCGCCTGGGCAGTTATGGCCTTTCCGAGGTCTTGAATTTTTTGGCCGTCACTTTTTTCGCAACATTCAAAAACCATATTTGTTAATTCGATCATGAATTTGACAACGTTTTTCCCATCCCACTCAGTAAACCTTTTGATACGCCCTTCCATTGATGCTGGAATCTTATTTGTGCAATCACATGACCACCTGAGCTGATTGGCAAAATCGTACATTTCTGGTGAACGCGCATAATCTTCGCCCAGCATAAAAGCGAAGTATTTTTGCTGTTTTGCCATTCCTTTCCAAATCGCTTTCTTGGCTGCTCCTGTTTTCTTCGCCATGTTGTAGTCGCTTTTGTTGTGTAAATTCTTAGCAGCTCATAGTCAACGGGCAAACCATGCTTTCCGGCGCCAAGCAGTTTGATTCAGCGGCTTTGCGTTAAATGATCCAGCTTCGCAGCAAATATTAACACTTTGGAGTTCAGAATTGCTCGGTATTCTTTGGTCACCGAAAATGTCTTTTTGAGAAAACCGATCCTATCCGGTGAGTAGCTTGCCCCCTCCAGATTGTCTTTTGCGATGGTGAGAATGTTTTCAAGCGTTGTTCTGTTTTCTGGATCATAACCATGCCCGACTTCCAGCGCCCCAATTAGCTTTCCGCATTGCTTGACGTAATCCGGCCAGGTGTCGCCGACCCTCACGAATCGGATTGAATGCTTCTTCGCCATGCCAAAGATAGCAGAGGTAACACGGTTGATGACATCCGCTGCGTGCTTCTGAAATACCTGCTTGTCACATTCGTCCGCGTAACTGATTGACATCGACAACGCCGTAATCATCTCGATTGTCTTTATTTCAGACAGCGTTGACACCCAGCCGGCGGCTTCGCCTTTGCCTGCCCATGCCTTTGGATTTCTCGGTTCGACCTCAAGGATTTTTGTGTAATAGCCGTAGGACTCCTCAAAGTTTCTAGCGATGGCAGCGGCTTGCGCAAGTTCGATCAAATTTTCCACATTGAACCCCGAAACGATTACGTGCTGCGTCGGTTGGCGCAAATTTACGGGTGCTCCGCAGTACATGCAAATCACTCTGTCTCGATTGGCTGGGACCTGCATAGCGCCGCCGCAGCCTGGGCATTTCGCGGGAATGAATCGAGATGGATCTTGCGATATGAGCGCGACCTCTTTTTCACACGTCGGGCACGCAATAATTTGGCCAACACCCTCGGCTGGAAATTCGATGGACTGTGCGCAGTGCGGGCACGAGCATTTGTAATAGTCACTCATTCCAATTCGCGCTGACTTTTGTGTTTGGCTTCGCTATTCATAAATTGTGGGACAGCGCAGCTTTTTTGCTTTTGATCATCGGCGTTATCAATGGCGCGTTGCTATTCCTAATAAATTTGCATCCGGCCAGCATCATAACCCAAATAGCATATTGTTTTGCCGGTTCGTTATATCGAATCCAATGTCATCTTTGCTTATTGCATCGTTCTGATTAATGAACCAATCGCTATTCGTTCCAGACAGAAGCTCAATAAAATTCATCCCAAATCTATCCTCGTTATCGTTACTGAGAATCACATCAACAGAATCTTTGCCCACTAGATCCACATCGACCAACCACCAATATTTTTCTGTTCCGTCTGGAACATCGCGCTCTGCCTGTGCTAGCAGGCAAACGTGTGTATCAGCATATTTATGGTCTATCGTGAATTTAAAACGACCTTCGCTATCCGTTGTCTCTTGCCCTATGCATGAATAAATATATTTTCCCGCTGGATGGAGAATTTCTTCCCATTGAGTCTCCCGTTGAGATAGCTCTTGATCTAGTCTCAGCTTTACATCAGACACATTTTTTGCGTCTAGCGCCTGCTGGAGGTTGTCACGCACTTTGGATTCCCATGCTGAGCTATTTTCGTACTCGTCCGAACCCGCTACCTGGTTTTTTTCCATGTCCGACCAATATTTCAATGCTTGTGCCAGTTTATTAATATTTGATTCGTCCATTGAATTGTACGCTGCTAGGTCAGCGTCGATGTTGGATTGAAGGACTAGCACATTGCTTTTCCATTCTTCGGCCCTAGAGTTGCAGTACTGACTCAAATCATCCCGTCCGATGACGGAGACTGTTTCGTCTCCAAGTACAACATTTTCTCGCCCCTTAGTGACTATAAACATCTGGCCGGTGATTGTGATCTGTGATGGGCTATCCACAACCACAACTTTCTCTGGCGGTTTTTCTGCCGGTTTACATCCGGCAAGAAAAATACTTAGCGGTAGCACAAACCCCATGACGATATGATTCTTATCCATCTTAATCTTTCTTTGACTTTTTTTCCGGTCCCCTGCGGTCCTGATTCTCTGGCAATGCTGGCGCGATGAGCATGATTTGGCCTATATCATAGGTCCGTTATCCAGGGTGGTGAATTGCCGGCTGTCATAAAGCTGATTGTTCAAGAGCACGAAGCCATGTCCGGGCTGTACCCAATTGGTGACGGTTACCAATTGAAAGTTGGTATGGACTACAAAATTATTTGTCTGGGCGTGTAGCGATAATGAAAACAGCCCGATGAGGAATGCCAGGTTTTTCATGGTTGAGCGCGGTTTTGTTTCCTTCGCGTTGCCTGGCTACAGCGAATAAAAAAGGCGTGACTTACTCACGCTCCGCAACAGGCACTGGTATGCCTTCATGGAACGCTTTCGGACACGCCCGGTCTGGGCGTGTCTTCTGCGCCGTCCATGAGTTTCAAAATTACCAGTTTTGTTGCGGACAGCAGCCGAAGCTACGCAAAATGATTTGGTTGTGTTTTTCTGGTCGGTGTTTTTAGACTGACGTTGCTGATTTAAACACCAATGCCCAACTTGCTCAAGTGTGCTTTTCCCCTCCCCAGTATTGCCGAAGCCTGTTGACCCCACCATGACCCTGTGCTAGTAATTTTGTGGTGAATCTCCGCCTCGTCAGCGGGGAAAGACGCTAAATCTTCTCGTCCCGTCAGCGAGGAAAGACGCTAAAATGTTTCGTCTCGTCGGCGAAACTGACGTAAGTCCGTCTTGCCAACGGAAACGACGTAGCCGACTCGTCACGGACTTCTGTTCAGCAGCGGTGCTGGACAGTCACAGCGCGTATCAGAGTCCTGCGCAACTCAAAGGTCGAATAGCCCGCCCGCCGCATGGGCATCCCCAACATTCCGTTGGCCTTGGGGGAAAACTAAACTCGATTAAAGAGGGAGGTTTTTATGACCTTGCACATAAACAACGTGCAAATCGACATTGCTTCCGAGCACTTGGTTGTCATTGGCCTAGTGATATGGGTAATGAAGCCGAAGATTCGGCGTTTGCTCTCGAAGCGTAAATAAGAGACAAGCGGCAGGTCTTAATGGGCCTGCCGCTTTTTTCTTTTGGATTTTGTTGTAATCAGCCCAATGACGGGATCTTTTCCACGGCTGCGCGGCGGGTGTCCATTTCCAGGTGCGTGTATTTTTGATGTTCCCGAGTGGATTTGTGTCCGGTGACACCCATGCGGACCTCCGCCGATACGCCTTTGTTCGCCATTTCCGAATTGCTGGTGTGGCGCAAGCTGTGAAACGTTCGCTTGGAAAACATCTGTTTGCCCGTTCCCTTGACCGTTTGCAGGTCGAGCCCAGCCTTGCGTACGATCTTCTTAAAGTCTTCGGAAAGGCCGCGCCGACCGCTTACGCGCTGGCTAGCCAGTTTGGGCAAGAGGAAAACTTCCGGCTTGTCCGTCCCCGCCAGCTTGTTCAAACGCGCCAGCATGTCAGGGTGTAGCGGGACTGTCACCTTTTTGCCGGTCTTGGATTGCGTGTAGGTCAGTGTTCCCGCGCCCAAGTCCACGCCGTCCCATTGCAGTCGGCAGCAGTCCCCCAGGCGTGCCGCCGTGTAATAGGCGAGGGGAATCAAGAGCTTCCATTCCCCCTCGGCGGTGTCTACCAGCAACTTCACTTCGGCAGGGCTGAATGTGCCGCGTTCCGTGCTTTCCACTTCGGGAAGTTCCACCGCTTCGGCGGGATTCGTGGGAATCAGTCCAAGACGGCGGGCGGCATTCAGCGCCCCGCTGATGATCTTCACATCCAGGCTCACCGTGGCCGGCGATAGGTCCTCCGCTGTGCGGGCATCCAGAAAGCTTTCCACGTCTCGCGCTGTCAGGCTGGTGAGCGTCATATTGGCCCGCTTGCCAAGTGTCTTCAAAAAGAAGTTTACGGCCGTCTTGTAGCGTTCTGCCGTGCGTTCGGACTTCCGCGCCTGTTTGCTAGCCAGCCAGCCTTCAAAATGTGACTTGATGGTCGGACTCTGAAGCGTCTCTCCAATGTCCGCCCGCTTCATGATGTCCTTCAGGACTTCGCGGGCCTGGGCTTCCACCAGTTCCCCCCGCCGCGCCAGCTTGGATGCACGCTCATACTCCAATGCCACCGCCAGCGCGGCCTGGCGGTCTGATTGCTTGGTGCTGCGGAGTATCCGCCGGCCATCCGGGCCGAAATAGGCGGCGTGCCAGTATTGAGAATCAGGACGACGATGTATGCTTGCCATAGTGATGCTAACAATACTGCTAACTTTTGCCAGTGTCAATGATGTTTATACATGCCGTCAATGTTGAATATTATTATGTTTAGTTCGTGGAAACGAAAGAGGGGTTCGATTCCCCTATGCGCTACCAATCTCCATTTTGGTTGAGGAACTTCAGTGATGTTCTCAGGAATCAGCAAGAGAGTGCGCTATTTTTGTCTTCGCAGTTTTCGGAGCTTGGAACTCTCCCATTCCGGAGGAAATCGCCGGGGTTTTACATTTTACCGCGCCTTGGGTTAATTGACGATGCCGCGTCAGTGCAAGAATGGCAAAAATGAGATCGGCCCATCTAACGTTCAAACATCAGCATAAGGTATGCTCCGAAGAGCAGCAGGTGAACGCAGCCGAGCAGCACGTTCGTCCGTGGCAATGAAAAGGTGAGGATGCTGGTGAGCAGTGTGAGCACCAGCATCACCGTGTCCACCGCGTCCACTCCCAGCACGAGCGTGCGCCCGGTGACGAGCGATACCGTGATGACCAGCGGGATGGTCAGCCCGATCGATGCCAGCACCGAACCGAGCAGGATGTTCACCGAACGCTGAAGCCGGTTGGCCAGCGAGGCGCGGATGGCCGCGATGGATTCCGGCGTCAGAACCAGCAACGCCATGATAAACCCTCCGAGTGCAGGCGGCGCGCCGAGTTTGATCACGATGGCATCAAGCGGGGCGGCCATTTGTTTGGCCAACAAGACCAGCGGCAGGCCGTAAGCCACCAGCATCACCGTATGGTAAAGTGTCGAACGCGAAGAATGGGGCGCCAACTCCGGAGCCGCTACCTCCGCCGCTTCTTCCGGCGCCATGAAGAAACCGCGATGCCGCCGGTTCTGGATAAACAGGAAAACGCCATAGATGCCAATGGACATCGCTGAGAGAAATATCATTTGAAATGTCGAGAGTTTCGGTCCTTCTAAGGCGTGCGTGTAGTCCGGCAGAATGAGGCCCAGCCCGGTAAGCGGAAGGATCATCACGAGAAACGCGTTCGCGCTCTGGAGATTGTAATGTTGCTCGTGGTGGCGCAGGCCGCCGAGCAGCAGCGCGAGACCGAGAAAGCCATTTAACACCAGCATGACCACCGCGAACATTGTATCGCGCGCCAGCGTCGGTTTATCCGTGCCGGTGGACATCACGAAGGCCACCATCGCCACCTCCAGTCCGGTGATCGCCAACGTGAGCAGCAGCGTGCCGGCGGGTTCGCCCAGCCGGTGTGCAAGCAGATCCGCGTGGCGTACAATCGCGATCGCCGCCGCCAGGATCACACTGCAAATAATCGCGAGCAATCCGATCAACGTTACGGGCCGATCCATGGCAGCGGCAATCCAGCCATGGCCGAGCAACGCCAGCGTCAGCGTAAACACGGCGAGGGCCAGCGGCCATTCGCGCCACCATGGTTCGTGGGATTGTGCTTGCGGCTCACTCATGATAAAGGCTTCAGGTGGTTATGTGCATGGTTGCAGGTGTTTTTCGTCAACGGATTCCCCAGCCAGTCAGGGTTTCATCAGTTGGTCATAGATGAGCTGATAGGATTGGGGGCCGATCCCTAAATCGCCACGGAACGGCTGGTCGAGGGCGAGGATCATGAAAATGACCAACCCCATGAAACCGGCCAGCAATGTGACCAAAATTCCATGCAGTCGTGCATCTTCGACCTTGAAAAAGAAGGTTGAGCAAAGGCCGATGACTGCGCCCGCGAGGATCACGGCCCACATCATGCCCGGCAATCCAGTTCCCACCGCATCGAGCCGCAGGCGGCGGGCCTGAATCAGGTTGTTGTAGGCGCGCAGGGCTTCCGCGTGCAAGATTTTTTGCCCGTTGGTGGCCGGCTCGAAGCTGACCAGCGTGGCCTGAAATTTATTCATCAGCGCGACTCCGCCGGTGGGAATCTTGCCGTGCCGCTGCAACGGCCATGCCTCGTGGATCACATTTTCCACGTAGTCACGCAGCCCAT
>Ga0206902_10037_pt1 | contig 36934 bp, 37 predicted proteins | sample Alteio_BWOrgHeat_44_FD_153242 | JGI IMG/M metagenome (GOLD analysis project Ga0206902, IMG submission 153242) | Enriched cells from forest soil in Barre Woods Harvard Forest LTER site, Petersham, Massachusetts, United States -... | ecosystem: Environmental > Terrestrial > Soil > Temperate forest >... | reverse complement strand
TAATGAATTCTATTTGCAATTAAAAGTACATCTCAGAAGTATGTGTAGAGTGCTTTTAGCTGCATACTTAAAATTGCGATGCGAGCACCATGAGATTAACAAATCATTCAGTGAGGAAAAGTGACAAAACAATAAAAAAAATCGCGAAGCGATAAAATAGTCGCGAAGCGACGACATATGCTAGTAGTACGTCATGAAAATTCATATAAATAACTTTACTAATATTAAGTCGATTGTTATTTTGGTGATTAATTTTTACAATTACCTTGGAGACTTTTTCGATGACAACAGAAAACATTTCTATATCTGCGGCTCAGAAGCAGATTCTGCTAAAACTTAGTCGTTCAACTACCGGCCAGGCTTCAATTATTCAACGAGCTAAAATCATCTTACTTAAGAGTGAGGGACGCTCGACCTATTACATTGTAAAATGCATGAAGGTGACCTGGATGACCGTTCGAAAATGGCTGCGTCGTTGGCGAGATTACGAATTGAAGTTCTTGAATGAATCCAACGCTAGCAATATCCGGAACATGATCATTGAGTGTTTATCTGACTCACACAGGAATGGAAGACCTCCACAGTTCACTCCTGAGGAGAAAATGCATATCATCAATTTGGCATGCACGCAACCAAAAACGTTGGGACTTCCCTTCAGCCATTGGAGTACTAGGTCTTTAGCTAAAGAGGCAGAAAGGCGAGGTATCGTTAGTAAAATTTCGCACGATAGAGTAGCTGTTTTTTTAAAATCGAGCGGAATTAAAACCTCATAAATCAACATATTGGCTTAACTCACGAGAATGCAATTCAGAGGGGTTTGATGAAAGAGTAAGAGAGATTTGCAGCATTTACAAAGATGCTCTTCAACTACACCAAAACAACATTCGTGTTGTATGTGTGGATGAAAAAACCAGTATTCAGGCAATAGAGCGCGAAGCGCCAAACTTGCCCATGACCCCCGGCTCACCAGAAAAAATAGAGTTTGAATACAGTAGACATGGGACACAATGCCTAATAGCAAACTTTGAGGTTGCCTCAGGTCAAATCCTAGTCCCAACTATTGCTGCCACGAGGACCAAAGAGGACTTTTTTACCAATATCAAATCTGTAGTGGCCACTAACCCAGATGCGGAATGGATCTTTATCTTAGATCAGTTAAATACACACAAGTCGGAATCATTGGTGAGATGGGTTGCAAGCCAGATTGGGTTTGATGGCGACCTTGGAAAAAACGGCCGTGCCAACAGATCAGGAAGAGGTATTCTTAAGTCGATGGAAACCAGAATGGAATTTTTGGAAAATAAAACTCATAGAATCCGATTTTTATTCACACCAAAACACTGTTCATGGATGAACCAGGTTGAGATTTGGTTTGGAGGGCTATCTAGAAAACTTTTAAAAAGAGGAAGCTTTACATCGATAGAAAATCTTAAGGTAAACATCCTAGATTTCATCTGGCACTATAACCAGGAGGCGAAACCATATAGATGGACGTACGAAGGAAAGGTTCTTCAAAGTTAAAACTATGATATTTATAAGAATTTTCATGACATACTACTAGCCGTAGATGAGCGCAGCGAGTCTACGGTAAGATAAGAAAAACATACCGAGCCACGAAAGTGGCGTTAGTGCGCTCGTGAGGATACATGTTTAGTGTGGTGAAAGTCCACATCGAAAGAAGCCAAACTTTCGTAACTGAAAATAACTGCATTCATCGTGAGATGGGGTGGAGAGCAATTGGAAGTGAAAAAGCAGGCCGTAACATAATGTGAACTTGATTCGGTCGAGTAATTTGGTGATCCTATCTGACGAACGGAGAAACCTGAAAATCACTATATGCGATGAATGGCTAGAATCGACATATAGACTTACTAGGCGGTTGAAGATGGCATGCTTGGAAGAACATGTAAAGTAAGCGAGGATACCTACAACATGCGTTGCGTGAAGCTGCATAGTCTCAATTGAGAGATAAGTAGGAGTCAGAGCCCCCATAGTACTGAAGATCAGAAGATCGGAACGGGAGAGAAGCAAAATCTCCTTTAGGGAAGGAGGGTAGGAAAGTTAATAGTAAAAGAAAAGGGAGAAACAAATGAAAGTTGCGGAAGTGATGGAAACATCTAAACAAGTGACAGAAGCTAATAAAGCCAAGAAAGATGAAGAGCTATGCGCACGACGTCTTAGAAGGCAATGGGTGGAAGTTTCAATCTGGACAGATACTATGCTAACAGCCCTGGAGACTAGGGTGAAGAGTGGAAAATGGTTTAGTTTAATATAAAACTACCAAACCAATACTTTGCGGATAAAGGATTAATCAATATGGAACAACTCCAGATACGATATCACGCATGTTAGTCCCGATGAGGAAATAACTAACTGGAGAGCCGTATGCGTTAATAGCGCCCGTACGGTTCGGAGGGAGGGGTGGTTAAAACCACTCCTACCCCTATCAGCGTCTACTCACTCTTTTTCTTGGTGAGGTAGAAGGTTTTTTGGTAAAAATCAGACATCTGCTTTTTTAACGATGCACTATCCGTGTACAAATGATTACATGTAGGTAGGCTATTCAAAAATTGTTTGCCGTATGCCTTATTAATCAATCGCGTATCTAAGCACACAATACATCCTCGGTCCTGTTTGTTGCGAATCAACCGTCCAAAACCTTGCTTGAATTTTACTATCGCCGTAGGCAATGAATATTCAAAAAAAGGATCTCCTCCCTTTGCACTAATTGCTTCAGAACGTGCCTGAATAATCGGCTCTGAAGGTACCTTAAATGGCAGTTTTACAATAATCACACATCTCAATGCCTCTCCAGCAACATCGACTCCTTCCCAAAAAGAATCGGTACCAAATAACACCGATCGCTCTTTTGCTTTAAACTTCTCAATAAGAGCCCTTCGATTATCATCTCCCTGCTTTAAAGGGTGATAGCGATGCGAGACAAGCTTTTCTGCTAATTGATTAAAACAGCTTCTCAACATGCTGTAAGAGGTAAACAAAACAAAAGCATTGCCGTTGCTTGCCTGAATGGCATTCCAAATACTTTCAATCGCTGCTGCATTAAATGCCGGATCTGTCGGGTTTGGAATATCCTTTGGTACTGCTAAAAGTGCTTGCACCTGATAATTAAATGGAGAATCGTAAATTTTTTCCGATATCTGAACCCCGTTCAATAATTCTGGAGTAATCCCAAGCCTTTGACGTATAAACTGAAACTGCTTATTTGTCGACAAAGTGGCGCTACACAATAGTATCGACGGGAATTTACTAAATAGCGACTCGGCTAATTTCGGAGCAATATCAAGATCTGTATTCACCAAGTGCACGTTTTGTCTAGAGTGAAATGTTTGCAACTCAATCCAACGGACAGAAGAACTCATATTCTTATCAGAAATAAACAGTTCTAGGCTTTCGCATGCTCCTTCAAGGCGCTTAAGTAATGCTGCAATGTCGAAGCGTAAATTTTTTGTCTGTTCTTCAAATTTTTCATCTTTCAAAGCAGACAAATCCGCTTCAAGGCTATTTACAGACTGAATATAATTTTTTAGTGCAGAGAGTAATTTCTGACTCCGCCTAACAATGCCTTCAGTCCACTCTGTAAGCTCTCTGTGGCGCGGTAATAGACGTAATTTTTTTTCTGCTTGAAAATCTTCTTGCCCTACAGTGCCTTGAGTTTGTACAAATTCGGAAAAAGAAAAAAATGCATCGCCAATTAAAGCTGTTAAATCATTTCGATGTGCCGGCAAATCCGTTAACAACCTCATTAAAATTGATGTTGTCGCCTTAGTATTGTTTTTGAAGTGGTTCTGCAATTTTTGTCGAAGAAAGGTCAATTTCCCGGTTTTTTCCGATCCTAATTTATTGATTGTTCGTAAAAGTCCTGCCTGAGAAATCCGCGTCGAAAAGTACTCTGTAGCGACATCTTCAATATTGTGTGCTTCATCCAGCACGACAGTATGATAAGGAGGCAATACAGCAGCTTCTTTGTAATTATCTGTTTCAGAACGATATTTAATATCAGCAAAAAGTAAATGATGGTTTGCCACAAGAATTTGCGCATCATTTGCTTGTTGTCGTGCCTTGAAAAAATGACACTCTTTATAGTAAGGACACGCATGTCTGTTACATGTGTCATTTTCAGCACAAACTCTTTCCCAGGTACTTCCTGAAGGCACAAATGATAAACTTGAACGCGATCCATCTTGGGTTGTTGCTTCCCACTCTTCGATTTTTTCCAGCTCGCGTGCATCTTCAGGAGGCAGTAATAAAAGTTCTTCTTTTGTATCCACTAACTTGCGTTTGCACAAATAATTATTCATGCCTTTAACAAGAACCGCTTTGACATCTAGTTTAAGAGCTTTTGTGAGAAGTGGGATATCTTTATGGATCAGCTGTTCTTGAAGGGTAATAGTATTTGTTGAGATCAGAGTTCTTTCTTTTCTTAAATGAGCCCACAATAGTGCTGGAATAAGATAAGCGATACTTTTTCCTGTTCCTGTCCCAGCTTCAATGAGTGCAATGCCTTTTTTATTATACAAGTTGATGATGTCTGCCATCATCTGCTGTTGGGATTCACGTGCTTCAAAACCACTTAAGACGGTACTGAGAAGACCATTTGGCTGAATAAGTTGAAGCGTTTTGTCGACAGGCAATTCATTCTTAGACATGAGAATCCAAAAAGTAAACAGTATACAGTAAACAGTAAACAGTAGAAAATTCAAGATTAATTTGAGAAATAAGAAAAGTAAAGCAGTACAAAAACTACTGTGTACTGTTTACTGTATACTGTTTACTTTTCTTACGTTTCTGCTTCCATCAGGTTGAGGAAGGCTTTAAGCTGCTTTGCACGTGTTGGATGACGCATCTTGCGCAAGGCTTTAGCTTCGATCTGTCTAATCCTTTCACGTGTAACGTTGAACTCCATTCCAACCTCTTCGAGCGTCTTAGGCTTGCCATCAACAAGACCAAAACGCTGAATAAGAACTTTGCGTTCACGATCTGTCAAAGAGGTCAACACCTCATGCATCTTATCTTTTAGAATTGAGTAACCGGTTGCTTCGGACGGAGAATCGGCAGAAGTATCTTCCAGGAAGTCTCCAAACTGACTTTCACCACCATCACCCACTTCTGCTTGTAACGAAATCGGATGCTGCGCAATTTTGTAAATTTCTCTAACACGATCTGGCGTTAAGCCCAACTCTGCCGCAAGCTCTTCTGGAGACGGCTCTCGACCTGTTTCCATCATTAACTTTTTCGCACCGCGCAAAACTTTATTGATTGTTTCGATCATGTGAACAGGAATACGAATCGTTCTAGCTTGGTCTGCAATAGCACGTGTGACAGCCTGTCTGATCCACCAGGTAGCGTAAGTTGAAAATTTGTAACCACGTCGGTATTCAAATTTTTCGACGGCTTTCATTAACCCCATATTCCCTTCTTGGATAAGGTCTAAGAAGGATAAACCACGGTTGGTGTATTTTTTTGCTATCGAAATGACCAAACGCAAGTTGGATTCCACCATCTCGCGTTTTGCTTCCTGGCTCTTGTCCATCCAGCGCTGAAGCATTCTGACATCTTTTTTGAAGTCATCTAACGAACGTCCTGCGGCCAACTCTTTTTTCTTCAGTTTGCGTCGTGCAGAATACAGTTTCGATGCAGCATAGCGATTTCTTTCTGCTCTTGGAATTAACTCTTGAATCTCTTTTTCAAGCGTTAAGAATCGACTGTACGCTTGTAAAATAACTTCGCCAAAGTCCTCGATAATATTGTGTCGGCAGTGGAAATTTCTTAAATATGCTTGTGTACGGATACGACATTTTTCAAAAGCTTCAGCAATTTTGACGCGTTCAGATTCTTTCAATTGAGGCTGGTCCATCTGTTGTTGAAGCTGCTCAAGAAGGTTATCTTCTTGTTTCAGCAGCTCACAAAGTTTTGGTAAAAGAGCTAAAAACTCGCTCTTATTTTGAACTTCTTTTTCTGCAATGCTCTTATCAAAACGCTCTTTGCCTTGAATCAGATAAGTAGCAATGGCAATCGTTTCTGACGTAGAATAACGAAAACGCATAATGATGCGTTCAATTTGAATTTGTGCCTTCTCAATACGTTTTGAGATCTCCACTTCCTCTTCACGACTTAGCAAGGGGACGGATCCCATCTCTTTCAAATACATGCGCACAGGATCGTCTGGAGTACCTTCCGCACGCTTAGGAACGCCTTCAAGTTCTTTTGCTTCTTTCTTTTTCTCTTTTTGGCGCTCAATTTCAGATTGATTTAGAATCTGAATGTCCATCCCGCTTAAGAAAATCAGTACCTGATCAATCTGATCAGCAGAATCAAAGGTCATCGGCAAAATTTCATTGATCTCTTCGTAGGTAATATAGCCTTGTTCCTTGGCTGCAGCTACGAGCTCGTCAATTTTCTGTTGCTGTTGCTGTGAAAATGTGGTTTTTTGATTTGCTGTTTTACTCATACCGTCCTAGATTAGAAATCTCATCAAATTTTTAAGTTAAAAAAAAGGATTACAATACTGTGTCAGATGCTTTTTGTCAAGGAAAGAGCCCCTTTAATACGGGTCTGGTTGAGCGACACTTTCTAGAAAAACGGATTTCTTTGCTACAAATTTTAATTTCGTTAAACTATTCAATTTTTTACCACAGAGATCACAGAGAGCACAGAGAAAAAAATAAAATTAAAAAAATTGTCTCTGTGTTCTCAACCAAACTCTGTGTTCGAATTAATGAATTTAAATTTTGGACTGCAATGTTTGAGTCCACAGAGTTATTTAGAGATCACAGAGAATGGTTGTGTTGAAATAACGCAAGAAATTCATTTTTATTATTTCTCTGTGCTCTCTGTGGTGAATATTTAAACGTAGTTAGACTTATGCAACTCTTTGCTTACGACGACCAGAAAAAGGTCATTTCTGCTTCTCATGCAAATAAACAGATCGATTACTTCTGTCTCGAATGTGCAGGCATTGTAAGAAGACGCGGAGGCATCCATCGCCATACCCATTTCTACCATCTCTCTTCAGGAAAAAGTTGCCGTCAAAACGGTAAAAGTATGGAACATCTTCAGGTGCAATTTGCCATCAGAAATAAAATTTCCGAAGAGGAATGCTTGTTGGAACATCCTTTTCTCACGATAAATCGCATTGCAGATGTGGTGTGGAAGACAAAAGGCATCGTGTTCGAAATTCAGTGCTCACCCATTACAGCACAGGAAGTCAAAGAGAGAAATCAAGATTATCAGTCGCAAGGATTCCGTGTGGTTTGGATTCTTCACGACAAGCGATTTAATCAGAGGCGTCTTTCTGCAGCAGAACAGTTCTTATTAGATCAACCGCACTATTTTACGAATATGGATGAAGAGGGTTGTGGCATTATCTACGATCAACATGAGACCATTGGCATCAAAAGAGAAAAACTGTGGGGACCACATCCGATCGATGTGGCTGAGTACAAAGAGATACAAGAAAAAGATCAAAGCCAAATCAAATCTTGGCTTATACCACGCATCAAGAGAGAGATCTATTTTTCAGGAGATCTTCTATCACATTTTCTTTCTGATCCCTCTCAATTTGATTTCATCAAAGAAGAAGAAAAACCAGTAACCTTTACGCTGAGAAAGGCATTCAATGTGATAAGACACACATTTATTCGTGCCTATTCCCTTTTCTTTCAGGTCATCCTTGAACGCGCCTGCAAATAATGCTTTCACTGTTCACTATTTTCAGCTGTTCACTTTTTATTGAACAGCTGAAAATAGTGAACAGCTAAGGTTCGAAAAAGGATTAACTATGGGAAATAGAACATATTGGTTTATCCATGCGGGATGGATCATACTTTTTATCACTTTGATAGGTGGTTTTTATGTAATTAATGGAAAAATAGAAACGCAATGTAGAATGCAGGCAGCTCGTATTGACCAAGTAAATACTCGAACAGATCAGTTATATCAAATGTTCATTGATCTGCTCAAAGAACAAAGAAACAAGTAGGTACCCCCTTTTGTTGCTTTTTTTGCATTATGTAGTTATACGTTTTTTTTGCGCGAAGCGAACTCCCGAAGGGAGTTGTTCATTTGTAGCCCAGGGTTCAGAATGCCCTGAAAGGGCATTAGTTAACCCTGGGTAAAGTGTGAATGACAAATGTACCCCCGAAGCGGGGTACTTAAATGATAGTGACAATTGAAGTACCCTCTTCTGAAGTACCCTCTTCGAGGGTACATGTTTTTTTAACATACCCCAGGGTTAACTAATGCCCTTGCAGGGCATTGTGAACCCTGGGCTATAGTTAAATAACTCCCTTCGGGAGTTCGCTTCGCGTCAAGAAAAATTTCCATCCTGCCGCCGAAGGCGATCCTGTTATCCTGTTGTTTTTTTTTGCTAGGTATAAAGCACACCGACGATGTGATTGCGGAAAATACCAGCATTGACAAGACCAAGATGACATTGCATCATTTGATCGGTGCCGGCTTTTGTTTTAAAGGTAACCGGAAAACGTGCTTCAGATTGTATTGCTAGCTGTCCTAATCCCTTTTTCCACTCTTCTTGCCCATTCAGCAAGATTTCATGAAAACTCTGTGTAAATTTGTCTGGAGCCCACCCCAAAGCATCTTTAACGCGATTATTTGCAAATAACAATTTATTCTCTTTTTGTGAATACAACACGACCACACTTCCATTTTCTACTCTCAAACTATCGCAAAGACGTCGCAAATCCAAAGCGTAGTTGTCTACTGGTAGCTCAGAGCGCATTCCATGACTTCCAATGTGGTGTGAGCCTGTTATCTTCATGGCAATGTCGATACATCTTTTGAGTTGTGTCGACGCGCTTTGCGGAGAACTTACATTAGACGCAGACATAAACAAGGCCTCAGCTTTTTTGGAAATCGTTGGCGCAGCTTTTTTTGGCTCCTCAGGCTGTTCAGAGGGCTGTTCAATCGTTGTATATTGCAAAAGAGCTTTAATTTCATAATGCAAATCTCTTTCCTTGTTTTCCAAGTTTGCAATATGTTGCAATTGCTTTTCAATGTTCACACGCTGTTCTGCAATGGTTTTTTGGCATTCGATGATGACATTATTTTGCTGTTCGATTTGCTGTTCGCTCTGATTTTTATAATTGGCAAATTCCTTAGAGAGCATCAGAATTTTATTTTGATAGACCTCTTGCTCTTGTGAATATGTTTGTAAGGCACTATCTCTATCAGCAATGTCCTGGTTCAACTTTGTTTGGATGCTCTGCCATTCAACAATCTTATCTTGTAGCTCCTGTTTGTAGCTGTTATCTTGATTGACACTAGGTTGTGAAGTAGCTTTCTCGGACAACGATTGCAACGTCGCTTTAATCTGACGTTCCTCATTCTTAAGATAGCGTTTCAGCTCATCGCTCCAGCGACACAACAGCCCAAACAATGCTGCAGTTCCTCCCATCGCCATCAATAGACCAATCGAAAAAATCCACCAACGTCTATCTGTCGAAAGGTAGCTTGCTCCATAACCTGTAAATAAAATCACCGGTAAGAAATAACAGATTAAACTTATTAAAATGATAGAAAATCGCGAAGGTATCAAATTATTACGCATGGTTTCCTGTCAAAATTTGCAAATGAACCCGAATAGAGCTCACAGTTAAATTTGGGTGCCGTGGGTCTTGAGCACTCAAAGGCTCTACACATACAAATGAGGCATCCTTTGGGTGATAAAGTTGCCAGCAATTTTCTTGAGATTGACACCAGTACTTCGTCCTTAATGTATATTCCTCAGTTTCTAACAAAATATCCCCTTCTAGATGATGTGGAAAGGGATAAAATGTTGTATCCACAAAATCTATCAGCGGAAGTTGCAACATCTGCTGTTCGTCCACAGGATAAAGTTCTGATGCTAATTTTCTTTCACCTTTATTTAAGCACTCTTTTTGCACTCGTGTCGTAATCATTCCTCGCTTATTTGGAAGACGATAGTAATAGTGCAAACCCACAAGAGAATCTTTTTCGCTGACAACAGAATAATCGATTTGCATTTCATTTTCTACAAGTTCAGCACTGAAATCGAGTTTAAAATTCTGATTCTCCAACACCGCAAGAGGAACTCCATTCCACTCATCCTTGCCTGACAAACTAGCGGAAATTTTTTTCTCAGAAACGTGCTCAACTTTCCATGGCGCGTACCTTGCAATGCCGTGAGAAAATGGATCTTCAATCCCTTTTGCTCTCACTCTAGCAATATGTGGAAACAGATCTTCTTGCTGTATTGGGGCAATGCTATTGGGATTTCTTCGATGAAAATGTGGCCCTATAAGGGCTCCTAAACCAGCATAACGCTCTTCAAACTCTTTCCTTGTCGACTGATCTATAACCTCAACTCCACCGCGTTGAAAGCTTGATAGATTCATTCCTACTTCAGGCAGGAACGTCGCTTTGAGCAGATGATTTTGAAGGACAACCGGATTCATGTTTTCATCTTGTTGACATAGTATTTGAGGCCTAAGAAATAAAGTAATAATCCCCATAGAACTATTGCTGATAGGCATTCTTTGAGTGGAAAGTTTTTTTGTAAAGAGGAATATGTTGGATCAGATGATGAAAACCAAATGTACGCTGGATGTTTTTTGTACGCTTTGATTCCTTCTTCTGCTGCCCACGCATTTCGGAAAGGATCGTGATGAAATTCTGTCTCCCCTGAAAACTCTTTTCCTTTCCAATCAAAAACATAATGCGCGTCAATGTGATAAACTTCGTCTGAAACTGCATGCACGTTCCATTCAATGCTTTTTGGTTTTGTTGATGCGTCAAGCCGTATGTATCCAATCCATAAGGATAACGCAGAATATGTAAGCCACAGTGTGCCCACTGTCACTATAGCTAGAAGTACTTTCCAATAGAAATTTGCATTCATGAAGACTTCTTACATTAATCTTTGAAAATTTTCTGGAATGGGGGACTCAAAACGCAACTTCTGCTTGGTAATAGGATGCTCAAATGCCAAAATATGCGCATGCAAGCACAGCCTCTTAATCGGATTCGTTGTTGCACCATACTTGACATCTCCCACAATAGGGTGTCCAGCATCCTGACAATGAACGCGAATCTGATTTTTTCTTCCTGTTTCCAACTTTAACTTCACTGTCGTATTCCTGGGAGTAGAAGATAAAACTTCATAATGCGTAATCGCTATTTTTCCTCGTTCGCGATCCGTCGTGCTGCGTACAAAATAGGTTGCATCTTCGATCAAATATGATTCCCACGACCCTTCTAAAGAGGTAAGTTGTCCTTCGAGAATGGCAATATACACTCTTTCAATTGCATGTTTTTCAAAAGTGACTTTCAAAGCATCTCGGGCTTTATCATTTAATGCAAATACCATGACACCCGAAGTTTCTTGATCAAGCCTGTGAACGGGAAACACTCTTTTAGGCTTGTAGTGATCCTTCAAAAGAGCATGCGCTGTTTTGCCTGTTTCAAAATTTGTTGCCACACTGAGCAACCCTGCCGGTTTTTCAACCACGACAATATGGTTATCTTCAAAATAGATGCGCAAGCCAAAATTTTTTACAAACTTAGGTTTTGCTCCCAAAGCCACTTCTTGACCTTGATGTACCTGATGATTAACCTCTTTGATTACTTCTCCACCTACAGAAACGCGTCCATCCTTAATCCAGGAACGTAGAGTCGTTTTCGAACTCTCAGGAGAAAGTTCTTTTAGTGCCTCCAGTAGAGGCAAATTAGCTGAAATCACTTTTTTCATGCGAAGAGTGTAGCTTTTCCGGTTCTTTTTTTACTATCTTGATGTAGTCAATAGGAGAAGGGGTCAGACGTGGAATCGTGGAATTCTAAGATTTATTCTGTTTCATACTTAGATTAGAATTCCACGATTCCACGTCTGACCCCTTCTCCTTTTTTTAAATTGAAAAATATATAAAAAATTAATTATAGGCTGATTAAGAATGAACAAGGAGAAATTTATGTTACGTACAATTGCGTCCATTTTCGGTGCTATCATGGTTATTGTTGGGATACTTGGTTTTTTCCCAATGTTTGCTCCTGGAGGACACCTTTTAGGAATATTCCATGTTGATACTTTGCATAACATCATTCACATAGTTACCGGTGTGGTCGCCTTAGCCTGTGGATTGTGTAAAAGATGCAACATGTGCTGTGGAAATGGAGAAAAGAAGAATCGTCCTGTAAATCGTGAAGAATGTCCTCATGCAGCCAGAACCTTCTTTCAAGTTTTTGGTATTGTCTATGGAATAGTGGCTCTTCTTGGATTTTACTATGGCAATGCGCCAATTTTAGGAATTTTAGCAAACAACATCGCTGATGCCTGGTTACACACTGTGATTGCTCTATTCTCTCTTTATCTTGGTTTTATCTACAAAGAAAACTATTAATATCCAAGCCACGGATAACTTCTCTTATCTGTGGCTTTTTTTTGCTCTTGCAAATCTCAAAAGTAGCTGTTTATAATTAGACCTCTTTCGAAATTGATAACGGTCCAGATTCGAGTTCTTTTCTTCTGGGAACTCGCAAAAATAAGAGGGCAATATTGACTTAATATTGCCCTCTTATTTTCGTAGCCTGTGCGAGTTCCTAGAGAGAAAATAATCTCGAATATGGACCATTAGCAATATCGAAAGAGGTCTATGATCATGTTTTCATTGCCAAATCTCATTTCACTATCAAGATTGCCTCTTGCTTTTTTGTTTCTAACGGATAACCTCTGGATACGTTGTGGGGCGCTTTTGTGCGCCATGATTAGCGATGGACTTGATGGCTATCTCGCAAGAAAATGCCATCTCTCCTCTCAATTAGGTGCCATCATAGACCCTTTAATGGATAAATTTTTTGTGGGATTTGTTCTGCTGATTCTTATAAACGAACAGAAACTAAGTTACATGCAAGCCACAGCGATGCTGAGCCGAGACCTTGCCGTCTTGCTTTTTTCTGCATACCTAATGTTCCATGGGAAACTTAAAAATTATCGCGTTGCAGCGATCTGGTCTGGAAAAGTCACGACAACATTGCAATTCTTTGTTCTGATGGCAGCTCTTTTTTCCATGGCTATTCCCGAATCCATTTTTCTTCTCTTTCTCTTGTTAGGATTTTGTGCACTTTTGGAACTCGTTTTTAGAAGAACAAGCGAGAGGAAGGTCGCTGCCCAGTAAATTAATCTGCTTCTATCGTAGGAATTTGTTTGGCTTTTTCAAATAGCTCTTGGCCAAGTGCCATTTCATAAATGCGTGTGAGGGTGTTTTTATCATAATACTTGTTTTTTTTATTTAAAACGGAACGATCAGGATATTTTCTTACTTCTGTGATTCTTTGATATATTTTTGTGATCACCAACTTTAACACTTCTATCGATTCCTCATAATCCGAACTTTTATTTTGGATCATGCAATCACGTTTTCTAATAAACTCATTTAGCTTTCTTTCTAAAACGTAGATTACTAAATAGCTATCATTTTGTTCGCGAATGAGCAGCAAGGGTTTCTTCAACGCAGTCTCTAGCTCTTCGCTTGTCAATCGTTTTGCAGGATCTATCATAAACATACGCCAAAGCAAATGTTGTACAGAGTCTTCATGCCATGGTTTTGGCAATACGCTCTCCACAGCGCCTGATACGGCATTCAAAAGATCCACGTGCGCATGTTCCTCAATAAGCGATTGAAACCAATTCGGCTGAGAATGATACATAAGAGAATGAACAATGCCTCCCAATGACCAAATATCCAAAGCTTTGGTATTGATGTCCGAAAAGTCAGCCGCTGTAGCAGGCTTTCCATTCACATCTTTTTCCTTTAGATGTTCTTGCAAAGAAGCATCGGCATATTCCGGCGGAGCAAACCAAGATGTTGTTCCTGCTACTTCTCTTGCTCTCTTATCATTTTCAGAACATAACATACCAAAATCTGTTAGAGACACTCGATGATCTGTACTCATCAGAATATTCGAAGGCTTTAAATCTCGAATGAGAATGTTTTTCTTATGAAGAGTAACAACAATGTTAAATACTTGTCGAAGTACGTTCATCCGCATTTTCATTGGAAAATCATCGGGTTTCTGTGAAATAGTCACGAGAAAATTAAATAATGTCTTAGGTTCCCATGGTGTTAAAATCCGAATTTTTGGTTCATTATTTTTGTTCACATACCTGACATATTGTTGCATTTGACACATGCCAGGAGTGCCTTTTAATTGAATAAAATTGTCTAACTCGGTTTGTGCGTAACCCTCAACATTATGAATTGAAGAGTTTGCCATCCACACACCAGTGTCGAAGCATAATGCGAGTTTAACATTTTTTGCTGCGCCTTTACCAATTAATAAATCGGTTGCCTTGTTAAAAAGAATGTAAATACGATTATCCACAGAGCAAAAAACCGAGCGAGGTAAACTTTTCGATGAGTGAACATAGTAACTTTCGTTCAGTTTTAAAGCCTGCTCGTGCCAGATATTTCGATTAGCCTGAATTTGTTCGTATATTTGTCTGGTTTCAGTGGGTAATATCGTTTGTTGATGCATGCGCACTTGTTTATAAAAGCTCATCAGAGATCCAAACGATGATTTTATTGTTACAGAACTAGAAGAAGATGCTGCTGTTGAGCTTGAGGCTTGTAGAGCTGCCTTGGCAAGAGTATCAACATGATTCGATGCACTTCCATTCTGTTGATGCCGCTTTGCTGATTCACCGTTGACAACAGCGGCCGATGTGCTCTGAAGAGATCCGGATTTTCGTTTACGAGTGTTTTGCTTTGCCGCAGGCTTTAATATAGCGTGGGGATGTGGATACAGAGTATTATTTGGAATAGACATATAATTTTAAATGTTAATTGTTTAAAAACGAAATAGTATAATAAATTCATCATTTAATTAAAATGTTTAAAATTAATTATAAAATCGATTAATATGGTTCCTTTATTACAAGGATAAATATGAAAACAAGAATAGCGGTTTTTTTATTGGTGAGCATATTTCTAGTAAATATTAACACTATTTATTCATGTGAAACCTGCGGAAAAAAACCTTCCACAGCAATTATTCGTGCAGATGAAGCCGATCCAGACCTAGAACAAAACCCAGAAGCCTCTCTAAAGAAGGTGATGACAGAATATCTTGCGAAGGGAGGGACGCTCATCCGTCTTGATGGCTATACAGAGCCTTTCCAGATCCGTTTAGGGGATACGATTTTTCCAGCTTGTTCAGGAGGACAAAATCGCTCACAAACACTCTGGGCTATCCTAAAACCCTATTCTGACAAAATCAACCTGATGCCACCCCATGCCACACGCTATGGATTTGATCCCTATAATGGACAGATCAATTGGCATCGTAAAAAGCACAACAAAAAGAATGACGAATACATCCAGTGGGCACATTTTCCAAAGTCGACAAAATTTGGATGGGAACTATTTGATGACTTATTATCAAAAACCGAAGCCTCCGAAGAAGAGCTCAAAATGCTCTCAGAATATTATGACAACAACTATTATAACCCTTCATATAGCTCACGACGTGTTTACATCACATTTGCACAGAATGCACATATCCATCTTTATCGATTGTCGCAAACCAATCCATCTCTAGAGAACGTTGTCGTGCTATTTTTTCCTTTACCTGATTTGCTCAGAAAACCCTTGCCCGAATGGAACACCTATCCAAGCAGTGTCAAAACCTACGAAGAATTCTCAACCTTGCTAAGGAAATACCTCGACCTCGCTCAGCTACAGTAACAGGGAAAAATATTTCTTAAAGATTTTCTGCTTTTTATCTTTGTATTATTTAGCCATAATTGGTGCAAATGAAGAAAAAATCAAATTTAAAGCATCTCGATATCCTGCAATTTCTTGTTCGGAACGATCTTTAGGCGTTGCGTCTTGAGTAATTAGTTCGGCAATTCGGTGATGGGGGGCGGTGATACCCTTTTAGAATTTCAGGTGATTGTTTGAGATTAGTCAAAACTGGACGGAGGAATGTTATAAAAATTGCCTTATTACAACGTTAGTATTGTTTCTTAACAAGGAGATTCTCTATGGTTCATCCACTAATAATTAGTAGTGTAGTTAGTGCAGGTGTTTATGCTACGACAAAGACAATAACTTACTTGTCGACAAGACCTGATCAAGGTGCAACTCTTTATGATCTAAGAAGAACGCTCGCTATTACTGAAGAAAGAATTCAAAATTACTGCGGCCGTTATTGGTCCATTTTTACGCATGTATATTGGGATAATCTTTGGATTTCTGCGTTTATAATTTCATTAATGATGGCTTTCTATAACCCTCCCTTATCATTAGAAAGAGTGGTAAATTTATTTGCGTTTTCCTTTGGGGTTAACGTAATTTCTTGGAGAATTCGTTACCATTGTTCTTCAATTTTTGAATGCATAAGACCACGAATGATCAATGATTGAATACAAAATTTCTTAAAGGATGCAATTAAGGAAAAGCACTAGCTAAATTTGTCAAAGTAAGAAACTGCGTCACACGCATAGCATGACTCTTATCAGTATGGACGATTTCTTGCGTAATCGTTATCAGATTTTTAAAATTAATTCGTAATCTAATGATTCCTGCGGTCTAAATACACTGGTAGATCTATTCGCTGATCAGGTGCTGGTATCACATAACACTGATCGAGTATTTCCCTGCCTAATTTCAAAGCTTCTTCGTTTCCTATTAGAGCTGTAGCAACGCAGAAGTAAGAAGCAGAAATAGCAATAATGGCATTACAGACTCCGGGTTTTGCTTCTGTTTGCAAATTCTTGTTGCAGATTCTTGTGTATTCATTTGCTGCATGTTGTACTTTCACAGCACATGCTGCGGCAGAACTTATGGTTTCTAATACACAACTCGCTGTTTCTAATATTCCGTTCAAAGTCATTTTATTTCTCCTTCTCATTCAAAAAGTAAAACCGGATTAACTCCTCAATAGCCCTAATTATTGTTTTCTCCTGAGCTGCAGAGTCAGTTATATTTTGAGTAACTTGACGAAAACGAAGCCAATACTTGATTAAAACGGCTTCTTTAGTAGCAACTGGAGAAGGGCTATTGGCTTGACGAAATTGTTTCATGCTCATTGAAGCTGCATTGTTATTTGCATGATCCAAGATTTCTTCGCGTTTATTATATGTGCCTTCATTGTCTCCACAACAAGCATAAGGATACAAGCCGCCTAATTCATTGTTACAAAAAGCTTGGTAATAACTACATTCTTGATTTGCAATAAGATCTAAGATCATTAAACCTATCGCTAATCCCGCATTTAAACCTGAAGCTTCTATTCCAAACATCAATGCATTAACGTAATCAAGAAATACAGAGATCTCAGCGCGCTCTTCTTTTGACAAAATATCAAACCACTCGATATTTTGATGCTGCCGTAATTTGCCGCTCAAACAAAATAACTGAAGAACCGCTATATGAGAATCGGTGACCCTGTATTTCTTCATAATGTGCATTATGACATTAAAAATTTGACGATATGATAAATCAGTTTTAATTTCAGTTCCGCGATCCGTAACATCGAAACCTGCAATGGAAAATTTTACAGGAAGATGAATCCGCATGTCCTTAATTAAAAATGTTATTCCATTCTCACTTATTTCTGCTCCATCGAATGTTCTATAACCAAAAGCTTTTCCCCTGATTTCATTATATGCCATTACTTTCCATCCCCCTAAGGAGGTAATCCAATCGGATGGGTATTTAATTCTTACAGTCGCTTTTCCCTTGATTTCTGGTATAATATAGGGAATTCCAAAGCCACCACTAATTTCCTTTTTATGGAGAGCATGGACAATTTCATGTACGATTTCAATAAGTCGACTGCCTTTAAGATGATGTTTGTTGTTGCAAATTACCGTCATCGCAGTAGCTGGTAAGGGAGCCTTTCCATCAAAAATGATTAACTTGTTTGACTCAGCAAGATCAGCGTCTGAGTCTATATCGGCTAATACTTTTGCTGCCTGTGCTACCACTTTTGGAGAGTTGGGATTATTAGGCTTGTCTTTTAAAGGCAGTGTTTTGCCATTTTTTGAAGACGGCGAAGTTGCTTGAGCTTTGAGTTTATTATCAGCGATTGCAGTAGCTGCTGCAACACCGGGTTTCTTATCTGGTTTTTTCTTCTTACGATTGTTCGTAGATAATGTGTGAGCAGCATTTAATACTGTGTTGACTGTACTCATAAAACTCTCCGAATACTATTTCATTTAACCTCTGCATTGTTTGCCTCTATAGCCTAGACTGCAATAATGAAGGGACACCACCAGTTAAAAATCCGCGGAATAATGCACCAATAATTTCAGCAATTACCTTAGCATCCTCCTTCCAACCACTTTCATGAGCCTTTTTTTCAGCATCAGCTTTATCTTTTTCCTGTTGGATTTTTATTGCCTTTTCTTGAAGTTCTTTATTTTTAGCTTCAACAATTGCATTTCTTTTTTCTGCCTCAGCAAAGGAAATTTCTTTGTTCTTTAGAGCTTTTTCAATAGCGGCTTTCTCATTTGTTAGTTTGTGCGCTTGCTCGGACAATGTTTTTAGCTTTTCAACATCTTCTTTTTCTTTCTTCATTCGATTCTCTGAAAACGCTAAAGTGTCACATATCATTTTCCTTAAAGGATGCAATGGAGGAATAGCATTAGCTAAGTTTGTTAAGTAAGGAACGGCATCATTGGCATAACGCAACTCTGCAATATGAATCGATAGCAATTGAGAGAATGAGGAAATTACATCTCCAATTGAGGGATGCGCTCCTGCTAACTCCTTAAGGTCATACATCGAATTGAGCAGTTCTACAAAGCCAACAGCATTCAGATCTCTATTTCTGATATGTGAAAATATCTCATCTTGAGCCCATTTTAAACAGGATACAATATGAGTATTTGCTTTGGGGCTAATTGTAGTTTTAAAGTGATTTTGCGGATCATCTATTCCTTGAAAGCTCATGATTTTCTTTCTTATGGACTCCCGATTGTATACAAGAGGATGTTGTGGGGCATTTCCTACAGGGAAATAAAATCCAACATTTCCGCCATCTTTTAAATTGCAAAGATATTTTACATAACGTGATTTCTGACAGTAGCTATTTATATTTCTGGTTACGATTTCTTCCGGTGCAGCAGCAGTGTGCAAAATCGTTTTAGTGAACAATAAAAACACAGAATCGATTAAGGTATCTTGTCCTAAAAATGCGAGCGTTGTTTCTATTGTGTCATCCAGAGCTTCTGATCTTACCGCTTTAGCATTTGAAAATTCTATGCACAAGACCAAACACTTTATTCTTTTGCATGTTTTAGCCAATTGGCTAAGAGCCGCAGCATTTGCAATTTCAACTTCATTGCCACGATTATCGCGAAAACCTGGGCAATCACAAAAATGTAAAGGGGGCGTGCCAATGGAGTAAACATGTGGATACGTAGTTTCAGCCTTATTTCCGTGACCTTCCACTGTTATAGGATCAATGGTTTCGACAATTTGATCGCCACTACTGCTGACACCTACTGTTTGTTGTTTACCTGCCATAAAATTAATAAAAGTGCTCTTTCCTGCACCTGTATTACCAACAACTAGAACGACCTCACGGTCTTGCATGGAGCGCACTTCTTTTTGGGCTTCTCTGATTATCTTTATCACTTCAGCTGGAGTTTTAATATTGGCCTTTTGTTGGGAATCCTGCAGCATGGTAGTGATCATGCTAGAAGTAGATCTTACACTGATTTCATTCATATTAAGCTCCTTTTGTTAAAACTGTTATCGTGATGTCTTTAGCCATACACAATGTTTACATTTCTGCGGCAAAGAGGACAGGTAGTATTTTGGTTGTTTTGTTGCTGTTGGGCATGCCAAGCGCGCATAGGCTCTGCATGAAAAATGTGGTTGCAAGCATCAGCCACAGCACGAACTGTTGCTGATTGAAGAGGGAGTTGACTGATAGCACAGTCATCGTTGAGATTAGCCCCAAAATCAACAAAAGCACGTGTTTCTGCAGTTAATTCTTCTATTATTGATGAACGTTGTCCATTTTGATTTAGCAAGGCATTTTGACCATATCTATCATCACCTGCCGGAGAACCATGCATTTGCCAAAGATGACAATCCTTCATTTGATGAAAAACAGATGTAGCCCTAATGGCCATTTCACGTTCCTCTTCTGTCGAAGCTAATCCATTTTGATTATGAAATGCCTGTTGTCCATATGTCGGGTTTCCTTCTGGCCGATTATGCGCAACCCACAAATGATAATACACTTCATTCTGAACAGTTTGTGGAAGATTGTTGACTTTAGTAATAGTTAGCGACATCATACCCATATTTCTCCTTTTAATTTTGTTGTTACAGAAACATAAAAAAGTTTACATCTTTTGCATATCTAAAGAGCGACATTATTTCAAAGAAAATTTTGTGTTAAAGACATCAATAAATATTCTAACTTGCTGCAAAGGATGATCTGATTTTGAAGCTTAACTGCAACACAACTAAGGAAATATCTCGACCTTACTCAGATTCAGTAAGGTTGATTTTTTTGAGTTGTTGCAGGAAGAGTTCTTGATTCCAGTTTTCAACAAATTTTCTTTCTTCAAGCCTCAGAAAATTTTCTACATCATGTTGCGCCTTCTTCCAATCCATTGACGTAATCTTGCTTTCCAATGACTCTAGAAGCCATTTTTTGCTTGTTATCTTTTTTCCTTTGTGCGGACCGGATTGCTGCAATGCATTTCTTAACAAACTGAAATTAATCGGCACTTGCTTGTTAAAATACCAAAGAAAATCAAACCAATCGCGTCCTTTTTCATATTTCCTGCAAAGAATGGCGTGACACTTGCTTGCAAATAAGCTTGGTAAATCTTGTATTAAGATAGAAAATGGGTAAGGATAGGTTAAGAAGGCATTTTCAAAGCCAGATCCCTCCGGTGGCAATGTATCGACTTCTAATTTAATTGTGATTTTTTGCTCATCTGAGGGTAAACGATCGTAGTTTAATTCAAGAATCCGTGCGAAAGAATTTTCCTTCAAAAAAGCCGTCTTGATGACCCCTTTAGCCTCAGAACGATTTTTAATTTCTAAATCCACTCCAAAAGAATTAAATTCTAACTGCACAGCATTAAGATAAGCGTGCCAGTTAAAAACCTCTTGAGGAGCCAAAAGCACAAAATCCAAATCTTCTGAAAATCGTTTTAATTGATGCACAATTCTTAATGCTGTACCTCCTTGGAAAGCTGCTGACTTAAAAAAATCACTTCTCGCCAAACCAGCAAGTGCGATCTCCTGATAAATTTCTTTCAATGCATTTAGTTCTTCCTGTTTTGTTCTTGAAGAATAGCTTCTAAGACGCTCTTGAATGATTGTAAAGGACATAGTTATAAACTCTTTAGTAAAAGCGAAAGGGTCTTTTTTACTCTTTCACTTGGGTAATTTTCAATTAATGTTCGGAGAACTTTTTTATCAACATTTTCAAAACTTTCTGGCTCTATGCGTAGATCTTCTAAAAGTTCTTCGCTTGTTTTCCATGTTCTTTTTCTTGCGTAAATCATGTCTGCAAGCGCTTTACAAGGAGTTGCAATAAATAAATTAATCTTATTTTGTGTGTGTTGCTCAACGCCAAAAGAAAATGCTTCAAGTGGAATATGTTCATAAGAAAAAGCTCCAATCGGTGTGAGAAATTCCTTCGTTCTTTTTACCGATGCCGAAGTTGTTGTTCTCACAGCCTCTGGAATCCATCCATGATGACTTAATGCAGACTCAAAACTAATGTAAGAAGGGCCATAGATAAGGGCAGCAACTTCAAATGCATTAACAACAAATTGGGAGTTGTTAATTAAAAATAAATCTCTTCTCAAAGGGCTTAAAAATCCTTCCTGCACAGCTCTCTTGATAATCGCCTGACGAGAATAAGCGGACTTGTCTAAAATCGATATAAAATCGACCCCAGAAATATAAGCTTTTGGCCAAAAGAATAATTTTTCGAATAGCTTCTTGTTCATAATTTTTGCAAGAAACTGTCAAAAAATGACAGCTTCTAACAAAAAAATAACAAAACATCTAAATTTTTGCAAGAAACTGTCACTTTTTGACAGTTTCTTGCAAAAATTGAAGTCTAAACGAGTTCGGCGCGGGCCAAATGGGTTTCTGTAATATCTAATTCTTGCTCCAACTCAAGCAGAAGCTTGTCGTCTATTTCAAGACTGTCCCAAATCTCAAACAGCTTTTTACGCTGCTCCTTAACCACTATGCGTTTCGCTTCCTCAAGATCTTCTAGCTGCTTTTTTGGAATATTTTCATAGACGCGATGTTGTAAATTGAAATACTTTTTCAAAAATTTAAACTCTGTTTCGTTAATTTTTTTCTGTTTGTGTAATCGCATCAAAGCCTCTTCTGCCACTTTCATCAGCTGCTTTTTCACTTTTAAAATAAGATGATACTCAGGCTGATGATGAATTTTCAACCTTTGAATAAGATAAGGAAGCGTTAATCCCGGTATTAGCAGCGTTAATAAAATAACGACAAAAGTAATAAAAATCACCTCGTTACGGCCTTCTAAAGGCATTCCATTCGGAAGCATGTAAGGTAGTGCTAACGCTGCTGTCAATGACACAATCCCTCGCATCCCTGCCCACGCAATAACCACAGACTCTCGAACAATCCTAGAACACACAGCATGCGACTCAGGATGTTTCTTTGCCTGATAGTAAGCTATACTGTTTTTTGCATAGACCCATAATACGCGTATAATCACCATCACTGTCATAATAATGAATGCATACATAGAATAAGTCAGTATCTGTTTGTACGTCATCATGCTAGTCAACGAACGCAGTTGTAGCCCTATCAAAATAAATACAAAACAATTCAATAAAATAACGAAAATATCCCATACGGCATAGCCAAGAATTCTTCTCAATGATGAGGGATGCCTCAAAAGTATTTGTGAACCTATTAACCCATTCGTAACCACTGCTAAAACACCAGAAAATCCAAATACATCTGCAAGAATATACGTAATGTAAGGAATGGTAAAAGAAAACACCACTCCTACAACTGGCTCTAAATACCTTCTCGAGAATGCCTGCATCGAAAGTCCTAAAATTGCACCAACAAAAACCCCTCCTAACACCACCTTCACAAAATTCACACTTGCTTCAGAAAATGAAAATGTCCCCGAAACTAATGCCACAACAGCTATGCGATATAAAACTAATGCTGATGCATCGTTGACTAAACTTTCTCCTTCCAATATCGTTAATAAACGATTGCTTATCGAAAAGCGTTTAAGAATCGTTGTCGCTGCAATTGCGTCCGGAGGCGATATGATCGCTCCAAAAGCAAATGCCAACGCCCATGGTAGATCAGGAAATAACCATTTAAATAGCATTCCTACAATCAGCGTCGTTATCAATACCAACCCCAATGCAAGAGACAGAATTTCTCGCCAATTTCTTTTAAACTCTCTAATGAAAATCCCAAAGGCACTGTAATAGAGCACAGGTGGCAAAACGATTAGTAGAATTAAATTGGGATCAAAAAAGATCGGATGCAAATAACTATTAAATCCTATCGCTGCACCGCCTAAAATAAGACTGATGGGATACGGAATATGAATTTTCTGAGAAAAACTGACAAGCAGTGATGCCAAAAACATCAACAGGATAAATGTTTGAAAATTATCCATAGCTTTTTCATACAAATGGTTTTAGGAGATCGTGATCGCAAATTTCCTTTTATCAAAACAGAACAGAGGGAGCAAGAACATCTTCTTTTTTATTTAACTTTTGAATATGAGTGAATCATGGAAAATTTTTCATGGAATTTTTATGTCTAAATATATCGTCTTTGCTTTGATCGCTATTCTCATCCTGTTTGGGTTGCCCTATTTTAGCAAATTTTTTCCGACCAAAGAGTGCTCACAGCTTACAGGAAATGTTGTTTTGAAGGATGATGCGAACTACGACAAGGCGCGTTTAGTGTCGAACTTTTACACTTCAAAAAACCGCTTTCCTAAAGCGATTGTGTATGCTCAAAACAGCAAAGATGTGCAAAATGCCATTCGCTGGGCTCGCTGCAACAATGTTCAAGTGCGCATCCGCAGCGGTGGACACCATCATGAAGGCTATTCGACAGGAACTGATGCACTCGTCATCGATGTTAGCCAAATGAAAGAAATACAACTCGATAAAGAAAATCAGATCGCCACGATACAACCAGGTCTCAATAACCTTGAGCTTTATACAATTTTAAATAAAAATGGCTTCACACATGTGGGTGGAACCTGTTCAGAAGTCGGTTTATCCGGCCTTGTTTTAAGTGGAGGTATTGGTCCTTTGGTCCGTCGTGTGGGTTTAACTTGTGATACTTTAATCTCTGTTGATATTGTTGATGCCAATGCAAATATAATCACAGCAACAAAAGATAATGAATATAAAGATCTCTTCTGGGCAACTTGTGGAGGCGGTGGTGGCAACTTCGGTGTCATCACATCCATGAAAATTAAGGTGTTCCCGACATCCGATGTCACATGGTTTAATATTGGATGGGATTGGGATCAGCCTATGGATGAAATCATCGCTGCATGGCAGGATTTTTTTGAACAACCTGACAGAAACTGGTTTTCACATCTCGATCTTTGGGCTAAATCTTTTCCAGAAGAGGAATTAAAAAAACAACCTATAAAGGTGCTTGGAGTCTTTTTCGGATCCCAAGAAGACGCCAAAAAGCAGCTTGAACCTTTATTAAATATTGGAACACCTGCAAGTACAGTAATCGAATCAGTGACGTGGGACAAAGCGATTCAAAATATTGAAGCGTCGACAGCGGTATTTCTAACGGAAAAGCCTGAATATAAGTCTACAGGAGCTTTTGCAATGGAAAAGCTACCCGAAGATGCTGTGAGGAAGCTTTATGAAGCTTTAAAGACATCACCATCGCCTCTGCTAAATGTGTTGCTGTTTTCTATGAGTGGGGCTACAGCAGATATTGCTCCAACAGATACCGCTTATTTCTATCGACAGGCAAAATTTTTCATTAATTATTCATCACAGTGGCTAAAAGAAGAAGAAGACAAAAAACATAAAACCGAACTGACAGCGCTGCGTCAGCAGTTATTGCCTTATACAGTTGGAGATTACATCGGCAATCCCGATCCTGAATTGAAAGATTACATGAAAGAGTATTATGGGGAGAATGCGACAAGGTTACAGTGCGTGAAGAGAAAATACGATCCCGAAAACTTTTTCCATTTCGAACAAAGTATTCCACCTGCAACAGCTGATCAAAAGTGTGAATAAACCAAAAGTACCTCGTGAGGTACTTTTGGAGAGACTGTCCTGAATTATTTGCTTTGTTTCTTTTCCTGTTTTTTTGCTTTTTTCTCTTTAGCCGTCATTGTAGGCTTCTTTTTTTCATCTTTACGGTGTTTTACTTTTTCTTTTGTCATAGAAACTCCTTTGGTTCCAAGCAACTCTAACAGATATAATTTTTATTTGTGAAAATAAATAATGCATCAATAAATTTCTCATGCGAAAATCATTTCGATCTCAATTTGTAGAAAGCAATGCATACAACAGCTTCACATCTTTCAATCGATGCCTGGACAAGACGTGCAAAAGGACATTCAGCATCTGTCATACCTTTTACCGATGCTTTTGTAAAGCGTCGTAGTCTTGGTCAAACACATCCAGTCCACGATTTCCTATTCACTTACTACAACTGTTCTCCTCAAAAATTAAAACAGTGGATTCCTGCCATAGGTGAAACGTTACAGGTTACTCCTCAAATTCAAGAAGAGTACCCGTGGTTCAGCGATTACTGGTTTCTTACAGAAGAAAATGTGTTGTCGCTAAACAAAAAGCGAGTTCCCGATTACACGCATGGCCTTGCTTCCTTTGTCGCTACTCTATGCGATAATATCTTACAAAAAGCCCCTCGATATGGATGCTACGGGCTTCATGAATGGGCAATGGTCTATAAATCAACGGATCAGGAACTTCGTCACAAAGGATATCGATTGCGTTTATCTACGACAGAGCTTGCACACTTTGTAGAGCAACAATCGATCTGTTGCTCGCACTATGATGCCTATCGCTTCTTTACCAAAGAGGCCCATCCTTTAAACCTGCTAAATCCTACATTAGATACTCGCCTCGACATGGAACAAGGTGGCTGCGTTCATGCAAATATGGATATTTACAAATGGGCAATAAAGCTTTGGCCGTGGATAGGATCAGATTTTCTAGCAAAAGCCTTCTTTCTTGCCCTTGAAGGGCGTGAATTGGATATGCGGGCTAGCCCCTACGATTTACGTGAGGCAGGTTTTGAACCCATTTGTATTGAAACAGAAAATGGCCGTAAACAGTACCAAAAAGAACAGCAAGCTCTCTACGAACGTGCAACTCCATTGCGGAAAGAATTGCGTTTATTTTGCTCGCATTTAACCTAAAAAACATTATGCAGCCAAACATAATGTTTGCCTGCATAATGTTTCAAGATATCTGAAAAACCTAAATTATGAGTTTAAGACCTACCTAAGAATGTATTTAATGCTCTTGAAAAGATTATGTTGCAAAACATAATGTTTTTCTGCATAATCTTTTAAAAAAGGCTATCTTATGAAATTTGTCAATCGCAAAAAGGAAATGGAACGTCTTAAACGCTTGACAGAACATTCTCAAGCTTCTCTTGCGGTGATTTGGGGCCGAAGACGTATAGGCAAAACACGCTTGCTTTTGGAGTGGGCTCATAAATTCAAAGGAATCTATTATACCGCAGACGAGTCTTCTCCTACGCTCCAAAGACGATATCTTTCCCTCGCTATTGAACAAGCGTTACCTGGCTTTGCTGATGTCGAATATCCTGATTGGACAGCATTATTTAATCGACTTGCCCGCGACTCCATCCATGCTCAATGGAGAGGACCTATCATTATCGATGAGCTACCCTATCTGATTTCTGAATCTCCAGAACTACCCAGTGTTTTGCAGCGATTTATTGATCACGAAGCAAAACAAGCTAAGTTAATTATGGCACTTTGTGGCTCTAGTCAGCGCATGATGCAAGGAGCTATCTTGGATGCTTCTGCACCATTGTATGGCAGAGCAAATGAATTAATGAAATTAACCCCTATTTCTGCAGGTTATCTTGGAGAGGCTTTGGATTTACAACAGCCAAGAGAGATTATTGAATCCTATAGTGTATGGGGAGGTATCCCTCGTTATTGGGAATTAGTTGAAAACAGCAAAGGGTCATTCCTTGATATCATTACTTCACTTGTATTGGATCCAATGGGAGCACTGAGTGATGAGCCCAACCATTTACTTCTTGAAGAATTGCCCTCAGCTATATCCTTGCGCCCCATTTTGGATGCCATCGGTCTTGGAGCTCATCGTATGTCTGAAATTGCTGCAAGAATAGGCCAACCTTCAACTTCAATAGTGCGCCATTTGCAGCGCTTGATAGAGCTAGATCTTGTTGAAAGAGAGACACCCTTTGGGGTATTAGAACATAGCTCAAAACGAGCTCTGTATAAGCTTAAAGACCCATTTATACGTTTCTGGTTTGAAGTTGTAGCTTCACGTCGCAGTTTTTTTGCACAGACTACCGCTAGGAGTCGACGGCAGATTTTAGAAAGTCTTCTTCCTCCCATAATTTCACAGACCTGGGAAGATCTCTGTCGACAAGCCGTTCCCTTCTTTGGGAGAGATTTAAATAAGATTCCTTTTGGACAAGCAAAGCGTTTTTGGCATAAACAAGATGCAGAGTGGGATATTGTAGCAGAAACACTTGGTGGTGAAACATTATTAATCGGAGAAGCTAAATGGTTTAAAAAAGCCTCTAGACCATTGTCTAGTTGGATTCACAGAGAAATTGAGGCTCTGAAGAAAAAGGGTTTACCTTTAGATCATAAGCCAAAGAAGATAGTGTATGTGTTATTCATTCCAGAAAAGACAGAAAAACTCATGCTTCCTGATAATGTGAAAGTTTTTGATGCAAAAGATGTCTTGTCTGCTCTCCGAAATGTCGATATCGATTGAAATTTTACTCATTAATATGACTGAAATTTACATCCCTTAAATAAATTCTTAAATTTAGTTGTTTTTTTCTTTTCTTTTGGTATCATTTGATGCTATCATAAGATATGAGAGACCCTACAATGCAACTGAAGCGCCCTACCGACAAAGAACTTTGCAAAAGAATCACTGAGGCAAAAGAGTGCCTAAATAAAAAGAAAGGCTTGTTTGCTAACCCGGCAAAGACTGTTGCAGAATTGAATCAGCTCGATATTGGTCATGCAAATGAGGTCTGGGAATTAATCAAAACCCTATTAAGTGAGATTTCTTCCAAAGATTATAAAGGAGCCAAACCTCCACAAAAATCGTATGAAAAAGCAACGATTGGTCATGAGTTGCTTGCGTTTAGTTGGTGGAGCTCCAAAATGGCAAAACAGATGTATATGAAGTTTGTTTTGAAGAATGAGCGTTTTTATTACGTATCTCTGCATGAATGCCGTTCTACAGAGCAGAAAGGAGACATTTAGATGAAATGTTTAAATTGTGATTGTGAAAAATTTGAGTCTAAAAAGCTAAGGTTTACTCCTGAAATAAAAGGAGAGGAAGTTGATGTTGTCGTGCCAACATACGTGTGCACAAAATGTCAGACTCCATTTATGGATGGACAACAGATGAATGGGCTTCGTAGAGTGGCAGCAGACATGTATCGAAAAAAGCATAACCTTTTAACTTCGGAAGAGATTACAAAGTACCGTGCAGCTCTAGGCATGTCTCAAACGGCATTTGCTAATTATTTAAAAGTTGGTGAAGCTAGCATAAAGCGTTGGGAAACCTATTATGTTCAAGATGCTGTACAGGATGATCACATCCGTTTGAAGTGTGATGAAGCGTACGCAGAACTTAATGCTCTACATGTGCATTGGAAAAGCCACACGTCAGATATATTTAGTGGAAATCGTCCCTTCTGTTTTGTGTTATTTAAACAAGCAGTTCGTTATTTGATTGGCTTTACAAAAAGTCCCTTATTTTTAAATAAGGCACTATTTTACGCCGATTTTAAGCACTTTCAACGTTATGGTAGAAGCATCACCGGCGTTCGCTATGTGCACTTGGATTATGGACCCTGTCCAGACCAATACCAGAGCTTATATCAACTTATGCTTGCCAAAGGGATTTTGGTGTCAGGCGGACATCATATGTTGAAAAGCGCGGAAAAACCTGACCTCACGCTGTTCTCCGATTCAGAAAAAGAGATTTTGCAATTTGTTGCACAATTAGCAAAGAAAGATGGCGGTCAAAAACTATTAAAAGTTTCGCATGAGGAAGAGGCTTACAAAAAAACAGAACCTCTTCAAATTATCAGCTACGACCTCTCCAAAAAACTCAAGATTTAATGAGTCAAATTGCATACTTATTTAGTATGTTAATGTCTGAAAAACTGATTTTTATTGATAAAAATGCAGATTTTCTGTAAAATCAAGTTTGAAACAAGGTTTTAGGTGTATACATGCTTATATCTTTTAGCATAACAAATTTCATGTCGATTAAGGAAAAACAAACATTTTCTTTTGTTCGCAGTTCAGATAAAACCATGTTGGAATCCAATACATTTGACTCAGGTATTGGAAAAAATAATCGTTTACTGCGATCTGGTGTTATTTACGGAGCCAATGCTTCTGGCAAAACAAATATTATTCGAGCTTTTCATTTTTTTCAGGATTTCGTTAGGAATTCAGCACTAGGACTTCAAGAAGGACAAACTATATCTACCTTTAAGCCTTTCAAGTTTTCTAACAAGTGCATTGTTTCTCCTGGAGAGTTTGAAATTAACATTATTCATGAAGGGATTCGTTATAATTATGGTTTTGCTGTAACGGAAACACGAGTAACTCATGAATGGTTGACAGCTTATCCAAAAGGTAAACCCCAGAAGTGGTTTGAACGAGTGTTTGATTCCAGAATACAAGATTACGAATGGAAGATTGGAGAAAATTTTAAAGGAGAGCATGGCTCATGGCGAGCCTTAACACGTCCTAACGCGTTATTTCTTTCGACGGCAGTACAGTTTAATAGTAAACAACTTCAACCAATTTTCCATTGGATTGATAAAAATCTCATCGTGATTTTTCCAGGAATTGATTTTAATAAGTTTCTTACGTTGAGCATGTTTGATGAGAAGAAGAATAGAAATCGATTGCTTAACTTTATGAAGGTTGCTGATCTTGGTATCGATGATTTTCACGTCAAAAAGGAAGAAACAAGCTTAGGGCTCCAAGTTAAAAATACACAATATGAAATATCAGTTCTGCATAAAGTTTTAGAATCCAGTGAATCAATTTCACTTGATTTCGATCAAGAATCTATAGGTACTCAAAAACTTTTTTGGCTTGCTGGAGGATGGATAAAAGCCTTACAAGAGGGTTCTGTTATATTATACGATGAACTTAGCAGCAGCTTCCATCCACACATTTCTCGTTTCTTAATAAACCAATTTCATACCCCCCACATTAATCAAAAGAATGCTCAGCTTATCATTTCTACACATGATACTAATTTGCTTGATGAAACTATTTTTAGAAGAGATCAAATTTGGTTCACAGAGAAAAAACCTGACGAACTTTCTACTGAACTCTACTCTTTATGGGAATATAGTCCGCGAAAAGGAGAGGCAATTGAAAAAGGGTATCTTAAAGGTCGTTACGGGGCTATTCCATTCATTGGGATCTTGGAGCTTTAACCCACATGGAAAAAAGAAAAAAAGGACGTAGAAAAAGTCCTGAAGCAATTTTAGTGGTGTGTGAAGGTTACACAGAAGAAAATCTAGTACTCCATCAAAGAAATCGTAAAAAACTAAAAGGGATAACTATTCTTAATACAAAAGGCTGTAGTCCAAATGAAATTGTGGAAATTGCAAAAAGGAAATATATTGAAGATGATGGCTATGATGCAGTGTATTATTTTTGATAGAGACAAACACGGAACTTTTTCAAAAGCCCTCCAAAATATAAAGACTTTATCTGGACAAAAACGTAAAAGCAATCGTGTGCCAATTATTGCTATCGTATCTAATCCATGTATCGAAATTTGGATTATGTGTCATTTCGAAATGCCTAAACAAACCTATTGTGAGTCTTCCAAAAGCGTAAAAAGCGCTCTGAAAAAATACTTGCCTGGATATGATGAAAACGATCCATCTATATTTCAGAAAATAGCCTGTAAACAAATGCAGGCAATTAAAAATGCAAAAGTACTTATAAGTCAGAATACGGATCCCTTACAAAAGCCTTTCACAAACGTGCATGAGCTTGTGGAGTCATTATGAATATTTAAAACCAATCGCATGAAGAAGAGGCTTACAAAAAAACAGAACCTCTTCAAATTATCAACTACGACCTCTCGAAAAAACTCAAGATTTGATCATTGTCCGAAAAATAGGCAAAAAAACGATTTCGAATAATTCACTTGTTGCGAATATTTCGAATAAATGCTACCTTAAAGATAAAGAAAGCACCTATCAAGGAGTCGTATGTCGATTCAAGCACAATTCCCTGAGCCCATCATTCCTAGTGAAAATGAAATAGAGTTGGCTCGAGCATCAAGCCGGATTTTATCTGCTTTAATTCAAAAAAAGACAAAATCTGTAAATATTTATCTTGATACTGGTAAGCATTATGACAGCGTGACTTTGCCGCTATCGGCTTTTAAATTGCTCATTAGTATTTTGACACAAATGGCTGAAGGAAATGCTGTTACTTTAATTCCTGTGCATGCAGAGCTGACAACTCAAGAAGCAGCGGATTTATTGAATGTTTCTCGCCCCTATTTTATTCGTCTTTTAGAGGAAAAGAAAATTCCCTTTCGAAAAGTCGGAACACGAAGACGGATCTTATTTCAAGATTTGATGGAATATAAACAAAAAATTGATGCAGTTCGTCGTAAAGTTTTAGACGACTTAACCAAGGAAGCTCAAGAGCTAGATATGGGCTACTAATGGCTAATTTCGTTGTCGTTTATGATTCTTGTGTTCTTTACCCAGCGCCTCTTCGAGATTTGTTAATGCGTCTGGCATTGACAGATCTTTATCGGGCAAAATGGACAAAAGATATCCATCAAGAATGGATAAGAGGTCTACTAAAAAACCGTCCAGATCTCAATGAAGAACAGTTGCAAAAAATTCGAAAGAAAATGGATTTGCATGTTAGAGATTGTCTTATAGAGGAATATGAAGATCTTATTAAAAGTTTAAATCTGCCGGATCCTGACGATCGTCATGTTTTGGCAGCTGCCATTCGTGCTAATGCTCAAATAATTGTAACATTTAATCTATCTGATTTTCCTGCTCAATTCATTGACAAGTATGATATTGAAGCTCAACACCCAGATGAATTCTTGCGACATTTAATTGACTTAGCTCCTGCAAGAGTAATTCGAACAGTTCAGGAAACTAGATTAAGCCTAAAAAATCCTCCTAAAACATCTTCAGAGTACTTATCGATTTTGGAACAACAGTCTCTTCCTCAAACAGTGGCTTATTTACGCGATTTTGAGGAATTGATTTAATCCTCTGCGAAAACCTCATATGTTACTCCCCCTTTTTTAAGATGAGCTTTAGTCGTTGTGTTATGACATTTTTTTTGTTTTCATCATATTGAGAACGAACGGAATGATCCCAAACGGTATTAGGCCATGCAGGATCATTTGCATATCTCGCTATTACATGGATGTGCAGTTGGGGTGTTTTATTCCCAATGGCCGCGACATTTAATTGAGTCGGTTGAAATTCTTTCCACATTGCGTTTTGAACGTAATCTAACTCTTTGATTAATTGCAGTTGATCTGAAGATGTTAGATCCATTATTCGCGAAATGTTCGCTTTTCGAGGAACAAGCAAAAGCCAAGGGTAGTGCTTTTCATCCTCCAAAAGCACCTGACAAAGGGGTAAGTCAGTTATAAATGTCTTTTTAGCTAGGTTAGAGTGAAGAACGAATGTCATGTTTTAATTTTCCAATATAATAATCAGGGCAATCTTGAGCAGAAAGCATTTTCATTGCTTTCTCTAATCCGTGATGTTGGATTCTATCTGCCATAATTCCAGTGCGCGTGACAAGCGCAGATGACATGCCAAAGCAGCGAGCGCCTCGAATATCTGTTTCAGGGGTATCTCCGACCATTAAAATTTCTGCGGGCTTGGTAATATTATAGTGTTCGAAATGCCTCATGGCAGTGGTGTAAGCCTTATTGTGGGGTTTGCCGATATAAAAAACTTGACCACCCATTTTTTCATACATTAAGGCAATACTTCCTTGTCTTACCACTGCTCTTGGAGGCTTTCCTTCATGTGCGAACTGATCAGGATTTGCGCAGATCATAGGCAAATTTTTCATTCGCAATTTTTCAAATTCTTTCCGGAATAATTCTGGATTTTCTTGGTCTTCTCCGTTTATGTGAGGAACTGTGATGTAAATAAAATCTGCTTCATCGCTATTTGATGTATCTCTGTATTTTGTGTCTTGGAAAATGGCTTGATGAGAAGAATATTTAGGATGAATTCCTCCAAACAGCAAATATTGCTTTCTGGGTGTTTCAAACGGTAATGTTTCATTTAAAAAAATGTACCTTGCAACCTCTCCAGATGTAATGAGAAAATGAAAATGTTTTCCTTGAACAACGCCATGGAGATTTAATTTCTGAATTTCTTTTGAAGCCAGTTGGGTAGAATTGGATAGGATGCCAATGATCTTGCCCTTTGAGACAAGTTTTTCCATGATATCTTTTGATCCAGGCAACAGTCCAAACTCATTTCCTCCCCAAAAAACGCCGTAAGCATCCAACAAAATGCCTGCAAAATTGTCAGAAACAGCATCAATGTCCGGAAAAATTTTATTAGTAACAGCCGACATAAATGAAAGCATTTAGTTTAAACAGAGAAAGAGAATAACAGATTTCTAAGAAAAATACAGCTGTATTAATTTATATGTAAGCGCAACGTGATAATGTCACCATTTGCGCAAAATGAAAATGTCACCACCTAAGTATTCTATTTGGTCAGCCTAAATGGGGGTTAACCAAATGAGCACTTTTACTATGAGCATAAAAGAATCTTCACGGGTAGCAATTATCTGTAGGATAGCAGAAAAGAAAATGAGTTACAGGGAGGCAAGGAATTTTTATAAGAAGGGATTTTATAAACATCGCTTTGGATATATCTAAAACATTGGGTTGTAGTATGTGTGTGAATGTCCTATACTCTTCTAGAACCGAAATTGAAAAGTGGGGCATGGGAATGATCAACATTATCGATTGGTGTAAAAAAAAATGGAAATCCCAGGCCACCCTGGGAAGTTCGTGCTGAATCCGTTGTCGCGACGTTCCTGCTATCCAGTTTCTTTGCCACTGGGGAAATGCCCAAAGAAAGGCCCAAGTCGATAGAAGAAGAGGTCGTCCAATTTACTACGTAAGGGACCTCTATCCAAAGCTAAAATTGCTGCGCTGCTGAGACATCAACATATTTCAAGCGGACTAAAAAAAGTTTTTCAGAGCTTGTTCGCTCGAGGTGATCGCCTATACGATAGCCTAAACCAAGAAGCAAGGTTCAAAAATATAAGTAAATGAATGAATGAAAAGCACTCTTTATTTGTTAATCATTACGCTAGGAATGATCAAGAGTTGATTCCCTGGAAAGATTATCATCAAACTCTCAAATTTTCCTTATTTCATGCCTCATTTCCCGAAAGGATGGGGTCTTTTTCAGCTATTTTTAGGATAATATTAAAAAGAGCTTGAAATTATTGCTTGATCCATGAAAAATGGAAGTATAACCACCAAATTTCATGGATGTTTATGATTAGGCAATTTTTTCTAAATAAAATAGAGCAGGCGTTTCAAGTCACAAATGTGGTGGCTATCTTAGGTCCGCGTCAATGTGGAAAAACCACAGCAGCAAAACAATATATAGAGAAACAGTTACTTTTTCCTAAACAGAATTATTTCGATCTCGAAAATTATCTTGATCGTGAAAGATTAAGTGATCCTCTGTTATCGTTATTATCACTGTCAGGCTTGATTGTTATTGATGAAATCCAACGAGCACCCGACTTATTTGAGACATTACGGGTTTTGGTAGATAACAAAGAGCTGGATCAGCGCTACCTAATATTAGGAAGTGCATCTCGCGATTTGATTGCCCAATCCTCGGAAACATTAGCCGGTCGCATCACCTACCTTGAGTTGACGCCATTCATGTTCGACGAGATACACCAAATGGAAAAGTTGTGGATTAGAGGTGGTTATCCCTTGTCCGTTTTAGGAACAAGTGACGACATCAGTGTGGCTTGGCGTAAAGGATACATTAAAACGTTTTTAGAAAGAGATATTCCAGCGTTAGGCATTAATATTCCTGCAGAGCAGTTACGTCGCTTTTGGATGATGCTAGCACACTATCATGGCAATATGTTTAATGCCTCAGAGCTTGGTCGATCACTGGGGGTGTCCCATAAAACGATGAAAGAATATGCCGATATCTTAACAGGTACCTTTATGGTACGCCAGCTACAACCCTGGTATGAAAATATCGGAAAGCGCCAGGTTAAGACTCCAAAAATTTACATCCGTGATAGTGGTATTTTCCATACCCTCATTGGAGTGAATACTAATTCTGATTTACTGGTTAATCCTAAATTGGGAGCCTCCTGGGAGGGATTTGCTCTCGAGCAAATCATTTTTCACCTCGATGCTCAGCAGGAAGAATGTTATTTCTGGGGTACTCATCAACATGCAGAACTCGACTTGCTTATCATTAAAAACGGAAAAAGGTTGGGGTTCGAAATCAAATATTCAGGAGCCCCTAAATTGACAAAATCCATGCAACTTGCTCAAGAAGATCTCGCTCTAGATGCCCTAACAGTGGTTTACCCCGGAGATATTGAATATTCCCTTACAAAAGACATCCATGTAAAACCTCTCAAATCATTTTGAAAAAATTGCACAAGAATAGTCGATAAAAAAGATTTTAAAACCAACTTGCCCGGGGCAAGTCTGGTTTAAGCGAAGTTTATTTTTCCATTTCAGTATTGATCGAGAAAACTAGTAGTTATAGTACCTATAACTACTTTTGGCATTTTTGGAAGAGGTGTCAATTCGCTTAGCTTTCTCCATGCCCATGTCACACAACTATCTGGTTGTATCTGAACAGTTCGAACCTCTCTTGCACATAAACTTACCAGTCTTTCATTTTCTTTTGCTTTTCTCAATGCTTCTGCATGTTCAGTCCCAATAGAAAATGGATTCCAAGCTTCGAGTACTGATCGAGCTAGAAACTGACCGAAGGTTGGCTGTGGAACGTAGTGCTTTGAAACACGAAACTGCAGAGGCGTGCATTTTTGAGCTAAGTATTGATTGTAGAGAGAGTAAAATTCAGCTGGATTGGTTCTTTGAATTTGTTGTAATTCAGGATTATCTGTTACCAAAACTGGAACAGCCTTTGAAAAAATAGAGTAGTGACCAAAGATATTAAACGTAACAGGGTACATGTGAAACTGATCTCGCTCTAACTCTATGCTTTTTATAACCTTCTCTATTTTTTCTTTCGTCAAAAGAAGTGTTTTACCCTTTGCCCCGTAATGTAACTTTTTTGGATCAATCTGTTGCATTTTAATTACAGCCCGAACGCCGTAGAAGCCGTAACTTCCCTGTCCATCAACTACAGCTGATTGATAAGTTGTTGGACCCGTCAAATGAGCTAATAAGGCAAAATATCCAGAATCATTCATACCTTCGAAAATCAGCTGGGCGTGTTGGCTGGATTTTCTTTCGACCTTTATTAAAGTTACCCCCCATAAATTCTTATCCAGTTGTTTGCTGCTATCTAATACTGATGTTACCATACTTATCCCCTAAAATTTGATGAATTTATTTCTATCAATAACAACAATTAGAAAA
>Ga0206902_10036_pt1 | contig 37191 bp, 20 predicted proteins | sample Alteio_BWOrgHeat_44_FD_153242 | JGI IMG/M metagenome (GOLD analysis project Ga0206902, IMG submission 153242) | Enriched cells from forest soil in Barre Woods Harvard Forest LTER site, Petersham, Massachusetts, United States -... | ecosystem: Environmental > Terrestrial > Soil > Temperate forest >... | reverse complement strand
AAATGGTCTCCATGCACTATTTGGAATACGCAACGCATCTTGTTCTATAAAACGCGGAACTTTTGCAGTTGCAATCCAATGCAGAGGCGGATGCTGACAAAAATTTAAATATTCTTCCAGATCAAGACGAGATAGCTTAAGAATAGATTTCTTTTGTATGATCCATGCCCATTGCAATAAACGCCAGAAATACAATTTGCGCCAAGAACACAAGAAGTGCTGGGGGTAGAATTAGTAGTGGCATTGTAGATACCATTTCCGATTAAGAAAGGTAGATTATCTGTGATGTTTTGCGTGCTAATACAAAAGGACTGTTCTAATCTTGCATTCATCTCGCACACTGCGGGCAAATACCAATCCGAATAACCATTAATAGTATGTGTGCAAAGGCCAGCAGCATAATAATCAATTGGTAGAGCTCTCCTACCAACTAGAGCATCAGTTTCATAAGCAGAATAAAAAGCTAAAATAGTTTTCGAATTACACTTACCATCTACTGCTCCGTCACAGGCAGAAGTCAAGAAAGTTAAATAAGGATGTGGATGGGTAACCAAGCTCACAAGATTAAGGTAATGCGCGGCTCCTACGCTTGATGAGGTAGAAAATTCACCAATACCTGGTATGAGATCATAGCTCACATCCGCAGCGGTCGAGCCATTGCCGTTGGAACTCCATATGATGCTTCCTAGCGGAGCGCTAGCATCTAAGGTCATCTTTACTGTTTGAGGCCCGTACTGAAGAAGATAGGCGCGTGCCTGATCATAACTGGCAAGTACTTTGCCACCAATGCTGCCGGACGCAGGATAATCAGCATAAGCATCATCTACTGAAAACACATACCCTCCCTGATACAGACATCCATATCCCAAAATAAGTACTTTTATTGCAACGGTGTTCGCATTATCTGCGCTCACTGAAATTATGCCAGCATTTGGCTCTTTTCCTGCGGTACACTCGGTCTGGTTTAAATCGGGTGTAGCTACAGCACCTGGAGTGATTGTAATAGTACACCTGTCAGTTGGGTTTAATGTTCTTCCAACACAGGTATTTTTACTTACACGAGTACCAATTGGTAATGCAGACAGAGGAATAATTGTTCTGACGTTGACTGCTGCAACAGCACCAGTATTCATAATTGTGATATATCGTGAGTTTCCTGTAAGTGCAGGATGAGTTTCTGAGTTCTTAAGCGACAATGCTAAAATGTTTACACTAGCTTTCAGATGAGCGGTCGTTCTTAGAGCCTGTTTAAAATCTCTTATGCCGGCCATAAATCGCCGATTTTCTGCGGTCCGCTGCTCATTTACTAATAAAACTGCGCTGCGGTCCTCTAAAATCGACGATTTCTGACTCGGCATAAGAGATTTTAAACAGGTTCTTATTGATGGATAGCTGGCATTGCTTAAACTCAAGACCAACAGTGCTATCCCATATACCTTATATTTTTTACTTAACATCCATTATGCCTTTTCTATACCGGGATAAGCACTGGTAATGTTCTCTTACAAAGACACTGTTCACCTAATGCAGCATAATCATCCGTTTGATAGCGAATGAGTGGTGATGAAAAATTATGCAGCTTCGTGACAGTCACTTGGCCTGGCTGACCCTTGGCGCAGGAATGCCCACAATCATCTACTATTTCCACAAATACACTTTCAGCTTGTACATGCAAATTACCAAACTCAGGACAACGCAAAGCAATAATGCCACAATCAGCGCGCGCATAGCGCTCACTGATTGGTGTCTGCACTATTTTTTCTGTCAATTGGCGCACCGCCTGCGTCACCGGCTTATCTTCAATAATTATCTCTTTCACACACCAATTTGTAATAGCATTATTGCAATAATAATCCAGTAAATTAGCCCAAGATTCGGCAGAACAAAATAAATATCCAAATTGATTGCGCGCAAGTAAAGTAGCCTGTTCTGCGGGAGAAGTGGCATGAATTACATGCATAGCACCAGTTTCTACCAGATTTGAAAAAGGATGACCCCAATCGCTCTCAGTTGTATACAATCTCTGATCAGAGCTAAACAATCTCGCAGCAGCTTCTTTAAAGATTCGATTGTTCCAAAGGCAATCTCGGACAATTAATAAATCGTCCATAAGATCAACTGCATTATTTTTTAAGAGTTGAGTCTGTTCAGAGCCAAAATGACACAGGACTTGCTTTGTAGGACCATGTGCCACAGGAGATTGTTCGCTAAAAAAATAGCGATTGTTTGCAATCAACTGACGAATAGTGACTATAGGAAGAGCTTCCCAATGCGCTCTTAATTCTTGAGGACTGGAATAGCCTGGCAATGCATGGAAGTGCCCGCGATAAAATTGCGTATTGGCTCTAGCATGTGTAACTAGGGAATGTAGCTGGATAAACTGATGTTCTAATAGGCTTTCTGCAGATAACCACTGACCATATTGTTCAATATAATCAAGTATCAATACCAATCGTGTTGAATCCAAGTCCATAATCGGTGGCCATTGCACATTAGGGATCATTGTTTTGCGAGAAAGATCCTTAAATAAACGAGTTGACAACATGAAGAATCCTTATACCAGTGACTTAAAGTCCTCGAATTTACCATTAGCTGATCGTGGAATACTGGTTACATAATTGAATGTGATGTTAAATGGATATCCAAAAATATTCTGCAACTGAGGAATTAACTTTTCTTCAGCTACCATACCATATGCAGACACAAGCGATATTTCAATATTATACAGAGTTTTTTGAATGACTTGAAATTGCATGTCCTTAAAAAGAGATATGAGATTAATATCTGTATTGCCTGTAAAAGTAGGCCAACGTTTTTCCCCATTGGGCAAAGTCAGCATATTACGTTGGCGACCTAAAATATGCTGAATTACCGACAAACCTCTGCCGCAAGGACATGGTTCACCCACTTGTGCATAATCACCTATATCATAGCGAATTAATGGCGAAGCAATATTATGTAATGCTGTAATGATGACACGACCCACTTCCCCAGGTCGACAAGGATTGTTGTTTTCATCAAGAATTTCTACTAAGACATTTTCGTCTTGTACATGATAATGATCATAGTAGGGACATTGCAAAGCAATGTACCCTACTTCACTACTCGAGTATATATCGACTAAAGGAATATGCCATTTACTATGCACTTCTTGTCTTAGTGAAGCATCTACGAGCTCTCCAAAGGTAGTTATTGATTTTAAATTGGGTGGCTTAGGTGTATCAAGAAAAAGTAACTCACGTAGCACTGTAGGGTAACACATAAAATAATCAGGATTTATCATGTCTAGCCATTCTGCTTGTTTGCGTACATCACATAATTGCAGTACATGACACGGGCTTGTTTTAATCATCCCTTGAGTAAAGCTTCCCCAAGAATTAAAACTTTGGCCGTAAGGAAGTGCAGCACCTTCATGCGCCATATCACGTATGACTGCTATTTTTTGCTTAAAGTCATATCGATGCCAATGGTAATGGCGTAATGAGAATACATGAAAAAAAAACTGTGTGACAAGATCTGCTAGAACACTTACAGGTTGGCCAGTAGACCCACTTGAGCTTAATATCACGGGTGTGCCATGTTGAGGAGACAATGCTCCATGATGCATGGAAGTGGTGTGTTGTTGAATCGTTCGGCGTGTCAGCAAAGGAATATTTAACCACTGGTCTATTAACTTGCTTCTGTGTTTACTATCGCAAAAACGAGCATAATTATTGTCTCTATAATAAGGCACAAATTCACTGGCTTGTTCTAATACATGAGCGAGTTGCAAAAATTGCTGCTCTCTCAGTACATCAGGAGCTAACCACTGACTTGACTCCACATAACGCAACATCCCCAAAGTAAACGTTGCTGATTGATTGGGTATATTTGGCCACGCAATGTCAGCAATGGGATTATCCAGAGAAAAAAAATAGTTCTCCACCATATAGGCAAAACTCCGTAATGAATCATGCGATCCTAAGATCCAGCAGCTTGGCCACGGTACTTTGGAATATAACAGTTCCTAAGTTCTATAGCGCCTACCCACTCAAAAATTGCAGTGAGCGTGGCAGCAGAAATAATGTAGCAGTTGTTGCTGCAGCGGCAGCAGCAGGGCTTGTTGTTGTAACGAAACTGCCTCCTGTTGCTATGGTAGGTAAGGCAGGAGGAGTATTATTATCGATGACTACACTCCAAGTTAATCCACCATCTTGACTTGTTTCTAACAAAGGGAAAGGATTAGACTTAGTAATACAACTTCCCGCAGCAAGACATGCCAGTCCTTGGCAATTAGCACTGGCAAAAAATGCACCAGCAGTACAATTGCTAGGGATGCTACTAATAGTATAACTCCATGATCCTGTTATTCCACCAGCCTGACTTTCTGCTAATATAGGAACTGAGTTGTTAGCACTATTTACGCAGCTCCCTGCTGCAATGCAGGTTTGTCCACTACAGCTTACACTAGCTAAGCTTGCATTAGCGTTTGTTGCACAAATGCTAGGTAATAAAGGTGGTGTGTTGATATAACCCCATGCCCCACCATTCTGACTTGTTGCTAATAATGGCACTTGATAGGGCTTACTGACACTCCCTATACAGTTACCTGCTGCAACGCATGTTTGTCCACTACAACTGGCGCTAGTAAACTTTGCAACCCCTGCTCCACCTGAAGGCACAAAACAATTACTGGGTAAAGTTGATAGGGTGCTATAGTTCCATGATGCCCCACCACTCTGACTTGTTGCTAATAATGGCAATACAGTTGGGCTATTATCATTTGGTGTACAGTAGCCTGCTGCAACGCAATTTTGTCCACTACAGCTAGCGCTGACAAAGCCTGCACCACCCTCAGCCGAACAATAGCTAGGTACTGTGCCACCAATTTTATAAGCCCATGTTTCTGTTGCTCCACCATTCTGACTTGCTGCTAATAAGGGCAATTCAAAGCCATCCTCAGATATACAGCTCCCTGCTGCAACACAGTTTTGTCCACTACAACTAGCGCTAACAATGCTTGCATTACCAGTATCAGCATTACCATACACAGAACAAATGCTAGGTAAAGTTGGTGTATCGAGAGTGATTGTATAGCTCCATGATGTGCCACCATTCAGACTTGTTGCTAATAAGGGAGCATAGATTGGTGGAGCACCACTACCGAGCTGAGAATTACAGTAGCCTGCTGCAACACAGTTTTGTCCACTACAACTAGTGCTAACAAATCTTGCACCACCTTCTGCTTGGCCTCCCACCATACAGGAGCTAGGTAATGGGGTTTGTGGAATATAGCTCCAAGAGCCACCACCATTTGTACTTGTCGCCAATAATGGAATATGGGTCAGGAGCTTATCGCCTTGCGGATCTACAAAACCTGTCAAACTATGACAGTTTCCCACAGCCACACAATTTGCTCCACTGCAACTGGCGCTAGCAAAGCTTGCTCCACCATTTGTTTCACAAGGGGTTGGCAATGCTGGAGTATTGCCTATAGTATAACTCCAGACATTGTCATTAATATTGCTTGCTAATAAAGGATAGAGGTTGCTCTCAGAATCCATATAACTGCCTGCAGTAACCCCGGCTGTGTTGGGAATAACTGTCGAAACTACATTTAATGGAGTACATGCAGCAGTGCAGTTTGCACCATTACAAAGAGCAAAATTAGATATAGCCTCACCGGTAATATTTAGCTGCAAAGTACAACTTCCTCCCGCGACGAGCGTAATCACAGCCGGGCAATTTGCCGTGCTGCTGGTATCTTGTGTTACGGTCAGAGGCAGACCTTGTATACGGTACCCTTGCTGTGTTGAATTGGTTAGATTAGTTATAGTGTAATACGCACGGACTGTCGTTCCTTGATAAATCTTAGTTGGGAACACATAGCCTGATGTTGGCACAATTGAGAAATTTTTGGCAGCATACGCTACATTTACCGACGATACTGACATCATTGATAGAAAAAGAGTGGATAACTGCAGTTTAGGTGGGCTATACATTATTATACTGCTCCTGTTTGAAAATAAGCTAAAATAGGTAACTCACTTGGGCCAAAAATTGATTTGCAACAACGTTTGGCACATTCAAAGCAAAATTGGTTGGAAAGTAATAATTATTAAACACAATCTCTCCAGAATGAAGAGACGCTCTTCCAAAATGACTAAACTGATACCCTAAACCGACCCGTATATGTTGAGTAATATTGGTATCTACACCTAATCCTACGCTATAACTTAAATTTACATTCATATTATTACCAAATACTGGCGGCAGGTTGGCGCACTCTGTTCCCTGTGGTGCTGTATTATATTGGCTGGAATGATTGAATGCTACCCCCAAGCCAACGGATACATAAGGATAAAAAATATGACTGGGTATTGTAAGCAATTCAACCGATGTAAAAAATTTGGCAACAGCAAGTGCTTGTTGTGTTTGCAGGATATAATCGTAAGTATAGTTTGTGTAAGTCTCTGGTTCACCTACACTACTCAGGCCATAAATAGGGATATCCCAGAAATAATTATATTCTATACCTAATTGCATAAAGAGACTTTGGTAATGGAATGGGTGCTCTACACCTAAAAAGCCCCCTAAAAAACTGCTGGTTCCATTTTCTAGGCCATGATAAACAAATAAACCATCATTAAATGTTTGTGAATGGGTGGTATCTTCACCAGCAACCCCACCTAATAGAGAAAGAACAGGACGATAACCTGCCCACACCGCTTCGCCAATTGGTTCCGCATATCCAGCCAAGCTAAACAAACATCCCATTATAAACGCCATTCCTTTAATATACATTAATATACTCCAATTACATTGTATTCCGTCGATCAGTTTAGTAAATATTGTTTTGCAAATATTTGCTTGTGTCAAGTATATTTGTTATTTCGAATGGAATCACCGTAAAGCCAGCACATCTCATCCAAGTTTATAGACCATTTGTTTTAAATGGCATTCAATAAATTAACTAGCCTTTCTTATTTTAAACAGGTTCTAAGAAAGGCTAGAGTTGCGAAATTATATATACTTACGCGATTCTCAACTTTTCTAAGATCGCGCATTACCACGGCTTGACCGCGGTATCATTCATACGCGCCATTCAATGGACCCCGTGGTCAAGCCACGGGGATTCGAAAAGTTGAGAATGGCGTTATACTTATACTCAGTAAGAGATACAAGTATCACTGAGGTAAGAAGGATACCCCACTTGCTTGCCATTTATTTATCTTTGAAGATGCTACCGAGCAGGTATTAAACATACCATTACTATTTAAGGTACATTTATATACTTGATAAGTGCCTCTGCTAGTACCACCATCTGAAACATAAGCATATTGTGTGCCATTCACAGTTGCAAATGCTACTCCAAATGGCTCTTTGTATGGAGATGTGAGCGATGCAAACTGAGGACTTAGCTGCGAGCATTGATGCAAACTACCATCAGTGGGATTAACCATACATTGCCATATGAAGCCTGCATTATAAGGACCAGGATCAGTAGAATCAGCAATATAGGCGTACTGAGTACCTCCAATCGATTGAAAAGCTACCTCCCAAGGAGCCCAACTATGTCTTGGAGCTGGAATATTTCCACATGAAGAAAATGAGCCATTAGTAGAATCGATGGTACATTGATATATGGCAGATTGCCCAGAATTAAAATCTGAGATATATGCATATTGTGTATTATTGATTGTTTGGATTGTCACGCCATTTGGATGTCCCCAGGTTACAATATCCTGCGACATACAACCAAAAAGAGCGCCATCAAAAACTGATATTTGACATTGCCACACTGCACCTGGTGAACCATAATCAGCTACATAGGCATATTGTGTACCATCAACAGTTGCAAATGCCACTTGAGATGCACCAACAAAAGGACCAGAGGAATTACATGTATTAAAGGTACCGTTATTATTTAGCAAACATGTATAAACAATATTGGGTGGTATACTACCACTACCATTCGCTATATAAGCATATTCTGAACCCATCACACTTGTAAATGAAATTTTAAAAGGCCCATACCAACGCTCACGCTTGTAATCATTTTTAGTCTCAGCAGGATGTAGAACAGTACAAGTACCAAAAGAGCCATTGGAATTTAATGGGCATTTCCAGACTGCACCCATATTGATGGGCCTACCAGAATCAGCGACATAAGCATATTGGGTACTTGCATTTTTGGTATTTACATTGAGCGATTCAGAAGAGCTATAAGCATCATCTACTGCAAATGATACCTGCCCCCACAGCAAAAACGTTACTATTTGACACAAAATTATGCGCATTGTCATGGCAATATTTCCTTATTTAGTAAAATAAATTAATGCCATTCTTAACGTAACTTAAATGGCAGGACACGATTTTTTCAAGGAAAAAACATGTCCGGTAAAATATTATCATTATTATGCGCAGTATTGTAGATGATTTATATAAAAATGGAGTAAAAATTTAAAAAATAGGGAAAGTAGGTTCAATCCAATATTCCGCTAATAAAAAATGAAGTTTTATCATTGTGTTGATGTAATTGGTGCATTTAGTAATCTCATGATAGAATGACTGGTACACTAATCTCATTTGGAGTTTTTATGCTTGATGTTAATCACCTCAAGAAGCAAAATAAACCTGCTCCTCTAATAGACGTTCATGATAAGAATAGTTCTACGCAGGCGCCTGAGAATAAAACAAACATATCTGAGGATACGAATGTCATTAGCAATGTTAATAAACTACATTTTTCTGTAAACGCAGCAGATAAAGTTGCTAATTTGTGTGCGGAAGAAAATAATGCTAATTTAAATCTACGTGTATATATAACAGGTGGTGGTTGCTCGGGTTTTCAATATGTCTTTACTTTTGATCAACATATTCAAGAGGATGATACAGTGATTGAACAAACCTGCTCAGATGGAATAAAAAATGTTAAGCTTTTAGTAGATCCTATGAGTTTTCAATATCTCAAAGAAGCGGAAATTGATTACACGCAAAATCTACAAGGTGAGCAATTTGTAATTCGTAATCCAAATGCTAAAACTACCTGTGGTTGCGGATCTTCATTTAGTATAGATGATGAGTAAATTATATTTTTAGGTGAGTAGAATTATTACGTTTATAAAGAAATTATTACGCAAAACACGCTCCACTACTGTGGTGATTGATCCACAACACATAATACCGCGTAATCAACATCGTGTATCAAAGACTGATATTAGCGCCAATGCACTTAAAGTACTAAATCGCTTAAATAGCGCTGGCTTTCAAGCATATCTTGTAGGCGGCAGTGTGCGCGATCTGTTATTACATAAGGCGCCGAAAGATTTTGATGTTGCAACTAATGCCACACCTAGTCAAATTCGTGCTTTATTTCGTAATGCCAGAATTATAGGCAGACGTTTTAAATTAGCTCATATCATTTATGGACGAGATATTATTGAAGTTGCTACATTTCGTGGTGAAGAAATCGAAGCTGCCGATCAACGCACTAATGTGCGCGGTATGTTAATACGCGACAATGTTTTTGGTACGTTTGAACAAGATGCTTGGCGACGTGATTTTACAATTAATTCATTATATTACAATATACAAGATGGCTCTATTGTTGATTTCACTGGTGGTGTTTTGGACATTAATGAGCGTCTTATACGTATTATAGGCGAACCAATAAAACGTTATCAAGAAGATCCTGTACGTATGTTACGTGCGATTAGATTTAGTGCAAAACTTAATTTTAATATTGCCACTGAAACAGCATCACCAATGCTACAATTAAATACATTGATTACACATATTTCTGGCTCACGTCTATTTGATGAAATCACCAAATTGTATCAATGTGGAGCATCTGAAGTAGCACATAATCTCTTAATTCAATATAAATTATTTCCTATTCTTTTTACGCAAACATATGCTCTATTCGATAGCGACTATCCAGTGCATCAGTTATTACTGATTATTATTAGGAGCACTGATAGGCGTATTTTAGAAAATAAACCTGTGACCCCTGCATTTTTATTTGCAGTATTTTTATGGTTCCCACTACGTGCAAAAACCAAGCAATTAAAAGCGGATGGCCTCCCTGCCCTAGCTGCGTTAGAAAAAGCTATGTCTGAGGTTATTGCTGAGCAAAATCGTGTCATTACTGTCCCAAAACGGTATACACAAATTATGCGTGAAATGTGGATAATGCAATATCGTTTGCCAAAACGTACTGGTAATCGTGCTTTTCAGATGTTACAACACCCGCGTTTTCGTGCGGCTTATGACTTACTTATCATGCGTGCTGAAGCTGGTGATGAGGATACAACACTAGCAGATTGGTGGACAACATTTCAAGCACAAGATGTAACAGAACAGATGCGCATGGTACAAGATGTATCTCAGAGGACAGAAGGTGTGATTAGGTGAACATATTTTGGTAGTTACATGACGTATTGTTATCTAGCCCTAGGTAGTAATCTCAAGACCCCTGCCCGCCAATTACGGCAAGCTTTGTTGTCCCTACGTACTTTGCCGCGTACTATGTTACTAAAATGCTCACCAATATATTTTAGTAAGCCAGATAAAGATAGACTCCAACCAAGCTATTGTAATGCTGTCATAAAAATTGATACTACACTAGCGCCTAATGAATTATTGCGCTATTGCCGCCTTATTGAGCAGCAACATCAGCGTACTCGTAAAAATATCGGTGATGCACGCACATTAGATATTGATGTGCTATTATATGGAAATAAAACAATTATAAGCAAAAGCTTAATTATTCCTCATCCACGTTTCTTGGAGCGTGACTTTGTTTTAGTGCCATTACTAAAAATTGCACCAGATGTTACATTGCCTAATGGTAAAAAAGTTGCAGAGCAAAAGAGAGTTTGTAAACGATATATTATATGAGGGAGAACATTGTGTATACGAAAATACTATATGCCACAGATTTAGATAATAATCATTTTGACCTATGCGAAAAATCTGCAAATTTTGCTAAACAATTTCATGCAAAATTATATTTAATGCATGTGATCGAGCCACCAGCAAGTTTACAATTGGCGCAAGGGCTTGGTTTTGCAGAGTTTGATCAGCCGATTAAAGATAACGCAGAAATAGTCATGCGCACTGTAGGTGACGCATTAAACATCCCTATTAATCAACAATACGTCACTATTGGTTCGATTAAAGAACAGATATTAAATAAAGTAATAGAGCTAGGCTGTGATTTGATTATAATAGGTAGCCATACACCAAGTAATATACCACTCTTTCTTGGTAGCACAGCACATGCGATTATACACCACGCGAAGTGTGATGTCCTAACGTTACGAGTATAGTGACAACTAAGTGCCAGACATTTGCCAGGAGCAATCTACGTTATTGCGAACCTTCACCTGCGGTTCGCAATGACGTCCATAAAAACTTAACTTTGATATTAGAATACCTAATTAATACCAATTAGAATAAGTCCCATAATAGCCACCACTACAGCTATCACCGTAGTCACCGTACACACCGTATGCACCATAAGTGCTACATCCAGTAGAACATGCTGTATACAGGCCTGAGCAATAAGGTCTATTAACAACTTGTACTACGGGCACTACGGCAGCAGTAGTAACTACACGATTACATCCATAAACGCCACAATCCTCAGTTGTATAGACGCAACCGGACAGTAAAGCTAATATGCTTATAGCAAATAACCATTGTATGTATTTCATGCTTTCATCCTTGTCATGATTACGGTATCTTAATTATACTATAAGCTTGTAATTTGTCAAGTAAGTTGCCATTTATACAAATTGAGCATAATTATTAATATTGATGAGGTGAACTAACCACACTATGCGACATATAGAACATATTTGACTAATTAATATCTTTAATGTACGCTACTCAATCTTATTATATCTACTTAAGAGGCTATCATGTTTATAAGTCGTTTTTATAATGTTCTTGCCACTTTAACAGCACCTTATATTGGCTCCCCAGCAACTCGTATTACTTTACAACGATCAGAACATGCAGAAGTGCAACGACAGTATTATTTGGTAGAGTTGCCATTAAGTTCTGCAACTACAATGAATGCAGTGGCAATTAGCGGAGTAAATTATAAAATTGTTAAGCACCATATATCCATTGATAGAGAGCATGAAAGTCCAGGACGAGAAAAACACCTATCTACCTATCATTATACCGCTACTCTACATAATGCAGCAGGTGAGGAATTTATTTTACATGTGTATTTTAATTGTGATCAAACGACTGCTCAAGTTCCACCTACATTTAAATTCCGCGATACTCTCATACATCTCACCCCTGCTGAACAAAGTATATTAAAAGAAATAGCAAATTTATATACTCAACCATTTATGTTATGGTTACTTGAAAAGCAAAAAAATATTTTAAAAAATTATCAGACAGAATTACTAGGGATTGATGCGCAAATAAAGGCACTACCTGTGGCATCAATTCCACAAAACAGGGCACAATATCAAGATTTATTGGGCAAAAAAATTGTCCTATTAAAGAAAATGCAACCATTTGCTTATGAAATTGATCCACGAGAAATCACCACACTTGAAGCACAATATCATGCACTAACAAACACAATAGCAGCTATCGCAGAGCAGGAAAGGTTAAAAGCTCAACAGACCAAAGTGACATCACAACAAAAACATATACGAGTTCCTGCCATAGCTGAGCCTGCAATAGCCGAAAAAGTATCTAATCCATGGGCTCTACAAAGTGCAGCTTTAATAGAGCGTATTGTTGCAGTGCCTGTAAAAGTGACAAATGAACGAGATGTTTTGACAGCACAGGATACATTAGAATGTATTTTGTCAGAGATCTCTAAATTGCCATCACAATATTTTGATCCGCCGTTTACTCAATATATAGATCGTATTATCTTATTGCAGGACAACTTATCAGCATACAAAAATGGATTGATTCGAGTATATGGAGGATTCCTACTATCGTCTGCAGCCAAAGATTCTCCACTTATTAGATCAGGTCTTGCACAAAGAATAGGCGATATTCCGGCAACATTGCTCACAGACGCACTTATAAAAGATGACGTCAATGCACTTGCGAAATTATTAGATGATTTTAAACCTGACTTAGATGCTAGTACCATCAATTTGAATGGCCAAGATTTACCATTGATTGCTTATTGTCTAACCGAGAAGAAGACAAAGTGTTTTAAGCTGTTAGTTAGTAAAGGAGCTTCTTTACTAACTAAAGTGCAGTATGGAGCCACTTCGCAAACTTTATATTTGAGTATTTTGACAGAATCGCAATACTTTGATGAGCTCCTTACATTGCTTGAAATCAATCCGGTACTTTTTACAAAGGATTTTATGTTAAAAGTATTAGATATGGCAAAAAGCGATTTGGAGAGTGTATCACAAGCCTTAGAGCGCGCCCAAGCTCAACAAAAGTTACAAGTTAAAACTAGATGTAGACAAGTAATGTTTCCAACTGCAGATCGAGCTTCTGCTCCTATACAAGCATTACAACAGCGTAAACAAATATTTGAATCTTACACAGCTATGATGAAATCTGTGCTTACATTTATTGATACTTTAGGTTGGAATCCAGCTGATACTCCTAGTCATGAGTTGACAAAACTTTTAAAATTCTCAAGAATATCAGATGGTATTGGACAATACATAAATGCTGCACTACGAATAGAACTAAACTTTTTAATTGCACATATGTGCAACAATATAACTTACCCCATTTTAAAACTGTTAACACCTACGAATCTTGCTTATGTAAAAACCAAATTTATGGAGTGGGCAAGAGGTTTAGATAGTATAATTGGTGGTAGTGCTCATCTATCAAGTGCCTTATTAGATATTGGTAGCGCGGCAGGACTTTCTACGGTTGTTCCATCTAGCAGTAGCGCCGCTATTTCATCTATGATGAGCATGTTGTCTCCAGTTGTCAGTCAGATACCGACACTGTTTGCCAAATATCTAACGCCTGAAAGAGTTAGTTTAATTAATAAATTGTTAGCACATCCAAAATTCACTAGCATTGTAGAGTTTTTGATCGTCGAACTTAAGCTTGCTGGTTTATTGAATGATTTTTTAACTGCATGGCAACAAAAATATGAGGGGGAAGCTACCATACTGGCGTTTCTCATGCTAGAGCTACCGCGGTTATTAGCAGTCTTCCAAGAGCGCTTTTCTGCTATTTTTGATAATGATGATAGTAAGATGTATAAATTTATGGCGGAATTATATCCTGTACTATTGCCTCTATATAATGAATTTACAATTATTAGCACTGAATTTAAACAATTAGCTGGCAGTAGTGCATCTCTAAGCGGCTCAGTACAAGCTGTTGTTAGTCCACATTCACTCTCACCAGCAGTTCCTGCAGAGCTAATGCAAGCACTGCAGGAGCTCTTTTTAACCGGTGATGGTGCTAGCGCAGCTGCTGCTAAAGGACCAGGGATGTAAAAATAATATACTAACACGCATTCTGCTTAAGTATAACGCCGCCCAGAATTACCGCGGCTTGACCGCGGTATCCATTTAATAGTAACTGGACCCGCAATTTTACTGATATATTTGCAACATACAACTAAAACATACTTGACGATTGTATGAATGAACACTACAATGCATAGGTTTATTATAACTTAGTAGAGGATTATTGAATGCCTACAGTTCGTGTTAAAGAAGGCGAAAACCCCGAATATGCATTACGTCGTTTTAAACGTGCTTGTGAAAAAGCTGGACTTTTAACGGAATTACGTCGTCGTGAGTTTTATGAAAAACCAACCGCTGAACGTAAGCGTAAGCAAGCTGCTGCTGTAAAACGCCATTTAAAGAAAATATCACGTGATACTTCTAGTCGGCGAGTACTCAAGCATCGACGCACTGCTGCTACTACTATATGATATGACTACTAAAAGCGCTATTCAACAAGATTTAAAAGCAGCTATGCTATCGCTGGATAAAAAAACGGTAAATGCATTACGTTTGGTGACTGCCGCAATTAAACAAATTGAAGTAGATGAGAGAATTGATGTAGATGATGCGCGCTTGCTCGCTATTCTAGAGAAACTTATAAAGCAGCGCAAAGAGTCCATTCAACAATTTCAAGCAGCAGAGCGTCATGATTTAGTTGCGCAAGAACAATTTGAGTTAAGTGTAATTGGCAAATATATGCCTGAACCACTTGCTGAAGCTCAAATTTTAAAAATTATTGATGATGCTATGCTTGCTACTCAAGCCACTAAAATTAGTGATATGGGCAAAGTTATGGCGCATATTAAACCTCAGTTGCAAGGACGTGTTGATATGAGTCAAGTTAGCAGTATGATTAAAGCTAAGCTTACTTGAGTAATATTATATGACTGGCTTAATTCCACGGTCATTCATTGATGAAGTACTAAATAAAACCGACATTGTTGAATTAATTGATATATATATTCCACTAAAAAAACGTGGCCATAATTACATTGCCTGTTGCCCATTTCACAACGAAAAAACTCCATCATTTAATGTAAGCGCAAAAAAACAGTTCTATCATTGCTTTGGTTGCAGTGCTAGTGGTAATGCCATTAGTTTTGTTATGAAGTATATAAATAAAGATTTTCCAGGCGCTATTGAGACACTAGCTGAAAGATTAAGTTTAACCGTCCCTCATGAAGGGCGACAAGAAAAATCTAAACGTTCTCCACACTTAACTACGTTATTACAAAATGTCGCTCAATTTTATCAACATACATTACAAACCTCATCTCACATGGCGCGTGAATATTTGCAAAAACGTGGTCTTTCAGCAGATGTAATTCGTCTATTTGCGCTTGGCTATGCGCCAGATAGCTGGCATGCTTTAGAAACACAATTTAAAAACCAACAAGCAGAGCTGATTGAGAGCGGCATGCTTATCCAAAAAGATGATCTCAAAACATATGATCGGTATAGACAAAGGTTAATGTTCCCAATTCATAATAAACACGGCAAGGTAATTGGTTTTGGTGGCCGTGTTATAGATAATCAACAACAACCGAAATATATCAATTCACCTGAAACAGTATTATTTCAAAAAAGTCATGAATTATACGGGTTATATCAATTATTACAATGTAATGATCGCCCAAATAATATCATTGTTGTTGAAGGATATTTAGATGTTATTGCGCTGGCTCAATATGGCATAAACAATAGCGTTGCTACATTGGGTACGGCAACTAGCAGTTATCATATTCAATTATTGAGTAAATATACAAAAGAATTAATCTTTTGTTTTGATGGAGATTTGGCTGGGCGTAAAGCCGCCTGGCGTGCTTTAGAAAGCGCGTTACCGCATATAAATCTTGGCCTAAATATCAATTTTATTTTTTTACCAGAAGAGCATGATCCAGATAGCCTCATTCGCCAAGATGGAGCAGCCGGATTTTTAAACAGATTAAAGCAGGCAACACCTTTACATACATTTCTTCTCGACACCATTACTACTACTATAGATTGCGGAAACTTAGCTGGTAAGAGTCAATTAATACATGCAAGTAAACCTTATTTAGAAACTATTGGTGAAGGGCCATATAAACAATTATTAATTGATGAACTAGCACGCCTTACACGTATTGAAGCACATCGTATTAATCAATTACTTAAACAAAAAGTATCAGATCTCCCACAAGGACAGACAACCATTACTCGTACGCCTTTACGTATAGCGATAGCATTACTTTTACAGCACCCTAATCTATATACAATATGTGCCGCATATCTTTTCCCCAAACATTTAGACGATAAACACCACGTAATACTTAAAACATTGCTGCAACAAGTAGCAGAGGATCCTACACGTAATACAGCAGTATTAGTAGAATTATGGCGTAGTTCACCTTTTTTTGATATTATAGTGAAACTTGCAACATGGGATCACCAAGTTCCTGAGCATAAGTTAGTAAATGAATTTATAGATACTATATGTTTCCTAGGCAAGCAATATCATGAAAGGAAAATTAAAGAATTAATATCTAAAGCACGTTCCCCAGGAGGACTTACTGCTGAAGATCGACTACAATTACAAACAATGCTAAAAAAACGGCATATGAGTATGGTCTCTATTGATAACTCATAGCCTCAGTATTGATCAGTAATTTAATCTGGTATATTGCAACCAGGAGAGTTATCTTGTATCCTGCCAAACAGGTAATTTGTGAGTGTAAGCTTTAAGATAATTAATATAGATGATACCTTATGACTACTAACGACCAAGACCAACAAAGCATACAGATAACTAACGTGATTAGCCTTGGTAAAAACCAGGGGTATCTCACATACGCACAAATTAATGATCTGCTACCAAATATCGTTGATACGGAACATTTTGATGTCATTGTTGCCATGTTGGAAGACATGGGCATTAAAGTGTACGAAATCCCTCCTGGTGCAGATGATCTTGCATTTTATGGTAATACAGAAGAAATCCCAGAGGACTTAGAAGAAGCTGCGGCGATGCTTGCGTCGGTCGATAAAGAAACTGGCCGTACTACTGATCCTGTACGGTTATATATGCGGGAAATGGGCACTGTTGAATTACTTACCCGTGAAGGTGAAATTAACATTGCTAAACGTATTGAGGAAGGCATACATCAAGTATTACAATCATTAGCGCGTTATCCAGAAACAGTTAAATTTGTCTTAGATGATTATGCGCGTATCAGTACTAGCGAAATACGTCTTAATGAAATCATCAGTGGTTTTGCAGAATCTGATGAAGAAGCACCACCGTCGAGTATAGGATCGTTATTAGAAGAACATCAAGACGACAATGGAGAAGAAAAACTTGATGCTTCTGTATTATTGGAAGAAGATGCAGATGACACCGACACTCCTGTAATTATCGAGATCGATGAAGGTCCGAATCCTGAACAAGCTCGCGATCATTTCGAAAATTTACAAAAACATTACGATGCAGTGCTATCATCTATCAATGCGTATGGACGTACAGCCCTAGACACTATCTTGCTGATTAATAGTATGTCGGAAGCATTTGTTAAATTAAAGCTTACTTCTAGAGAAGTAGATCGTTTAACCAATAATTTTCGTAATATGCGTAATCAAATACGTGAACATGAACGCAAAGTTATGCGCTTATGTGTAGAAAAAGCTGGTATGCCACGTAAGTTATTTATTGATACATTTCCTGGTAAAGAAACTGATGTGCAATGGTTAGATGAATTAATCAGTCAACATCCTAAAAAGCTTGATGCACTACGTATAGATGAATATCGTGATGCTATTACACAACTGCAAGATAAGCTATCCACATTAGAGGATGGATTTGGATTAAGCGTTGGTGAAGTAAAAGAACTTAATCGGCAAATGTCAGTTGGCGAAGCAAAAGCCAGACGCGCAAAGAAGGAAATGGTTGAAGCAAACCTACGCTTAGTGATTTCAATTGCAAAAAAATATACTAATCGCGGCTTACAATTTCTAGATTTAATTCAAGAAGGTAATATTGGTTTAATGAAAGCCGTAGACAAATTTGAATACCGTCGTGGTTATAAATTTTCAACATACGCCACTTGGTGGATTAGGCAAGCTATCACCCGTTCCATTGCAGATCAGGCTCGTACTATACGTATTCCTGTGCACATGATAGAAACCATTAATAAGCTTAACCGGATTTCGCGTCAAATTTTACAGGAAACAGGACGTGAAGCAACTCCGGAAGAATTAGCTGAAAAAATGGATCTAAGCGAAGATAAAATTCGTAAGGTATTGAAAATTTCCAAAGAACCAATCTCTATGGAAACACCAGTTGGGGATGATGATGATTCGCATTTAGGTGATTTTATTGAAGATATAAATATTGATTCTCCTATTGAATGTGCGACAGCTGAAGGTTTGCGTGAAGCAACGCTAGAAATTTTGGCAACACTCACCCCACGTGAAGCAAAAGTATTACGTATGCGTTTTGGTATAGAAATGAATACAGATCATACTTTGGAAGAAGTTGGAAAACAATTTGATGTCACTCGCGAACGCATTCGTCAAATTGAAGCTAAAGCATTACGTAAACTGAGGCACCCTTCCCGCTCAGAAAAATTACGTAGTTTTCTAGAGGGAGAAGATAAATAACAATTAGTATATTTTGAATCCACCAGTTTATAATCCCAAGTTTCGGGCCCATAGCTCAGTTGGTTAGAGCAGCGGACTCATAATCCGTTGGTCCTAGGTTCAAGTCCTAGTGGGCCCACCAATTAAAGCCTTAAAAATCAAAAAAGAGGTGAATATAAAAATTGATATATGGGGTAGCGGCCCCATGATCTAATAGCAGCGGACATTTGATAACTTTTTACCAGGATCGGGGCCAGATCTCTATTATCTCCTAAATTTCTAAATTTTTGTGGTCTAATTTATATTTATTCCATTGCTCCTGGCATTGCTCCTGGCACTGCTGTTAGCCGCTCAAGGGCGGCTTGCACGTCTTTAACACAGCGCATAGACTCCGTATCTGGTTCAAAGAACCGCCACCTTCCCCTAATGGGTCGTAGGAGCCCAAGAGTTACGACATTCAGCACAACATTAAGGATGTCCGCTAATACTTGTTTATAACCACGATGCTGGGATAGTATGGGGCTTGCCTCAGCTACCGCAGCTCTACAAGCAGCGGCAAATTGGTCTTGTATCGCTTGAGTTGGTCTTGCGTGAACAAAATAATCTTGTGCTAACTGATCTAATGTTGTGTGCAGCTTAAATGATACTTCCGCGGCACGTCTATACTTAGCGTTATTAGGCGATTTTATCACCATATTATATGTCTGGTTTTTTAAGATATCCAACGCCCTAGCAAACTGTTGCCGGCCAGTCAATTCAGCGCGCGGGAGTGCTAACAACCGCCCATTAGTTGCAGCGATCAAACGCCTTGCTACTACTGGCAATGCTTCTGCAACAGGGATGCCTTTGAGTAAGAGTGCGAGCTTTACCTCATCTGGTTTTTCACGTGGACTCGCAGCAAATTCTGCTAACAAAGCAGGCGAGCATCTATTATCACAGAGCAAGCGCATGCATTGTGATTCAGTCGTTTGGGGATTAAGTAATAGTGCGCGCTTACTTTGTGCCTCCGGTGCTGCTAGTTCACTGGCTTTAGTGAATAATTCCGCACAGTGCAACTGTGTAGGTTGATACAGATCATGCTGTAGTAGAGACAGGCATTGCCTGTCGGTTGCTGCTGTGTCGATAAATTGTGCAAATAAATACCTGTTCATTACACTATTTGCTCGCGCAAGCAATGTAGTAAATAGATCGTCGTGCTCTGGTAATAGCTTACCCAGTATTGCCTGCACTACTTCAACACTCATGTTTGCAGTGCTATTGATGATTATTGCCAATGCCTCCGGCGTTGTGCGCTCATGTTGCACTATTCTCTGCAATAAAGCTTGGTCGCCATTAGCCAGTGCTAGCAAACGCGGCATATGTTGTATAGCGTTAAACCCTGGCTGGCGCATCACGTTGGTGAGCACGTCACCTTGGATACTTGTCAGCTTGGCTAATATCGCCGTTATGAGTGGCTCACTGTCAGAGAGCTGTCCTAAAATGGTTAGCAATGTCTGTTGATCTGCTGCGTCATGTTGCATGATTTGCAGCAATAATGTTGCATCATTATTAGCCAGCGCTAGCAAGCGCGGCATGTTAACAGCTGTAAACCGCGGAGATGCCAGAATGCCAGTAAGCACCTCACTGGGATGATCGAACGTTTGAGCTTTAGTGCATAACTCATCAAATAGTTCTGTAAAATGTGGTTGATATTTATCATGTTGTAACAACGTAACTAATGCTTGGCTGTTAGCTGCTTTTTCAATGAAGAGACTGATGGTCTCTTTAGATGGGTTAGCTATAATATACGTAAGCATTGCTTGCATTAGTGGCTCTGCAAATGATACCGATAGATTAAGCAAACGAGCAACAAACATGATTTTCTGCCGCGCTGCGCGTAATAATAGCAATAATTCATGCTGCCCAACGCAAGGATGCAAAACAAGCATTTCATTAGTAAAGCTAACATTGTCAGCAAGCAGCTCAATCACATGCGGCATATGAGGCTCGCGTCGCAGGCCTGGATGCGCCATAATTGTCTCCAACATATTCTGATTTACTGCGCTACAGCGCACCAGTATGGCTGTTAGTCCATCAGGAGGGATGTCTTGTCTAGCCCGTAAAACGTCGTTCAATGCATCATCTGAGTATGGATGTGCCCCAAGCAGCTGTTGTAGTTTATCTACGGATATTTTTCCTTGAGGTAATTTTAATAATTGCTGCCAAAGCCGAACATCATTTTTTCCCCTAGCAACTGCAACTATATCGGTCATCTCTTGTGCAGCACGGTCATAATACTGGTGCTGCATAAGAAGTATTATTTGCTGACTTGTACTAGCCCTTAGAATGCGCTCATGGAATAATCCTTTGTTCTGCAGCACGTAGACATTACTAAGCAGCTGCTGAAATGCATCTCTACTAATACGTGGCAATTTTGAAACCAGTGTCAGCACCAAACGTTCTGTGTTTGGCTGGCGTATGATCATTGTTGTAAATGTTGCCGTATCGGCAACATGATGCTGTACTATAGCAATCAGTAAGTCTTCGTTATTATGAGTATAGGCAAGTTCCAGCAAACGTGGCATGTGCTGCTGCTCCATATTACGCATTACGGCAGTGAGTACCGCTACACTTTGAGCAGATTTTTTCAGTATCTCTGTCAGTATTGCAGGATCTGTGCGTTCAGTTGATACTCTTATCAGCTCCTCATCGTTTAACACTTCATCACGAATTAGTTGGCATACTCGTGTAGCGTTGGTTTTTGGACTGTGTAACAATGCAGACAAAATTACATATACACCGTGTGTCCTTTTAGCTTTCTCATAGAATGAATCAAATAATGCGTCAGCCTGATAGCTCTCATGATTTAACAGTGCTATTAATTGGCTACGGCTGGTTGCGCAAGCAATGAACTCCTTAAGCAATGGGACATCGAGAAAACCGCCTGCTTGTGCTTTGTTAAGTAGAACAGTAAACTGCGTACTATCTATCGTGAGCCTTGCCAGTATAGCCGCAACTAATGGAGCAGTCATCCTTTTAGTTTTAATAATGTCTGCTAATGTGCTCTCTTCTGTGAATCTATGCCTAATTACTTTCAGTAATAACCCTTCATCTTCATCAGCAAGTGCAATTAGCCGCGACATGTGCTCTGCTGCGAAAGATATATGATCTATCACCTTTCGCAGCACCGTTACACTTCTTGTAGCAGGCTTAGCCAGTATAGCCGTGAGTATTGCGGAATCTGTGCGTTGCACTAATACCTGTATCAACTCAGCATCTGAGAACTCATTTTCGCTAAGCAATTGACATATTTGAGTAGCGTTGGTTTTTAGGCTGAGCAACAATGCAGACCAAGTCGCAGCTGGATTGGGTAAAGTTTTAGCTTTTGCATATAATGCATCAAAAAATAGCTCAGTTTTATAGTACTCATGAGCAAGCAGCATTCTGAGTTGGTCATTACTTGTGGCCTTGGCGATAAAAGTTTGAAACAATGCATCGTCAAGACACCCATCTGTTTGTGCTTTGCGAAGCAGAGTAGTAAACTGATTGCTATCGTCCGCTAATTTATCCAACACAGCATGCACCAATGACACAGTCATACGTTTAGTGGTAATAATGGTTGCTAATGTTTCTTGTCCTATTAATGGATGATCGATTACTTGCAGCAATAACTCTGCATTTTCACCAGCTAGCTCAATTAGCTGTGGCATGTGCCTCTCTGCAAAACTAGCGTGCTTTACTATTGCAGTGAGCACCGCTACACTTAGAACAGATCTATCTAGTATCGCTTTCAGTACATCAGCATACTCATTAGATATGCGTAATTGTAACAGCGTAGTTAATTCGTCATCTGTATAGCTATGTAGCTGAATCAGTCTACATAATTGAGAGGAACTGGTTTTTGGACTCAATAATAAAAAGCAGTAAATAATAGGGATACCCTGGGCTCTGTCTACAAAGCCATCAAAATGCCTTGCTGATGCAGTATAATAGCTGTTTTGTAAGAGCGTGTTTAGTTGCATCTCTGTCATTGCTCGCTGAATAAACAATGCAAATAATTCATCATTCATAAACGCGCTTGACTTCGTAAGCAGACTATCAAAAACATCTTGCACAACATCTATTCTGGCAAGTAGTGCGCTCACCAAGTTAATAGTCATTGCTTGGTCATTGATTATCACTCTTAATTCATTCGGCGTTGTTTTTGGATCAAGAATAATCGCGATTAAAATCTCTTCTGGATCTTGCAACCAGGGCAAGGTACGGAGAGCTTTGAGCGCGGCCAGCCTAGATTCTGGCGCTGTTACTAGGTCAATTGCAGTAAAGCATTTAATGGTAGCGCTGTATATGGTTTGTGCAAGATCTAACCGTGGATTTTGCGCAATTGCGTTAACCAGAGCACGTAGCGCAGCTAAGTCAGCTATGAATTTATTAACAATATCCACAGCTTGTAAATGTAGTTGCGCAATATCACCTGTTGACCACCGATCATCACGCCAATGTTCCTGAGCCTGCTGCAAAATACTCTCTATATCAGCAATTGCCCTACGATCTTCATCTTCAAAGTCGTCCTCTACAAATATATTTACCCAAGAGGTCGTCTGACTAGGCAAGCGAGCATATTTGGCAAGGTGTTCAAATACAGCCGGTAGCCTTGAAAAGGTCTCGCGTAACCGTGTGAACTCTGCCGCGGGTGTCTCACGAAATTTCCCCCAGTGGTCTTTAAAAAAGGCCAATTTTGCATTCGTATTACGACTTAACCAAGGCATTGGGCGCGTAGCTTTATCTTTAACTAACAACCTAAATTCACCATTAATAAAACGTATTTGATCAATAATCTCTTGATAAGTTAGAGAGTTGCGTATGTCTGCTGGAGGAGTACCGCAAAGCACGGTATGTTGCGTAGTCGTCAACCAAATGCCACTGTGGGGATTACATTTAATCCACAGATAATACTCACGAGCTTCTTGCGGAGATAATAATAAACAGTCCAATGTTCCATCAGCTTTCTGTCTAAATCTTAGAGCATGAACTGGTTTCTCATAAGCAGGGTCATAGGTAAATTGGTACCGATAAGAGCAAGCAAAATTAGGACTAACCCAGATGTTTTGGTTTAAATCAAGAATCTTAGGATCGCCGAGAGCTTTATAGACTAACTGCAAAGGTTGATAATTATCGCTATAACGCGTGCCAGAATAAGCTATTAGAACTAGTCTGTGATTATAATCGGCTATAAAATTGGAGAATTTCTCTTCATCTATTGGGACATGCTCTGCTAGCTGTGACTTGCGTTCTTTAATACTTTCCGCTACATGCTGGTGCTCTTCTGCCAATTCTTGCTCTCTTTGCTGCTCTGTCTCTACTGCACGATCGGCATCACTCTGCCCTGTTAGCTGTAACTTGCGCCTTTTCTCACGTTCCGCCATGTGGAGATACGCTTCTGCTAATTCTTGCTCTTGTTGTTGTTCTGTATCCACTGCACGATCTGTATTATTGCGCATACGACCTGGTGCTAAATCGTCACAAATTTTGTTCTGCAATGCTTTATCTACAATACCCTTCATTGCATTATACAAAGCAGTTTGTCTATCACGTGTTGGTGGTAGATTAAGACCTGTTAATATTCTTGCCCAATCTCCTAATAAATCTCTTTGCCGTTCTCGCAATAATTCTGCTGTCGGCCGCATCACATCGAGTTCACCATATAAATCAAACGGACTCGGCGATTGTTCTTCTATGAAATAATGTTGAAATGCTTGCATCAAGCGCTGCTGTTCCGCAACACCCATACTAACTGCAGCAAGCAGTCGTTGCATAAAATCATTACGTACGAAGTTACGTAATTTAGACAAAATTGCCGGATAATTTTCTTTTGTGATTTGTTGGCTTTGATGCGTTGTCATTAAGTCATGTAATTCGGTTAAATTATTCGTAGTGGAGCTTGGTACAACTATCCTAACTTTTTGCTGCCCTTCTAAGAAACCGCGCATCCGCATAATCCCTTGGAACGCATCATCAATGTTAACGGTTGCGTCAAGTAAAGCAATACCGATGGCATTATCGGATTGTCTTACGTCGATCCCGGTAGTCTGGGGCTGACTATAGAGAGTAAAGCGTTGCTCTGGGGTACAGTGTAGTATTGCACTAATATTTTCTGGAGCAGTGGGGCCGATTTCAATCGGTATCTCCGGATCCCTTACTCGCAGTGCACATAGCTTATCCATGTGATTAAAAAACAAAACATACTGTACATCATGAAACTGTTGAGGATGTTTGGCAATAAATTCAGCCAGTGCGGAGGCAACGGCTACATTTTCTATTCCGCGGAATCTGGCACTGATATCTATGATGGCGCGCACTTCTGGAGCTCTGTCACCATCTGCAGGAACTGGAAATAATGCAGCAAAGAACTCTGGCAAGTTCGTAAAATCAAGCTGTTGGATAACTGTATTTTTTGTACGCAATACAGACATTATATGACCAGCGCTGCCCAATGCTGGCCTGGGATCATACCCAAGACGCGAATGGAACGTCGTGTGTGTCAGTGGTGTACCTGTGAAGCCATGGCAAGAATGTGTCGTATCAACACGACCAGCTTGGTCGCCGCTTAGCACTCTTGGTGCAACGCGGATCTGAGGTAAAATATGGCGTCGCAATGCATCAAAGATAAATGCACTATTGTGACCTATCTGTGCAGTAATGCTCCCAATTTGTATGGTGTTTTCTAAATCAATCTGCCCTAATTCAATGCCTGTTATATCGCGGAATCCACCAGCTATAGAAGTATCCTGGATGCTGGTTAGTCGCTTTTTCTCCTGTTCAATGGCGGCTTGCTCTATGTATTGCTTTAATACAAAATGCATTAACTCATAGGTAAGACCAGATTTTCGTAGTGACAGAACAGTGTAGACAATCTTTTCTATATTATCACCAAACTGGCTACCTTCTCTTGGTTTATTACTACCAAAGTATGGAATGGCGAGTGCTCGTGTTAACGCATCTAGCTCCCCGCGTAATGATGGCCCATAATGTAGCCCATGGCGGCGCTGCAAAGTATAAGGTAAGAACTGACCAATTAGTGCCTTATAAACAGCTAGCCTATCTTTTTGTTCTAATGTGAGCCCTTTAACAAAATCAGGGATCTGCTCGCCTTTATTTTGTAAATACTCAATCAGTGCTGTTTTATCAGAAGAGCCCAATGAGTCAACTGCAAATATTGTTGTATATAAAGGGCTAGTAGGATCTTGCACTAACAATCTTGCTAATTGCTGCAGAATATCCGCGAAGGTTGCTGCAGCATTTTCATCAGACTTGTTTAGTATGTCAGGAAAATTCTTGTCAAAAAATTCAAACAGATAGACACAGTTATTAATGAGAAATTTCTGTAATGGTTTTGGTTTGCCAATTGTATAATTTAATTTATCCTTATGGCGTAGAACCAGATGCATTTCATCCATGGTAACATCTGCCTGTTCACGAATCAAACTAACTAACTTTGTTATATAGACAGCTTGTTGCTCATGTTGAGTTTTTTCAGTAGGTGTTGTTGGCGAATCTAATAACACCTCTGCTAATTTTAACTCTAATGAATGCACTGCATCAGGGGGGTGCAACGATACCATTTCTAGCCACAATGATACGCATGAAATTCTCATACATTTGCTCCAACCGTGCTGGAGAACAGTCTGCACTCCTACTAAATTCAAAACGATATGCCTTTTGGCCAAAGCGCACTAAGCTCGTGGCTAAATCAGAGTGATTGGTGCTTAATAGTGCGCGTGGCACCCAAAAGTTTACTAGATTTAAACCATCTGGTTTGTCTAATGCCTCCAAGACGGAAACAACTTTTGTTTTACCATCACCCATCTGCGCCTGCGCAACTACTTCTACAAAGCCATGACCAGGTGTGCGTGTTAGTAAGGTATCTACTAATGCAACTTGTTGTGGGCGCAATAAAATATTGTCAAAGTATTGGAGCAACGTTTTAGACCGCCCAGTGCTTGGATTTACTAAGTTATCAGCACAGAGCGCTTGAGCCACTCGGTAACATGCTTGGCTATGCTGCGTTTCCCCAACTTGCTCTTGCGGAATACTCATTAATTGTGTTAATTCTTTCTTAACACGTGCTACTTGTTGGTTCTGTAACGCATGCACTAAATAACTGCTGATAATGTTATCTAATTCATCGATTTTGAGGTTAGATAGACCTGTTGCCGCACGATATTCCACTCGATCAGCCCGGCGGTACAGTATAAATAATTGAGTTTTATCCAATGGTGCGCGTGCCCCTGATCGCAGCGCGTTGCTATGGAGCAACTGCGCTACCGGATCATCAGGTCCCGCATTTGCTAAACGCACAATAGCTTGCCATTCTTCATTGAGATCTGTGTTGAAACTGGCAATTAATATATCAGCTTGTGTTAAGAGCGCTGTACTAAGTGCCACTTGCTTAAATGTGTTCTCTGCTAATCTTTGCATATCTGCTATAGCAGTAAGTTTAAGTTGACCAGCTAGTTGCTCATTCCCTGAAACATCAGGATTTAATGCGGCAAGGTCTGCGATAAGTTTTGTGCTGATCCCTCTGTATTCGTCATAAAACGTTTGTAAAGCTGTATCAGAGTCACCACACTTACCGATTAATTTAGCAATTTTCCATGCAGTTAACTCCTCAGCAGGCAATATTGTTACTGGCATCGGCAACACAACTGCAACTGATGGTATTGTTGCAACGATTTGCGGAATTGTCGCAAGTACATCCGTGGTATCATCATACGCGCTTGGCGCTTGTATTTCTGGTAGTGTTCTCGAGGGAAGATTGCGCGCATAGATTAACATCTCAGATAGCTTCTTAACCCCCTTAGTGTTTTCATCCCTTATAGATCGTGGATTGGCAAGAATACGATATAGTACTTGGCAGGCATAAGCCATTTTACTAGGTGTTGGTGCTTCATAATTGGCACGAATCACTTGTGTGCAAAACTCTGTTAGCTTGGTGCGTAATTCAGGGGCGACTTGAGGGTGGTCGTGATAGGCAGCAATGTTGAAAAAATATGGCAAGTGGTCGAGAAAGTTTAATTCAGGCATACTTAAGTGAAGCTCATCAATAGTGTTCTTCTTGTGATAGTCTGATATTTTCTCCATGAAGCTAATCTGATTATCACGATATTCCGTCATTCCAAGTGGATTAACAACCTTCCTCATGAATTGATTTGCATTTTTTGGTAGCTCTAAAGGAATAGTCACCATGCGCGTTTTAGTTTTATGAGCATAGACCACTATGGCTGCACTTGTTAAACGTGTGTTAACTTCAGCTAAACGTCTTTGCGAATGTGAAGAAAATTTGCTACCATCACTTTCCTGTCTACTGATGAGGCGTGCTCGCTCAATCATTAACTGTTCTAACTGCAGTTTACTCCTAGCATATTCTAGTGTACCAACAGCTCTACTATCACCTGTTCTATGAGTTACACAGTAATCTAACAAACTATATTCTTCAGTCGGATCAAGATGCAAAGATACTGGTAATGAGCCTACCATTCTGCTGTAATCAGAATACAAGCTATTAATCTTAGCCGATAGCCCATCATGAAATTTCTGCAGCTCCTTATGACAATATGCTGCATAAGCGTCATTCAGAGTAATGTTAGCAACCGGTTTTTCAGGCAACGGCAGTGCTTTGCCTTGTTGTTGGTGTAACTGGGTGAGTAGCGACAATGCCTTGAGCTGACATGCAATATCATGCGGTATATAGCGATTAGTGATGTGAGTGACAATCCAACTCAAATACACTAATTCATCAGCATGGCCGGCTAAACCACCCAGCCGGTTGATACAATCCTCCAACACCCCCCAAGTTTTTTCAGGTTGTTGAGTTGCCAGATAGCAGTATGCAAGGTACAATGCGGCACTCGCTGATTCAGGTCGCGGGGTACCATCCTCCTGCATCGTTAGCAACAGATAGCGTGCAGTATTTGTGTATTGACGTGGTTGTGGCGGATATTTGGAGTAACGCCAGTGGTCACGACTAAACTCGCCTATATCAAGATCATGGATATCGTGAAACAAGCTATAATACCCGGTGGTATGCACCTGTCTAGAAGGCCTAAACGGTTGAATAGCTAACAGCAGTTTCTTGGTCTTTGTCTGTTGGTCTGTAAATACAAGATGAGCCACGCCAGGCATGGAAGAGTCGCCATACATATCCAGTGCCAGAGTGGGGTGACCATCTAGCATTATCGGTTGAGAAGCGGCAGCAGAGCAGCTAGCCCCAGCAATCGTTAGATTTTGAGTAAGAGAGATGCCGTAACGATTAAAATTAACCTTTAACGCTCCATGAGCGTCTTTAACTAATATGACAAATTCGCGACCTTCAAATTGCGCAAATGGCATGTATTCTGTTGCTGTTGTGTCCAATACAAACCCAGTAGTATGACTGTTAGCATCTAATTGAGTAAATGCTATTGCCGGTCCAGAAGTGCTTGTACCCAAATACAAAGGAATGTCTCCGCGGGTCAACAGACAAGAATCAGAAACCCATGCCTGCACAGCAGGTTCTATTAATGTTTTTGGTAGTGTTTTCTCTAAGCCATCAATTAATTGAGTCTTTACTGCTAAGTTACGTTCCTGCTCCCTTGTGGCATGGCACAACTGATACCAAGCACGTTTGTCATTAATTTCCCACTCTCTTTGTAATTGCCAGTTCTCTGGTTGTTGTGGATTATCGGTAATAAGGCGCAACTGCATGGTTGCGGTCTTGATAAGTACTAATTGGCCATTAGATGATTGAAAACAAGAGGTCACACCAGATAGATTGAGCCACTGCATCATTGGGTGACGCAAAAGATCTGCTGGAATAGGGCTAGATGCTAGACCACCAGTAAAAACCAAGCCTCGTTCTAAATTGACTTGATATGTAGCGAGGGTCGAATCTGCTGGTGGTTGTAATGTAATATTAGGATAGGTTGATTGTATAGTATACCGCTCAAGCTCTATGCCTAATCCTAGCGCTGTAATAACAGACTTCAATACAGGATCAGTAACAAGTTCTTGCTTCGCTACAAGCAGACGCCTAAAAATTATTTCAGCTCTATCCCATTGGAATTGTGTTGCCGTATCTTCTGGCTCACTGAATTTCGCTTTCGAATAAAAATAGGAGTGCAATACTTGAGAAAAGAACTCGGCATCTGTTGCTTCTCCAAGTTTAACATGCGCCATAGCAGTTAAGAACCGCAGTTTATGCAAGTTCACCGCTATTATTTCAGGATGTGGTTGCTGTAATAGCCTGGTAATTTCTGTTTGTAGCGCTGGCAATCCATTTTCAAAGCCATGTTCTTTTGGTAAGGAGGCTACATAACTGGTAACCAGAACCTGTAGCCGCAGAAAAAACAGAGAGCCTTTACTGCATAGCCCCAGCTTGGAAAAAAATCTGATACCCGTCCCACAAAATTGCTCTATTCTGTCAACTAGCGCGTGGTCTGCCAATAATGCTTGCCGCAATAGGTCTGGTTGGAATATATTACCTTCTAGCTCGATTTGTGCCGGTTTATCACGTAACGTAGTAATATTTGTCGTAAAATAATCAAGTGTTAGTGGCAGTTGGAATTGTGGCACTTGCCGCAGGATACGCCACTCTCGTTCTTGCGTTGTATTTGGCCCGGTGGGATAGTGAATTGTAGAATATTCTACTGCTGTTCTTGTTTTATACTTTTGGTCGTCAGGAGGTTGTTTAGCAGTAGGATTGAGCATGACTTCGCTGTCATCTGTATTGCGTGGCTCTGCATAAGGGACTTTTAATGCAACTGGTGCCCCCACGTATTTGTGTTCTGGTAACGTTACATCAAGAGGACGTGGGTTTGTTGAGATTCGCGAGGGAACACTGTCTAATATAGTGTGGAAGGTTACGGACCACTCTTGCTTTTTGGTACCATAAGAGGGTAGTAGCTTACTATCTAGATGCAGTTTATCATACATTACAGGTTTAGGACTTTCTCCTATTACTAAATTATATATGCACTGTTCTACTAGCGCTTGTTGGTTAAACCGTGTGATAGCCTCTTGCAACTTTGGCTCAGAAGATGTCTTGTAGTAGCGGTTCATAAAATTATATAACTTATTGTTGATAGATTTTGCTCGCAGTTCCTTTTGCAAGTCATCAAGAGGTTCGGCATCCAGCTCAGGGACGCCTGGCATATCTCCTAATAGAGCTGTATAATACAGGCCTGTAATATCACTGAGATATGGTGTTGGCGTAGCATATAAACCTTGTATTACCACCAACCGTGCATCCAATGCTGGATCATTGCTGGCAAAAAATGGGTTGTTGCGGCTGTTACACTGCTTAACTATAGTGCTAAACACGGAAGGGGCTGGTTTTGTGGTTAATGGATGCTGAGTATACAGTTGATCTATAAAACAGAGGATACTGTAATTGGTAATCAAGATACTTGGGGTTGCAACAGCGCTCCTCATGTAGAGGTTATAGCTGGTCAATTGTTGGTAAGACAACTTGTATATTATAGTAAATAGTTTGTTTGCTTCATCTACAGTGTTAATCACCCCAGGATGTAGTGGGATAGGTAGCTGCAAAAAGGTTGTTTCTAACTGTTCAATAATTTCTAAGTGCTGATTGCGACTAGCTAAATCTTGGCAGTGCTGCAATATATTAGTTAAAGATTCTAAAAATACCATAAAATTAGTCGTGTCAAGCTCCATAGGCGATGGTGCAGCAACTGACTCCACTGCACGACCACTAGAAATGTATGGTGACATTGTTACTCGTGGCATAGTAATGGCGGTTTGGGGCTCTGGAGCAGATGTGTCATCCCTCCTAACAACTGGTACTGCTGGTACTGGCAATTGCAATAATGGCGATATTGTGCTTTCTAAGCCCTGTATATGAGATACTGCTTGCTCTCGATAAGCATGAGTAAAAATCTCGTTATTTAAAAGCTTATAGAGGTGATTGAGAGCATTGGTTAATTGCCATTTGGCTGCTGTAGTCAGGGGGGTATCAGGTGCGAAACTACGGATCCAAGCGGCTAATGTGTGGAACTTAAACTGATACATACTTTGTTGATATTCAGCCTCTTGGCTCTTGCCATAAGCTTCTCTCAAAAGAGCATTCAATAAAAATTGTACAGAGGCGCTGTGTGCAGGCATATAATCATCATGCGCTTCAGCAATCAAGCGCCTACCATTTATTACAGCAATAGCTGGCAATACCTTTTCATATAGATGCTTAACACTAAATGGATCTGTTAAAGGTGAACGTTGATCTATCCAAGTAAGATAGTCACCTGTATATTTTATAGTCTCTCTGAAAGAAAGTTGAATTTCCAACAGTGCTTTAACAAACTGTGACAGTTTTGTGGGATCAATACCATCTCTAACCATGGAGTACGTTTTAAAAGGACGATACAGTTCCAAATCGGTAGCAGAGCGTCTTTCATGGGTTTTGATATCAGGGCCAGTATTACCAATCTCAAATAACAGTTGTTCACCTACCAGTCTAAAGCGATAAATCAGGACATGACGCGCTGCTTTGCCACTTTGTTCACACCAGCCGCCTGGGAGTAATAGATATCCTTGTTCACCTAAGTCCAATATGTCTTTGACTGTCTTTTGAAGAATTGCAGAGAATATACTGGATGGATTAACAGCCATGCATTCACGTAATTTGGTAAGCTCATCCTCACGATAGAGTGCGGGAATTGGTGCGTCAATGGCTGTAGATTTACCTTCTTGTTTTTCCCATGGGTAATATAATTTTTTGTCTACGCTATCCAAAGTCTCTTGTTCTGATACTCTTTTACTAGGGAACCTGAGCAATTTATCAGCAAAATCCTTCAACTCGTTTGGCAGATTGCGCCAAGCTATAGTATATGCAGCACGCTCTTGATAGGTTCCCAACGCATTCTGAACATATATACAGAACTGCACCTGAGTAGTAGTACGGAGCAATTTATACCTTATTGCCGAACGCCATTCGCCATCTGCCCAATACCCATCAGACAACCATAACTCACCATTTGGCTGCAAGTTAGATATATCTTGCACGAGTCTTGCCTTTAGTTTATTAATCTTATCGTCATACTCCATGCGTGTAGAGTCTTTACAGAGAATTAGCTGTTTCTCAAAGTCAACTAATGCCTTTATGGCAGTGTTAAGCTGCTGCACAGCTAGTGGCGTCGTAGTCTCTGCATCTAGAAAACCAGCAAAATGACTGCACAGTTCTTGTAGTGAACAATCAGTTAGAGCATTCCCAGGTAAAAAATCAGGATTAAGAACGTGGGCAGTAAGTTGTAAAGTAGGCATTTGTACCATCTCCTGTTAGTGGGCATGCAGAGCAGATCAAATTAGTGTCATATTATATTAAATAAAAGCTTAAATCAATAAATAATGGCTCTAATGTAGCATCTGTATTCCAGGTCAAGTTATTTTTCATATATTCGGGAGACTGTTCATCTAACTGTGTCTACAGTATTCGCTCATAATGGGTACCCAAGGTGTTCCTCTTTGAGCGATGCTTCTTAAAACCATTAATAATTTTCTAGACCCTGCAATGATCGCAACTTTTCCTGGTTTTCCTTTTCTCTTAAGTTTTGTATAAAATGTTTTAATTAGAGGATTGAACTTTATTGCTGAAATTGTCGCTAAGTACAATACTCTTCTTATCTTGGCTCTACCAGCTACTATCCTACGATTACCACGCATTTTACCGCTATCTTTATTCATCGGCGCGATACCTATCAGTGCCGCTAGTTGCTTATCTGTGTGTGTAAGAAGCTCGGGTAAGTCTGAGATGAGTCGCATAGCTGTTATTAATCCAACTCCAGGAACAGAACTATATAACTCATATAAAAACTTAACTGAATGCTTATGCTGCACATACTCAGATAATTCAGCTTCAATTTTTTCTACCTGTTTTTCAATCCATTTAATATGAGCTTTTAATGATTTAATAATCGCTTTGTTAGTCATTGTTTCCAAACGATTTGACTCTTCAATACGCATATCAATCAGTTGGTCTCGTCGATTTAAAAGGTCGCTAATGTCTTGGTTTTCATTTTTTGTGCTTGCTGCTTCTAATGAAACAGTCATGGCATAATCATATATTACTTTTGCATCAAGTTTATCCGTTTTAGCTAGAATGCCCAATGCCTTAGCATAAGCTCTGATATGATTTGCATGCATCATACGGTATGGTAGAGATTCCTCCTCAAGACAATCGATCAGTTTTTTTTCATAGCCTCCTGTGGCTTCAAAAGCAAATAGATCAATTTCTTTGTTTTTAAACTTATTAAGGAATGTCTTAATAACTTTCCTTTCGTTGGGTAATATTGAATATGAACCATCAAAATAAACAACTAATTCAGATTTTGCTACGTCAATTGCTACTATTTCATATTGGTCACTCTACTATATCATTAAATTTGTTTCTCCATACTTGCGATAATACGGGGCATTATCCCCTCACATCTGTTCGGAGCTAACAAAAAAATAGGATGGAGAACTACGACTACATTACGAGGCATTATCCTCAAATGAACCATCAGTTCCTCCATCCGGTCCACTACAATGATCAATTCTAATGAACCACTCTCCACCTTAGAAGAGATAAACCAAATATACAAATGAACCACATGTGGTTACCTATAGCTGCATAGACCACCCGGTTTTGGATGGTCTCCTAAATTGACGCTCCACATCCTGCACTGGTATTGTGGTGTATAGCCTTATGCCGCATTTACGCACGAATGTGGTTAATATCCTCTATAGCTCTAGACTCGCTGGCGCCCCAAGAGTTTTCTCTTCTACGGCAGGTTGCATTAAAGCAGCAATTCTCGGAGGTATTATGATTTTCTGCATATGAGGACCGGAGAGAATATCTCTTATCTCTGTTAATAAGGCATCACGTCGTGCAGATGGCTCACCGTATACTGCCAACATTGCACCATTTGCAATACCCAATGATTTCAGTACCGCGTCTACTTTGGCGAGAGCCAGGTACACATTTTCTAAGCTCCGTTCACATTTCATCACATCAAGTTGAAAGGCTATTAGATTAAGCATATAAAGTGCTGGCTGCACAAGTTCTGGAGCAAGAAATTGCTTACCATCAAATTCTAATTTGGGATGTAATATAACTTTTGAATATATATCATTCATAGATGCTATAGCCTCACGGAGTCTCAACTTATCTGATTGTAGCTCTGTATTCTGAGGTGATTGCCTGAAGAAGTTTCCATCTCTTTGTACGAGTATTTGCCCCTCGGTATCTAAACGTCTGCTAATTTTTAATTTGTTTGTTCTGAGAAATCTCATAATTAGCCCTTCAGTATCGTAGGTTGCTAAATACTTTTCTGGATCTTGGCTTTGAGCGCCAAGATTATCCTTAATTTCTAACAAACCTTCACGCATTCCTTGTGTATTTTTTGCAAGACAGACGGTGTAAGGAGAGCCAACCCATTTGATTTCGTCTAATATAGAAGAATAATCTCTTTCTAGACCACCAGCATGATGGGTCAGTGAAATGCGCTGTGAGCTTGTTCCAATAATTATCACCGCTACACAGGTTCTTAAACCATATGTACCAAGACCGACAACATTTGCTGGCGTGATTCCTGGATCAATACGTCCGGTTCTATTAGTGCCTATCATAATGAAAGCTGGCATGATTTATCCTCGATAATTTAAATGTATAATTTTTACTGAGAAATAAGACAGACGATGAATGATCATCATCTAATCCCACAATCCACTGCTTGTAAAAGCATCAATTTTATCATAATGATGTCAAATGTCAAGGTTTATAAACGCTGATTATGCTTAAGGAATAATTGAAAAAAGATCTCACTATGATCAAATTCGTTGTGCTAACAATGAATGACATGGAGACCAAGTTAGCCTGTGGCGATGGAACGCCGAAATATAGGGTATTAACCAGCAAAAATGCACTGCTCAAGATCATCTACTGGCCTGTCAAAAAGTCCTTAAAAAATGGAATCAACCTATGCACAATTGGGCTCTTATCATCTCACAATTACAAATTTATTTTGATGGACGATTAAATTTGGGGCTTAGATAATTAGTGGGGGTGATCACAGTTAAATGAACACTCTCAACCATAAACTTTATTTATGTGATGACTTTGGATAATAAACTTGGCGGCACATATTTATTCGGTAAGCTGCTATCACTCGCAAGGATCCATTTCAGTTCACCATTAGGGCGTAAGATTGGTTTTAATTTCAGTGTGCCGCCGCCAGCTAGTTTTGTATAACTAATAGTTACAACTCCAGAATTGCCTATTATAACTGATGAAACATATTTGGTTGGTGCAGGACTCATATAGCCAGTTTCTTTCTGAGTTTTTGGTAATGCATTATTGGTAAAGGCAGTATCCGTCACAGCAAGTTTTGCAGCAGATGCTAAATTCAAACCTTCTGTGATGCGCGCTCTTATCAGGTGATCTTTATATGCTGGTACAGCAGTGCCAATTAATAGAGCAAATACTAACATAAACATTATTACTTGTAGAAGTGTAAATTCCCCTAATCTTTTCATATAATTGATCACTCCGTATATAGGCACAGCCATATTTGGCACACTTCTCAACCTGCACTCAAATCTGACTGTTCTCCAAGATTTGATATCTCACCCCTGAGCAGATACCTTCTCATTCACTCTCCCATAATTCTATTTTGCCGGACTTCTTTTTTAAAAACTCTACAAATTCATTATGCTTAGCTATTTCTTCTGCCGATGCTAAGTGTATGCAGTCACTAGCAGATAACGGCATCTCACTATTGTGAATCTGTATTTGATCATCGAAAAAACAGTTCTCGTCAGTGAATAAAGTAGTTTGGCCACCAGTCATGGCCAAATACACCCATGCTAATAATTCAGCATCAATTAAAGCGCCGTGTAATTGCCTATTTTTATTATTGACATCATAACGTTTACATAAAGCATCTAAAGAGTTACGTTGCCCTGGATGCTTTTTCCGTGCAAAAGGCAATGTATCAAAAATGCTATTGCAATGATCTTTTACTAAAGTTGGCCAGTTAGCACGCTGTAACTCTGCATTTAAAAATCCTACATCAAATGGTGCATTGTGAATTATTAATTCTGACTG
>Ga0206902_10034_pt1 | contig 37602 bp, 40 predicted proteins | sample Alteio_BWOrgHeat_44_FD_153242 | JGI IMG/M metagenome (GOLD analysis project Ga0206902, IMG submission 153242) | Enriched cells from forest soil in Barre Woods Harvard Forest LTER site, Petersham, Massachusetts, United States -... | ecosystem: Environmental > Terrestrial > Soil > Temperate forest >... | reverse complement strand
GAACAACAAAACGGTCTAAGGCCGGTAATGATGATTGTCCCAGACTGGCGTGGTCGTAGTGAGCATGTCTGCGAAAAAGCAAAATTGCTCGCCACATTAGGATGCGCTAGCTTTGTGGTTGATATGTATGGTGCAGCACGACAAGGCAATAATAATGATGAATGTACCGCACTCATAGCACCATTCATGCAAGATCGTACAAAATTAGCTACACGCATATTAGCAGCATTTAATGCTGTACAAAAAACTACCAGAAGTTAACCCACAACGAATAGCCGCTATGGGCTATTGCTTCGGCGGATTATGCGCGCTCGATTTAGCAAGAACTGGTGTAGATATTAAAGCCGTCATCAGCTTTCATGGCCTGCTAAACAAAGCAGAGCAGCCCAGCAAACCAATTACCGCCAAAATCCTTGTTCTGCACGGTTATGACGACCCAATGGTGCCTCCCGAACAAGTCATAAAATTTGCAGCAGAGATGACGGCATTAAAAGTAGATTGGCAAGTACATATGTATGGCTTAACAACACATTCTTTTACTAACCCACTAGCAAATGATCATACACTTGGGTTACAATACAACCAAATCGCCGATAATCGCTCATGGATTAGCATGGTAGTCTTTTTAAAGGAACTAAATTGGGGGATAGGTAACATAACAACTACTACTGAGTAATTATGACCCGATTTTTCACAAGAATAGCTGCACTCAACATACCTCATAGATTGCAAACAATACCTATATATCGACCATCAACCGCTACTAAATATATACCTGACAGTGATATACCAAACATTCCTCCAGCGTATATTAATCACGATTTACAACAAATTTTAGAGCTTGAATATCAAATACATCGCGCTGTAATGAGCAAAATATATGCTTACAAAGAATATGAAAATAAGTTATTAGACGCCTTGCAAATGGCTAGATGGTTAGAATATATCAATAGCTATTACTTCAATATTACATATGAAAGAGATAAATTGATTCGCGATCAACAACATCATACAGGAGCATTAATTTGCAAATATGGCTATCAACTTCCACTCGATAACCCACGCCATGAGCACAAACTTATAAGAGCAAATGATATATCCATAACCTCACTAAAACCAATATTAAAAGGAATACCTGCATACGTTTTATTTGGATCGCAAATTTACTATATAGATAAAAATCTAAAAAAAAACTCCAGTGCAAGTGCACAACGGTCATTATGCACGGCTCACTGCAATATTTCCCGATAATCCAGATACAGTGCAAAATGCAACAATGTCACAGTTATGTCAAATAACATACCACACAGGACATACACCTCCATCTACTGCTTCTTTTAGTCAAGCAGTAAACACCTTCGCTAACGATGGAAACCCATTCAGATTATTGTTTGTACGCTTACGTCGTTTACTGATTGAAAGCGCCAAGTTAGCGCCCAACACTTCATTGTATTACCACAACATCAAAGAATTACAAACTGTTACAGAGAGTGTCTTTAGATATATTTTTGCTTGGATATGGTTCGTTCCACGCTTATCTAAAAATTTCTTTTTAATAATCAAACATACGTCTCCCTGCCCATTATGGATGAGTCGAGAAGAACAATCACTTGGGTATAGTAAACGCTTCTGGATACAAATCTATCGTCGCTGGTTTGATATAGCACGCGACCTCGCCTGGATGATTGCTGGATTAATACAATGCTTTATTCTAACAGGTCCTCTAACACCTCTGGGAACATATGTATCCATAGCGCAACAATGTTGTGATCTCTTCTTATTTGCACTACGTGCATATATAGAAATCACCAGGCTTAAAAAGATGCAAGATGCTTATAAAGTCGGCGATGAAGTAGAGAATCAAGCCATTAAAAAATTATACATAGCCGAAATTCAACAACAAATCAAGAAATCTGAGCGTAAGTGTATGCAGGCAATGATTAATGCTGGTGTGTTAATTATCGCACTTTCCCTCATGACGCCTCTATGCGCATCTTACCCTATATTAGCTGTTATCGGTGCAGCCATTGCCGTATTAACTACTATAATTACTATTGCCATCTATATAAAGAATCAATACGATGAAAGAGCAAAACGTGCCCATACACGCGCAGTGCAGTGTGCTGCCAATGTAGTAGTGGAAGAAAGCACAGTTTTATCTGACACTGCCAATCCTCCTGCTGAAGACAATGTAGGCGCTACAAGTGCAGCAACACACGACGACGATAAATGCCCACCTACTCCAGAAACATTAAACATATCATCACCAAACGCACCAACCAGACCATCCACACCAGCTATTACAGGCGACAGTAGAATAGATCCTCAACCCAACAGTGACGATCTATCTAATGATGAGGGGCCACCTATAGTAAGAAGTACTGTAAGAAGAAATAGTATATTCTCCATACACCGACAACCATTAGCATTGTCACCAACAATGCAATTTCCACCGACTAACAGCCACCCCTCCCTATCACCTATGGTTACACAACACGAGCGATCATATGGACCGTCGTAATCAAACCCTACATACCTACGGCACGCCGACTACACCAATGATATAACCAACTAGCCAATAATACCGTACTTACTATAGAAAGCATAACTCCATATGTATTGTTCCAATGCATCCCAACCAAACACAGAGCATCAGGGCTATGAAAAATAGAAAATGGTATGGCAAGCACAACATCCATTAATGCAGAACCAGCAACTAATCCACACGCGATTAATGTGCCAATTTGTTTACGCTGCATCATCACATTAATAGAGAATTTTTTATGTAAGCGCTTATCAATAAACCATGCAACAAGTCCACCTACAAACAAAGGCACAGTAGAGGTAATAGGCAAATACATGCCCATCGCTACACCTAAAATTGATAATCGCATAAATTTCTGTAAATTTAATACATAATTTAACAATAAAATAATGCTAGTCACCACCACACCCATCAACATCATCAACCATGGCATTTGATGTTGAAAGACCGCTTGCGTTACAGCAGCTAGCAATGCTGCCGTTGGTGCTGGTAAAGATAGAGCCACATCCATGCCAGAACGTGGCATAACTCCAGCAATACCATACACATTGAATAATAATTGCATCACAGGTGGAATGACTAAGGCTGCCACTATTACCCCTAATAGCAACATTACTTGCTGTTTCCACGGTGTCGCGCCCACTAAATGCCCTACTTTCAAATCTTGTGTATTATCATTTGCAATTGCGGCACTCCCAGTTACAATTGAGCCAATAATAATAGTAATAGCTTCTGCGATTTGCAATTGTGAATGAGTAAATGGCGATACTAAATGCGTATTCATCATCCATAGCAAAAGCCAAGCAGCAAATAATATCCCTGCAATAACCACTGAACTACCTGGACTGGCTGTAACCCCCACCATACCAGAAAAATATGCAGTAATGACAGAAAACAAGCAGCCAACAATCAAAACATAAGCAACTGCCACTAAAAGAATAACTGTTATCTCTCCTTCGGCAAAACCAAGCTGTGCCAAGGGAAATAAATGTTGAAAAAACAAAAACAACACTATTGCCATTAGCAAAATGCTAATGCCAATAAATGTAATAGGCAGATCTTGTTCCACACGCGATACTTGAATAGGAGCTTGTTGCGCCCCTACAAAACGCAATGCATGACGCATATTCCGCAATAACGGGCGAATTAGTTTAATAAATGTCCACACGCCAGCACACAACATAGCACCTATACCAAAATAACGCATTTCACTATTCCATAATAAAATAGCGGCATCGGCTGTGCTGTGCTGTTGTATAAATTCAGGATAAAATTGACTAGCAATAGGCAAAGCAATTAGCCAAGAAATTACGGCTCCTAATAACAAACTAACTGCAATTTCATAACCAATCAAATAACCAGCGCCTATCATAGTAGCTGAAAAGCCCATGCCAAAACCAAATAACGAGCGTTGAATAGCAAACCAATATGTCACTTGACTGGAGAGCACTTTAAAACCAACTTGTAATAATTCTAATAGCGCTCCAACAATACCGCCTAACACTAACTCTCTGACACGTACATTCTTAGCAGATGATTGCGATTGCAATACTTCAGCAATAGCGCGCCCTTCAGGAAATCTAAGAGAATTATCATGGACTAAAATTTTACGCAATGGGATAGAAAATAACACTCCCAGAATACCGCCACATGCTGCTATCAAAAAATTTGTCACATAATCAAAATGAAACCAATAGCCAATAATAATCAAGGCAGGAATAGTATACACAATACCGCCAGCCACAGCCTCACCAGCTGAAGCTGCAGTTTGCACCGCATTATTTTCAAGAATAGTAGAATTTTTAAAAAACTGTAAGATCCCCATAGACAAAATCGCTGCAGGAATAGAAGCGGAGGTTAAAATGCCCAGTTTTAATGCAAGATAAGCGTTAGACAGCGCTAATAATACAGTGAGTACAACTGCAATAACCACCACTCTACAAGTTAACTCAGCAATTATACCATCACGAGCCAGCTCTTGGTGTTGCATAAAATGGATCCTCATACAGTCAGAAAAGTAGCCGACATGATAACATAACCTGGTAGTTGACAGAAGGCATGAAAAGAGCGTCACGCCTTCTGTTAAAATTACATACGTAGGATAGGTGCTGGATGCTCCTGCGGCAACCAACGCGCGTGCAAGGTTGCATCATAAATATCCCACTCACGCGCTATGTATTCTGCCTTATCTATCTTACATAATAACCAGTGCAAAAAAATAGCGGCTGTTGCCGGGGAAATCAGTTGCCCACTGCTCTGCAAGGTTTTAAAAAACTTTAACTTCTCTGCATCCATATTATTAGATCGACGAATATAGGTTTGCATATCGGTATCGACAATGCCTGGCATCACGCTGGCAAATGCCACTTCCTGACACTCTAACTGCCAACACTGTGTTAACATTGCAAGTGCGGCCTTAGAAACACAATATGCAGACCAACCACGCACTGGAAAATGCGCCGCACCTGAGCCAATATGTAACACCCGTCCCTGCACTAATTTAGCAAATAATAATTGAGTCAAAAATAGTGGTGCCTCTAGGTTAATAGATAAAACTTGTTGCCATGCATGCAAAGTTATTTGCCTAACTGGCACAATCGGCTCAATCACACCAGCATTATGAATCAAACCTTTAATAACTGGCACATCACGCAGTTTCTCAACTATTAGTTGACGACCAACCTCAGTCGACACATCAGCACAACAATATTCGATATAGCTAGAAGTTAAAGACACATCACGCAACACACTTTCTCTACGCCCTACTACTAAAACTCTATGCTGCATAGATGCCAGTAACTCAGCCAATGCTCGACCAATACCCGTACCACCACCAGTAATTACAAACACGAATGTCCCCCATCAAATTTTCCAAATAAAAATACTTTATAATTCCTTATTGAAAATAATACAAGAACCTGGCACAGTAATGTATTAATCTTACATTTCTCAAGGAGCGGCCTCATGAAGAAACAGATGTTCTCAAGTATTCTATTAACGTTAATATATGGCACATTGCACGCCGCAGATAATCCTCTGCCACCAACAAGTAACGTAATAGTAACACCGCAACAATCAGTAGCCACGCCAACAGAAACACCAACACCAACAGAAACAGAAACACCAACAGAAACACCAACAGAAACACCAACACCAACACCAACACCAACACCAACACCAACACCAACACCAACACCAATAATAGTAGAACATCACATTAACTGTGAATATCATATTCCTCTCTCTACTACAAAAATTGAATCTGCAATAGTATCGCAGTGGACAATCGCTGCAATTATACAGTCGTTTAATTTTAATCCTGACACTATTGAGCAACAATTAGCAGCCTTACAAGCATGCTACACTGATCTCGGATGGCAAGGTTTTAATAATGCGCTACAAAAATCCGGCAACATTAGCTCCATTAAAGCACAACAATTAAACGTAAGTAGTCAAGTAGATGGTGATGTACAAATAAATTCTGTGCAAACAGATCAGTGGAAAGTTACAATCCCACTGCAAGTGGTATACCAAAATGATAAAGAGAAATTAACCCAACTACTCTCAATAGATGCTCTAGTTGGTCGTAAGGCATCCGGCGATCTAGGGATAATGCAAATAATCGCTAGCCACCGTCCACCAGAAACTCCAGTAACATCTATGTCTCAGCCGTCAACACCCGCAGCAGCCGAAACCGCTAAGACACCAACAACAAGTGAGTCTCCTGCACCTACAATAACATCAGAACCTCCTGTTACAATAGAGCCGCCAACACCACCACAACCATCTACACCAGATAATCTGGATACTAATTCAAAGCCAAGCCAACAATTGACTCCGCCACCTGTAACAACACAAGAAACATCTCCCACCACAACCGAGCCACCCTCAGCAAGCAATACACAATAAAACTACGTCATTGCGAACCGTAGGTGAAGCAATCCAGAGTGCAGCGCTCAGAACCCTGGATTGCTTCACCTACGGTTCGCAATGACGTCCTAAAAGCGTAACTTAGTGAAATTACCTAATGGTCACAATTAATTCATTGCAACTGCTAACCGCAATCCATCTAGCACTAAATCTGGCAAATGATGATCATAAATATTTTGATTGTCAAATAAAGCAGAAAATCCACCAGTTGCTAATACTACAGCGTTTTGTCCAGCAAAAGTCTGCTGTTTAATACATGTAATAATCTCTCGACATGTGCCAAGGGTGCCATAATATAGCCCTGCTTGAATGCTCTCAATCGTTGAGCGCCCTATTACATTCTTGACTTTGACTATTTCTACAGCTGGTAATTTGGCAGTATTTTGTGACAAGGCATCTACAGATAAGCGCACGCCTGGCAATATTGCTCCGCCTAAATATTCTTTGTTAGCTGTTATCGCACAAAAAGTGGTGGCTGTGCCAAAATCAATGATAATCAAATGAGTCTGTGGATATAGATGTACCGCTGCAATAGCATTAGCAATACGATCAGCACCTACTTCGCCAGGATTTCTATATTTAATATTTAAACCAGTCTTAACGCCTGACTGTAAAAAAAATGGTTCTAAATTCAAATACTTAAGGCATGCTGCGCGTAATGAATAATCTAACTGCGGCACTACAGAGCAAATACCAATAGCTGTCACTTGATTTGGATCATATTGATTTTCACGTAACACTTGTTTTAAAAACAACCCAAATTCATCTGAAGTGCTAGATTTGGAAGTATAACGAAAGCGCAAACCAATTACTCCATCCACAAACACGCCGCCATATAGCTGTGAATTACCTACATCTAACGCTAATAACATTGTTACAATCCCCAAAATAATGCGAGATCTATATAATCCTAGAAAAAGCCGTTAAAATCCACCGCTTTTTCGGCTACATCACTTAAAACTTTAGTCATTGTTAAAATTACGTCATTGCGAGCGGAGCGAAGCAATCCAGAGTGCAGCGCTCCGAACTTCCTGGATTGCTTCGCTCCGCTCGCAATGACGTAATTAATACGGCTTCACAATCACAGTAGTCCCAACATCAATAAAATTCTCATTTAACCATTCTGCAGCACTAGGTAATACACGTACACAACCATGGCTTACATTAGCATTTGGCACCTCATATGCGGCATGAATAGAATATCCGCCATGAAAATGCATACAATATGGCATCCGCCCCCCACCATGCGTTTCAATAGGATAGATACTAGATACACAATCCGGGCCTTTTTTAGAATATACGTGAAACACCCCAGTCACTGTTCTACAAGATTTACCAATATCTTCACAAAAATCTTTACCACCAGATGCACTACCTGTTTTCACTAATTGCCCATGTGCATCATACGCAGCCCATGCAGTCAATTTAGGATCGAAAACAAAAACTTTTTTCCCTGTGGCTTCACGTGTGGCTGGAAAAGAACCAATACCTTTATTATCTGATAAATACGACATAGTATAGTGCGTATAACCAGCATCATCAACAATAGGAATAGAGCGATCGACCGACGCACAAGATGATATTAATAAACAGCTACTAACCATCACTAATTGCTTCTTCATAATTGCACCTCCCATAATATGAGCTTTAGTTACCTATGTGCTGGTAACTAACACTCTACTTCTTTAAATTATCGGGAGATTTCTGAATAAGTTTAGCTTTTTTATTTAATATTTTTATCTTATTGTCTTTTTTGTGCTCTACAAGACCGCTGGTTGGCGGCAACATTGCTAACACTGCCAAGAGTAATTGCTCATCGGTACATTCAAAACAACCGCCACGTGCAGGCATAGCACGTAACCCTTCAGCAGTATGCTGCAATAATATGCTCATGCCTTGACGCACGCGCGCTTCCCAATCAGCAGGGATCTGCTGTCTAGGTGCACCTAATGGGATCAACGGATTAACAGCATGACAATTAGCACAATAATGGCGTACAATTTGCTCGCCTTCGTCGTGTGCTCCGGCAATGCTGGCCAAAAAATCTAGCGGACGATGGCTATCTGCAAAGAGGATAGTAGCTGGCAATAATAATGCTATATATATAATTATTCTGTACAAATTATGCTCGCCATTGTAGCCCGTATGGAGCGTAGCGTAATACGGGGTCAGTGCCAATTATTCCCCGTATTACGCTACGCTCCATACGGGCTACATCAATCCGTGCATATTAACTTTTCATCCACAAACCCATAAAATCCACCACAGTCATATTTGCTAACGTGGCAGTATTATCCATAGCTGCCATAATCGCAGACACCTGCGTAGCTGAAAACTGTGAACTCAAATTACGCTGAAATTTCTCTAATAAAATTGGGAGCCCTTCCTCTCTACGGCGCCTATGACCAAGCGGATATTCTATCTTAATGGTATCACTAGCACTCCCATCTTTAAAAAATACCTTGATACTGTTAGCAATAGAGCGTTTATCCGGGGAGTGATAATCACGTGAAAATTGCTCGTTTTCAATGATATACATTTTTTTACGCAATTCATCGATTTTATTATCTAGTGCCCACTTATCTTCATAATGTTCCGCGCGTAGCTCACCATGTAACAAGCCAATGGCTACCATATATTGCAAACAATGATCTCTATCCGCAGGATTATGTAATGGCCCCTGCTTACTAATAATACGTATGGCAGACTCATGAGTAATGAGTTCTATTTTTTCTATCTCATCTAGCCTATCTTTAATCTGTGCATGCAATAATACTGCGCACTCCACTGCTGTTTGTGCGTGAAACTCGGCTGGATAAGAGATTTTAAATAATATATTTTCCATCACATAGCTACCATAAGGCTGCTCTAAATACAGATGTTTACCATGCAATAGTACATCATCAAAACCCCAGGTAGGAGCACTAAGCGCACTAGGATAACCCATTTCGCCAGCAAGAGTCATGAGTACCAGTCTCACTGCTCGTGCTGTCGCGTCCCCCGCAGCCCACGACTTACGAGATCCAGTATTAGGCGCATGTCGATAAGTACGTAAGCTTTGTCCATCAACAAACACTTGTGATAAAGCGCGTTGTATGGTTTCTAAGTTGGCGCCAAATAATCTAGCAGCAACCGCAGCACTTGCAACTTTCACCAGAATCACATGATCTAAACCAACACGATTAAAACTATTTTTTAACGCTAAACAGCCCTGAATTTCATGCGCTTTAATCATCATCGTAAGTACATCATGCATCAGTAAGGATCTTTGACCATCACGTACTCGTTGCCGACTCACATAATCAGCCACTGCCAAGATAGCACCTAGATTATCTGATGGATGGCCCCATTCCGCAGCAAGCCATGTGTCATTAAAATCTAACCAACGCACCATAGTGCCAATATTAAACGCCGCTTGCACCGGATCTAGCTCATAAGCTGTGCCAGGAACACGTGCACCTCCTGCTAACACAGCATTTGGTACAACTGGACCTAACAATTTCATACATTCTTGAAAATTTAATGCTAATAAACCACATCCCAAAGTATCCATTAAACAGAGGCGTGCTGTCTCATAAGCAAGCTGGCTCTCGATCTCATAATTTAATACATACTGCGCTATATCTTTAATTACTGTATCATAATCTGGTTTAACGTTACTTTCACCATGGAACATTGCTAAATCCTCTTGTCATGTCTGCTCAGTCAGTTACCTATTATCAATAGCTACATATTTACGTGGATCTGGCCCAATATATTCTGCATCAGGACGAATTAATCTATTATCTGCACGCTGTTCAATCACATGCGCCGCCCAACCAGTAACACGTGACATTACAAAAATAGGCGTAAATAATGCCGTTGGGATCCCACAATAATGATAAGCAGATGCACTATAAAAATCGAGATTAGGAAATAACTTTTTTTCACGCCACATTACTGCTTCAATACGTTCAGATATGGTATACAGAGATTCAGCCGATTGCGCTACTCCTAATTTCTTTGACCAAGCTTTAATAATATTGGATCGTGGATCACACGTCTTATAAACACGATGCCCGAAACCCATAATCTTATTTTTCATTGCAAGACGCTGCATTACTTCTCTTTCAGCATCATCAGGTGTTATACATGCTGCAATCAACTCCATCGCTGCTTCATTCGCACCGCCATGTAATGGGCCACGCAAAGTACCAATTGCACTGGTAATTGCTGAATAAAAATCAGATAATGTTGCGGCAGTTACCCGTGCCGCAAAGGTAGAGGCATTAAATTCATGCTCTGCATACAAAATAAGTGATACATCTAGCATATCACGCTGCAATTTATCTGGCTTCCTGCTATGCAACAATGCTAAAAAATGTCCGGCTATCGTAGCTTCATCACTCAAACCACTAATTTCCTTATCAGCAAAGTTATATAGATACCAATAACACAACATGCCAGGCAAGATTGCTAACAATCTATCAGCAATGGCAAATTGTTGCGTAAAATCTAACTCAGGCTCTAAAGTACCAAGCATGGAGCAGCCAGTACGCAATATATCCATAGGATGAGTAGTTGGTGGAATTAACCGCAATACACTCTTTAACTCACTTGGTAAAGTGCGTAAACTCACTAATTTTGCAATATATGCTGTAAGTTCTGCGCGTGTCGGCAATTTATTATAAATCAACAAATACGCTACTTCTTCAAAACTAGCATGCATCGCCAAATCATCAATAGAGTAACCACGATAGTTTAGCCCTTGCCCTGTACCAACAGTTGCAATAGCAGATTGACCAGCAACTACGCCAGCTAATCCTGCTGATTTATTCGACATTACTCTCTCCTATTAAATGGTCTAATATTTTAATAGCACTAATTTAAGACACGTCATTGCGAACCGAAGTAAAGCAGAACACATAGCGCTACACTGCTAGTTAAATGACCACCACTCCAACACGCGTAGCGGCTGCAGATAACTGATCGTCTCTTGTGGCCAGTGGTAATCCCATACGCATAGATAATTCTAAATATGCGGCATCATACGTTGTTAGTTTCTCTGAATGTGCTAAAAGAAAAATATCATGAAATCCATTAATGGCAGTAGCCTCATCAATTTGAATATTCAATTCTTGTAACAAATTTAAAAATTCAGTTGCACAAGCATATGTAATACGCTGCTTTCGGCTGGCTGATAGGAGTATATTCCCAACTTCAAGAGTCCATAGTCCAGGAACAAATGCTTTTGATGTTTCTAATCGATCTAATAGTGCGAGAGTTGGGATGGTGTGCTCATCTTTAAAGCACCAAGATAGAGCCACCGACGCATCTAATATAAAATCCATCAACGACGTCCTTCATCTCTCAATGATTTCCAATCCAGGCCATTTAGCGTATTAGTTTGGCGTAATATTTTTAAGCGTTTAATGGCTTGAGATGTCTGTTTGTATTCTTGACATTTAATGGAAACTAATTTGGCGACCGGATGACCATGCCTTGTGATCAAAAACTCTTCGCCACGTTCAACTTGCTCAATTATGGATGAAAAATGCGTTTTTGCTTCAAAAGAGCCTATGGTTTGCATAATATAAGAACTCCAATTTAAACTAGTTTCAGACTAGTATAACTTAGTTAGTGCTTTTATACTACCCCAAATGATCCAACGCGTCTTCAAACTGCTGATAATGCAATACTTCATATAATTCTTCACGAGATTGCATCTTATCCAATACAGCAACTTGTGTACCATTACCCAGTATACACTTATAAACATCGATCGCCGCTTGTGACATAGCACGAAATGCGCTTAGTGGATATAAAATTAATTTTACTTTGGCGCTATGCAATTCTTCTCGTGTAAACAATGGAGTTTTACCAAATTCAGTAATGTTGGCAAGCACAGGCACATTAAGATGAGTGGTAAAAGCACGATATTCATCTAGTGTAGTCAATGCTTCAGGGAAAATCATATCAGCTCCCAGTTCCACACAATATAATGCGCGATCTAGGGCTGATTGTAGTCCTTCAACAGCTAAAGCATCCGTACGTGCCATAATTACAAAATCAGGATCTACTCTAGCATCTACAGCAACTTTTATACGATCTCCCATTTCCTGCAAGGACACAATAGCCTTATTGGGCCTATGTCCACAACGTTTAGCCAGCTGTTGGTCTTCAATATGTATAGCAGCTACATTAGCGCGTTCCATAAGTTTCACAGTACGAGCAATATTAAACGCATGCCCCCAGCCAGTATCCACATCTACCAGTAATGGCAATGACGAAACAGCAGTAATACGGCGCGCATCTTCCAACACTTCCTCTAAATTAGTCATACCAAGATCGGGCAAACCATAAGAAGCATTCGCAACACCTGCCCCAGATAAGTACAACGCTTTTACACCAACTTGCTCAGCCAACAATGCAGAATAAGCATTAATGGCACCTAATACTTGCAAAGGCGCATGCGCATTAACACATGCCTTAAATTGCTTACCCATAGAATCTGTCATCTTGGTCTCCTGATTTACTTTATTGGCTTTCATTTATACTCGACTCCGCGGTTTTTAGTTTAGCGCCAAAATGAATCAGTCCCCAAATTCTTTCATGCAGATAATATAAACCTATTTTGAAAAAAAATTCAAAAAATCCAATGTACAAGGCAAATTTTATTGCCCCACTCAAGATGTAAGCAACAATCATAGTCACTAAAGTGCCACTCAACCTCCAGCTAAATGCCTTCATTAAACTGCGTACATGTGTGTCCTTCATGTTAAAAAGCTCCATATTAACAATTGTGCTATAGTGGCATTGTATTGCAGACTCAAGTATTATAATACCCGAAATATTGGACGGTTTGAATTACTAGTCCGAGCCGCGACCGTGGAGAGGGAAAAATACAACCGCCGTGCTTGTAAGAAGCTGAATATTGACTCTAAATAACCTAGTCATATATCCTAATAACGCTTAACATTCCAAGAAGGAATAAAAAATTCCAAGAACCATCTTAGCTAATCGCATATGTGGCTTAATTATAGCGAGTGCATGTTTGCATGGCTGCTTACGGCATACCACTCCGCCACCTTCCGTTGAGGCTCGTATCACGTATGCAAACACATTAGCTGCGACTGCTAAATGGCAAGCACGCACTATTTATACACCGGACTTTGTTTTTAAAGCTTATGCTCCCAAATACAGGTTAGATGGTAAAATGCTCACCATATACATCGAGGGCGATGGATTAGCTTGGAAAGCAGTCGATACCCCATCTGATAATCCAACCCCTATTTCACCTATAGGGCTTAAACTGGCTATACGCGATAAAAAACACATGCCCGTTGTCTATTTGGCGCGCGCTTGTCAATTCGTAGCGCAGCAAGATTGGAGAGCCTGTCATATGGACTATTGGACCGCGCGACGATTCGCGCCAGCAATCATTAAAGCAACCAATCAGGCAATCAACTCCCTGAAAATACAAGCAGGCGCAAAAAAAATTACCTTGATTGGCTACTCCGGCGGTGGAACCATAGCAGCACTTGTAGCAGCTCATAGAACGGATATTTTAGAATTGATAACTATTGCAGCTCCACTTGATATTAACTATTGGGTGCGGCAAAAAAGCTTAACGCCTCTATATGGATCACTAAATCCCGCTGATGCAGTTAAGACTCTGGCTGCTATTCCACAAGTCCATTGGGTGGGAGGGCGTGATACTGTTGTACCAAAAGAGGTCGCTTTTGCCTACGTTAAGCGCTTCCCATCTGCAAAAAAACCTACTATCAAAATTATCCCATCATTTAATCACCATTGTTGTTGGGCAAAAAACTGGGCGCCATAGCACTGCTATTAGCAACTTTTCGAATCCTCGTGGCTTGGACCCACGGGGGCTATTTAATAGCACGTATTAATGAATACCGCGGTCAAGCCACGGTAATACGGGAGTTTGAAAAAGTTGAAAATTGCGTTTAGTTAAGTATTTACATTGAAAAAACTGATATATATACTGGCTGTACCACTGCCATTCAGTTAAGGACTCTGTCATTGCGAGTGTAGTGTAGCGAAGCAATGACAGGCTTCATGACTGCACCTACCATGGAAGCAACATGGATCGTTTTTATTTAAAACACCTTGAAGACGAAAGCATACATATCATGCGTGAGGTTGTAGCGGAAACAGAACGGCCTGTCATGCTTTACTCCATTGGCAAAGACAGCTCCGTCATGTTGCACCTAGCATTGAAAGCATTTTATCCATCACCACCCCCATTCCCTCTGTTGCATATAGATACAACCTGGAAATTTCGCGACATGATCTCGTTTCGTGACAAAACCATTGCCGCTCTGGGACTGAACTTGATAGTGCATGTGAATGAAGAGGGGTTGTCTCAAGGTGTGAATCCATTTTCCCATGGCTCGGCAATATATACCGATATCATGAAAACAGCAGGATTAGTACAGGCCCTCAAAAAATACCGCTTCGATGCGGCTTTTGGTGGTGCGAGACGTGATGAAGAAAAATCCCGAGCTAAAGAGCGTATTATCTCGTTTCGTAACAAAAATAACCGCTGGGATCCAAAAAATCAGCGACCCGAACTCTGGAGCCTATATAACACACGCAAACATGGCGGCGAAAGTCTGCGCGTGTTTCCTCTCTCCAATTGGACAGAGTTGGATATATGGCACTATATTAAACATGAAAAAATAGATATAGTTCCCCTATATTACGCTGCCTTGCGCCCGACTGTTGAACGCAATGGCTCCCTCATTATGGTTGATGACGACCGCATGCCACTAAGTACCGGGGAAATCCCGCAAATGCGTCATGTGCGTTTTCGTACATTAGGCTGCTACCCACTAACTGGCGCTATAGAATCGCAAGCAGATTCATTAGATACTATTCTTGATGAGCTACAACAATCAAACCTCTCTGAACGACAGGGTCGCTTGATTGACTTTGATAACACGGCGTCCATGGAAAAAAAGAAGCAAGAAGGGTATTTTTGAATGAGTATCACGCCATCACCTAGTATAGTTGCTAATCATCCACATGCGACCAAAAGCTTACTGCGGTTTATTACCTGTGGTTCAGTAGATGATGGCAAATCAACATTCATCGGTAGGCTGTTACATGAAACACATATGATTTACGATGACGAGCTCAGTGCTTTAACCGCCGATAGCAAGGCATTTGGAACTACCGGTGGTGGGCTTGATTTTGCTTTGCTTATGGATGGATTGGCCGCCGAACGCGAACAAAAGATTACTATTGATGTCGCCTATCGCTTCTTTACAACGGAAAAACGTAAGTTTATTGTCGCAGATCTCCCTGGACACGAACAATACACCCGCAACATGGCAACAGGCGCGTCTACCGCGGATTTAGCTATCGTCATGGTAGATGCGCGCAAAGGTATACTCACTCAAACACGACGCCACAGTTTTATCGTTGCAATGCTCGGTGTCAAACATATCATGTTAGTCGTCAATAAAATGGATTTGGTTAATTATGATAGAAAGATCTATGAGAATATAGCAGCCGACTACACTGCTTTTGCAAGAACACTCGGGATCCCAATAATACAAACGCTACCTATCTCAGCACTAAAAGGTGATAATATAGTCACGCTTTCTGCACATACCCCTTGGTATAAGGATTTAAGTGTTATTCAGTACTTAGAAACAATTGAGTGTGCTCAAACTATAGAAAATCAACCATTTCGTATGTATGTGCAGTGGGTCAATCGTCCGCACTTAAATTTTCGCGGATTTGCTGGGCGAGTTGCATCAGGCGTCATACGACCTGGCGATCAGATTAAGATATTACCTAGCGGTAAAGAAACAACCATAGACCGCATTGTAACATTCGATGGCGATTTAAGTGTGGCTATAGCTGGCCAATCAATTACCTGTACTCTAACTGATGAAATTGATGTGTCGCGTGGTGATGTGTTAGCGCTGGCAACAGCCCCTTGTGGTGTTGCGGAGCAATTCAACGTCAACTTGCTATGGCTCTCAGAGACGCCCATGGTCGCAGGCCGTCAGTATATTATAAAAATTGGTACGGCAACGGCACTATGCACACCCAATCAGCCAAAATATCATATTGATACTAATACCATGCAGCATATGCCCGCGAAACACTTGGAATTAAACGAAATTGGTGTTTGCGACATTGCACTTAATAGACCGATTGCCTTTGAGCCTTATGCAATAAACCGTGAACTAGGTAGTTTTATTCTGATTGACAGGATGACAAATGACACTGTTGCCGCAGGTTTGATTAACTTTGCACTATATCGATCAACCAACGTACATAGGCAAAACTTGTTGGTTGATAAAACCATGCGTGCAGAAATTAAAATGCAAAAACCATTGGTGCTTTGGTTAACCGGTTTGTCAGGCTCAGGAAAATCAACTATAGCAAACCTTGTTGAACAAGAATTAAATAAACTTGGCAAACACACGATGCTTTTAGACGGCGATAACATTCGCCACGGCTTAAACCGTGATTTAGGTTTTACTGAAGCAGCTCGCGCTGAAAACATACGAAGAATTGCTGAAGTTGCTAAATTAATGACTGACGCTGGGCTTATCACACTAGTATCGTTTATCTCCCCTTTCGCCACAGAGAGAGCGATGGCGCGTGATTTGATTGGTAGTGAGCAATTTGTTGAAATTTTTGTTGATGCCCCGCTTGATGTTGTAGAGCTACGTGATAGCAAAGGCTTATATAAGAAAGCACGCGCGGGACTCATTCAGAACTTCACAGGTATCGGTAGCCGCTACGAGGCACCGCAATCCCCAGATTTACGACTTGAAACAGCGAAGCTTAGCCCTAATGATGCCGCAACAAGCGTAATGAAGTTATTGCGATTGCGAGGAATCATCGTGTAGTGGCGACTATGAAGTATAAGGCATAGTATGAACAACACCCCCCTAGTTGTCACGGCACAAGGTATATTATATAGTGATAAATCTTGGATTCATCTCACTGCAGAAGTTGCACGAGCGTTATAAAAAATGATAAAAAAAAACATACGGGTTAAAAGCCCTTCGATTGAAATAAATAAGACAACCGCAGATCTTGACCAACAATCTGCCATTGATAAACTCATAGCACTCAGTCAAGCTTGCGTTGCACAAAATAAGCACCACCAAGCCTTGCTGCACCTCACTAAAGCAGCACTGTTAGCGCCTAACAATGTTCAGGTATTGCTAAGTTGCTCAAGCTTGTTGTTCGCTATGCGGCGCCCAGATGAAGCGGTTATTTATTCCGCACATGCCTTAGCGTTAAACACAAATACAAGCACGCTGAGTGCTCATGGTCAAGCTCTGTATCAACAAGGGAATTATATAGAAGCTTTAAGCTGCTTTGAACGCATCGTTACTGAAGAGCCCAGCAATCACCTCGCCTTAGGCCAATACGCGCTCTGCTTAACACAATTTAACCGTTACGATGAAGCATTACAGATGTATCAACAAGCGCTAGCGCTTAATCCTGCAAACGCTATGCTCCAGAGCAATTACTCTTTATCTCTACTTGCCGTAGGGAATTTACTTGCCGGATTTCAATTATTCGAGTATCGTTGGCAAGCTCAGCTCCATGGACGAGCAAGACCATGGAACATTCCTACATTCACTGATATGGAAAATTTACAAGGTAAATCTATTCTCATTCATACTGAACAAGGATTGGGCGACAGCATTCAGTTTTTTCGCTATATTCCACTGTTAGTGCAACGTGGCGCTCAAGTAACGCTTGAAATACAGCCCTCATTAATCCCTCTTTTTTACCACTGGCGCAACACGGTCACCCTCATTGGTGCAGGCTCTACCCTGCCTGTCTGTGACTATCATTGCCCTATGATGAGTTTAGCGCACCTTTTTAAGACCGATCTTGCTACTATCCCTTTGTCTATTCCTTACGTATCGATTGATGCTACTCGCGTTGATATTTGCCGCAAAATGCTGCCTCCGACTAACCATAAGCGTGTTGGCATAACTTGGAGAGGATCACATCTTAATGAATCAAACCATAAACGCTCCACGACACTTAAGACATTGCTTGCAATACACCAGCACAACCTCGACTTTATTTGCTTACAACAAGATGTAACTATTGATGAAAAAAAACTGCTCGACGAGCACAAAGTCTCTTACTATAGCCTAGAGTTAAGCACTTTTGAGGGCACAGCAGCATTAATCTCATGTTTGGATTTGGTTGTAACCATAGATACTTCCATAGCACATTTAGCTGGTGCCATGGGTAAACCAGTATGGATCCTATTACCATTTAGTCCAGATTGGCGTTGGTTATTAGAGCGTGTAGACAGTCCTTGGTACCCAAGCGCAAGACTCTTTAGACAAACTAAGATCGGCGATTGGAACACGCCACTTGCACAGGTAAAAGCTGAATGTAGCAAGTTGGCTGTAAACCGTGACATTGCTCATATAATGCACCAAGCTGAGCAGCAAATGCAGCTAAACGCATTCAGCCAAGCAGAGCAGCTTTATCAGAGCATATTAGCAGCAGATCCGTATGACCACAGAGCTCTGCAAGGGCTTGCTTTGGTAGCGTTCCAACAAAATAATCTGCCGCGTGCCATACAGTGGATGCAACGAGCAGCGGAAGCGTCACCATCTACCCCATTATATCAGCGCAATCTAGGCGAACTTTTACGCAGAGCAGGACAACTTGATGCGGCCATTGCAGCTCACAAAGTAGCTGTTAACTTAGAACCTACATCAGATGAAAATCATTATCACTTAGGTCTTGCATTTAACGATAACCAGCAATACGAGCAGGCCGTTACCCATTATCGTATCGCCTTGTCTTGTAATTTAAACCATGGATTAGCCTGGAATAATTTAGGCGCATCTCTTGAGCGTTTACAAGATATAGATGGCGCTAAAGCTGCTTATACAACAGCTATCAAATTGAACCCATCCCATGCTGAAGCACAAAATAACCTTGGTGCTATTTGCAGTGAACAGGGGCATCTACCTGAAGCATGTAGTCATTTTGCAGCAGCGATTGGCGCAAACCCAGATTTTGTGGAAGCACATTATAATTTATCTGGGCTTAAAACATATACTCAGGATGATCCACACTTACACATATTAAATACTCTCACGCTTAAGGTGCCTTTTTTCTCAGAGAACGCGCGCATTCACTACTACTTTGCACTTGGCAAAGCGTTAGATGACACACAAGAATTTGCGCACGCTTTTCAAGCCTATGCCGAAGGCAATAAATTGAAATATGCACAAGAGCCTTGGGATAGTGCACATTTACAAAGAATGATTGATCAGATACCTGTGGTGTTTACATCATCATTTTTAAAAAAAGCACGTAAAACGAAAGATCCCCGCCAACCAATTTTTATTGTCGGCATGCCACGTTCTGGCACAACACTAATTGAGCAGATCCTTGCAAGCCATGGTAATATATATGGTGCAGGCGAATTAAGTATCTTAGATGATGTGATCCACAGTGCACGTGGTGCTACACGAAATACCCCGTTTACAACTTGGGTTGCGCAATTAACGGACAAAGAATTCGCTGCAATGGGTAAAGAATATATGGATCGAACTCAAGCATTAGCTCCAGGCAAAAACTTTATCGTAGATAAAATGCCAGGTAATTGCTTTTATATTGGCATGATTTATCGCATGCTACCTAGGGCTAAAATCATTCATGCCATGCGCGACCCAATGGATTCATGTTTTTCCTGTTTTACGCGTTTATTTAAGCAAGGCATGACCTTTGCTTATGACCAAAATGCTTTAGCGCGCTACTATATGTTATACGCAGAGGTTATGAAATACTGGCATGCAGTGCTACCAAAAGGCACTATCCTTGATTTATCTTACGAAGTAATGGTTGCCAATCATGAAGCAGAGAGTAAACGCTTGCTCGACTACATAGGACTGCCATGGGATCCAAATTGCCTGAATTTTTATAATAATGAGCGAGTCGTGAAAACTGCTAGTCTAGCTCAAGTTAGAAAACCTATTTATCGCACGTCAGTCAGACGTTGGGAGAATTTTGCTGTTCACTTACAAACTCTCTTGGATACCTTAGCCCCCTATCGCCCAATTATTTCAACTATAGAAGAACCTGTATGACAATCATGGAACATCCAGCACAGAGCATTATGACACTGGAAAACGCCATGATGCTTGCAGCCAAACTACAGAGTGAAGGCCAATTAGCTCAAGCTGAAGAGCTATTACAACGCATCATACAAGTAAATCCAGCCCATGCCCATGCTTTGCATTTGTTAGGTGTGATAGCGCATCAAGGTGGTAATACAGCTTTAGGTATTCAATTAATTCAGAAAGCCATAGTACATGAACCAAAAATTGCGTTGTTTCACAGTAATATAGGAGAAATGTATCGACAGTTACATAACATTGACTTAAGTATTGAGCATGGAGAGATAGCAGTTAATCTCGATCCGAATTCTGCCTTAGCCCTATCTAATTTAGGTATTGCTTATTATGATGCAAAACAATATGACCAAGCAGAGCGTTGTCAAAAACATGCCCTTGCATTAGATCCTACACAATGCAATGCACTCAACAACATGGGCAGCATATATAAAGAGCGTAAAAATATGCAAGAAGCGATGCGCTTTTACCAGGCAGCCATTGCGTCATCACCTAATTTTGCTGATTCATTAAATAACTTAGGCGCGATACTCGTGATCGAACAGCAATTTAGTCAAGCACTGCAGTATCTCAAGCGTGCTATCGTGCTTACCCCAAACTCTGTTGATGCCAATTGTAACCTTGGATTTGCTTTTAATGGCTTAGAAAATGTTGATATAGCACTGTGTCATTTTCAACGTGCACTGGAATTAAACCCGCAGCATGCTGAAGCTTATCTTGGTATAAGCATGGTATATTGCACTAAGCTTGATTTTGAGGCTGCCGAAAATTATGTACGTCAAGCGCTTGAACTCGAGCCAAACAAAGCAGAGTTTTATCAATTCTTAGCTATGATTTATTGCAATCTGAATGATTCAACACAAGCGCTAGCTTATTTTGACCATGCACTATCGCTAGAGCCTACGTTAAGTAGTGCTTTTATTGGCAAAGGAAATTTATTGGCTGAGATGGGAAAAATGGACGAGGCAGATGCCATATTATCCCAAGCACAGATGGATCCATCAACAGCAACACAATTATCTCTGCATTACAGTTTAGTGCAATTACACACAGTCAAACCTCAAGATAGTAGCATGCAAGCATTATTATCAATAGCAAGCAACGTTGCGGACTTAACCCCACAGCAGCAAGAATATTTATATTTTGCGTTAGGCAAATGTTATGACGACATTGGCGAGTGGGCGACAGCGTTTGAGCATTTTACCAAAGGTTGCCAAATCAAACGCAGCAATAGTACATATTCTACCGAGGAACAAAATAAGCTTACCCAGCGCATCATCGACTGTTTTACTGAAAAAACGCTTGAAACATTACGACAATCAGCAAATCCATCAACTGCCCCAATATTTGTTTTAGGCATGCCACGTTCTGGCACAACCCTCATTGAACAAATCATTGCCAGTCACCCAAGTGTTTATGGTGCAGGCGAGCTTACCCATTTAACGCAAATAATCAGTCGCCCAATTGATACACCTGCCGGTACACTGGTTTATCCAGAGAATATTCTTCATTTAACTCATGCCGAAGCTCGTGCTATTAGTGATGAATACCTGTCGCACTTACAAAGCTATGCACCGACTGCTGCACATATCAGCGATAAAATGCCTGGCAATTTTGTAGCAATCGGACTCATTCACGCCTTATTCCCAGAAGCTAAAATAATTCACGTCGAGCGCAACCCAATAGACACTTGTTTATCTTGCTATACAAAACGCTTTACTCATGGACAATTGTTTTCCTATGATTTAACCGAGCTTGGTCATTTTTATGCAAGTTATCAACGTATAATGGCACATTGGCGCCAATTACTTCCCGCCAATTCATGGCTTGACGTTTGTTATGAAGACGTTGTGATAGATCTAGAATCAGAAGCAAGACGCCTAATTACATATTGTGGCCTGCCATGGGATCCAAGTTGCCTTGCTTTTCATAGTGCGCAACGACAAGTGCGTACCGCAAGCTATATGCAAATACGCAAACCCATTTATAAGTCATCGGTTGATCGTTGGCGACGGTATGAACGCGAGCTTATGCCGCTTATGCAAGCATTGAATGACAATTTACCCTTAATCTGACTGCCACTCAACAGGTTATAAAATTTATGCAACATAAACTTATCTATCTCATTATTATTAATAATAATGAGATAATACTCAATAAAAATAATATGCTACCTAGTGACATAGATATTATGTCACTCACTCCGTACTTTTTAAGGAAATTTCCATTAGGTAACTACCATAACATTGCATACTATTGTGCCGAAGTAGATAACAATATTTGTCTACCAAATACTTTGCATAAGATCCCATTGCGTAAAGTATTATCAATGTTTAATGATTACCTATATAACGCCTGTGTAAAAGCATATTCTGTTATTCACTGGGATAAAAATCATCAGTTTTGTGGCGGTTGTGGAGCTGTCACTATACCGCAACATAAAGGCTTTGAACGTATATGTTCGTCTTGCAAACTTAGTTTTTTTCCACGCATATCACCATCTATTATCGTCCTCATTAAAAAAGATGATCACTTAGTGATGGCAAGAAGCCCCCATTTTGCACCTGGGATTTACGGCCTCATTGCTGGCTTTGTTGAAATAGGAGAAAGTCTTGAAGATGCTGTACATCGTGAAGTAAAAGAAGAAGTTGGCTTGGAAATAAAAAATTTAACCTATTTTGGTTCACAACCATGGCCTTTTCCTGATTCATTAATGGCAGCATTTATGGCTGACCATGCATCCGGTGAAATTCTAATAGATAACGATGAAATTGCAGATGCTGGTTGGTACAAATATGATAATTTACCTGGTCGACCATCCGCAGCTATTAGTATTGCCTCTAAGTTACTAGATAACTTTATTCACTCTTGTAAACAGCAACCTACCCATCACAGCGCTTAATATCAGCACCTAACATTGAGAGTTTTTCTTCAATGCGTTCATAACCACGATCTACATGGTAAATTCTTTCCACCGTCGTTTCCCCTTCGGCGGCGAGTCCTGCCAAAATAAGGCTAGCTGAAGCTCGTAAATCCGTCGCCATCACCTGTGCGCCAGTTAAACGTTCAATGCCAGATACCATCGCTGTATTACCATGCACACTAATCTGCGCTCCCATACGTTGTAGTTCTTGTACATGCATAAACCGATTTTCAAACACAGTTTCCATAACAGACGATGTGCCATCAGCCACTGTATTCAATGCCATAAATTGCGCTTGCATATCTGTAGGAAAAGCTGGATATGGCGCCGTAGAAATATTCACTGCTTGTGGACGCATACCATGCATATCCAGGCTAATCCAGTCTTCGCCAATCTCTAATGCAGCACCAATTTCTTCAAATTTGCACAATAAAGACAATAAATTTTCTGGTTTTACACGCTTCACTGTAACTCGCCCACATGTTAACGCACCAGCGGTCAAATAAGTGCCAGCTTCAATGCGATCAGGCATTACAGAATAAGCTCCGCCCGTTAAGCGCTCTACGCCATTTACCTCAATAGTCGAGGTTCCAGCACCAGTAACATCAGCACCAATAGTATTTAAAAAGTTCGCTAAATCTACTACTTCTGGTTCACGTGCAGCATTTTTAATAATAGTCTTGCCTTCAGCAAGCACTGCCGCCATTAAAATATTTTCTGTGCCAGTAACAGTCACTGTATCAAATACCAACGGACGCCCTTGTAAACGACCATTCTTACAACGCGCCTTAATATAGCCATTTTTTACAATAATCTCAGCGCCCATAGCTTTCAAGGCTTTCAAATGCAAATCAACAGGCCGCGTACCAATTGCACAGCCACCAGGCAATGATACATCAGCCTGACCAAATCTTGTTAATAAAGGGCCTAAAACTAAGATAGAAGCGCGCATAGTTTTAACTAAATCATATGGAGCTATAAACTTATTGGTATAACTTGCATCTACCTGAACATTCATTTTTTCATCAACTACTAATTTTGCACCTAACTGCCCTAATAGTTCCATCATAGTAGTTACATCTTTCAGATGTGGCACATTCGATAATGTCACATTATCCATAGCAAGCAAGGTAGCCGCCATAATTGGCAACGCTGCATTTTTGGAACCTGAAATTAATACATCACCACATAAAACCTTACCTCCCTGTATAATCAATTTATCCACTTTGCTTCTCCCACTCATCACAGGTACATGTCACCATATTGACTGCATGTAATTGACCTGTTGTAATATAATCACCCAATACAGCATAAACTAACTGTTGTCTCGCCACTTTAGGTTTGCCAATAAAATCATCAGATACTACAATAATATTGTAATGTTTGCCATCACTGGTCACATCTATATGGCCAATATTCGTAAATTTCCCTAAGAACCGCTCTTTTAATTTGTCTGCACTAACAACATCTGTCACTCTTATGTCTCCTCAAGCATTAAGTTAAGGCTCCTCAAAAACCACATCCAATCCAAAAAATTGCACTAAAGCCCATACTTCATGAGACATGTGTGCTATTTTAAATGTCTTATGTAACTTTACACATAATTTTTTAACTTCAATAAGCAAGGCCAGCCCAGAACTATCACAACGTACTACATCACATAAATCCAAGCAAAATATATTCTCTGCTTGCGCGTGTACGCATGCAAACAAATAGGCGCGATTGGTATTAACCTGCTCAAACACTAACTGATAAGGGGGTTTATATGTAGAAATCTCCACTATATGCGCCCTTTTTTATCATTACGCATATCTGCAATTAATTCTCGTACCGTAGAGTGTTGTAATGCTTGTTTAAATTGCGAATTAAAACTTTGTAACAAACTCACACCTTCAACACTAAAATCATAAATTTTCCAACCACCATTATGAGACACCAAACTGTAACTCAATGGGATCTGTGGCCCATTAGTACGGATAATAATACTATTCACTCGTACAAAACGACTAGCATCGTTCATAGCACGCACTGGCAAAAAACGTACCTTTTCATCAGAATATTCGGAGAGTGGTCGCGCATATGTGCGTATTACCAACTGAGTAAACGCCGCAGCAAAGTCTTGCCTATCTTGCACTGATGCCTTATTCCACGCCTCTCTACCAAGCACTGAGCGTGACATCCCATTCACATCTACAATAGGCAGTAAATATCTTTCCACAGCGCCCTTAATAATTTGTGGATTATGCTTCAAAGAAGCTTTATTTTGTTGCAAAGTAGTAATAATGTGATTGGCAGCTTGCTCAAGCATAGACACAGGCGACACAGCTGCAAAAGACGCTATAGCCAAGCCCCACATGATTACAAAAGCAATAATCTTTTTCATAATATTACCTACCCATGGTTTTTTATGTTAAATAACAGTTGGCCGATTAAATTTTCTAAAATAATCGCCTCTTGTGTTTTAGCAATCACATCACCTGCACGCAAATATGCATGATCTTGATTTTCTGAATCATCAAAACCAGGCACAATACTAATATAATTTGACCCCAATAAACCCTGAGTCAAAATGCGCGCAGCAGTATCTGCATAAGGGATTGGTTTATCATTACGCAGCAGCATAGTCACCTTGGCATTGAGCTGTTCTGGTTGCAGCTCAATACGCGTTACCTCGCCAATTTTTACACCAGCGATAGTAACTGGTGCGCGTACCTTTAAACTACCAACTTCAGTAAATTCAGCAGTCACTAGATATCCTGAATTCACAGTCGATCCACCAAGCCCACTTACCTTTACTGCCATAATACTTAAAGCCAATAAACCAAATAGCATAAAACACCCTACTGACAAATCTACATAACGCTTCTTATTCATTTACCAGCCTCCAATCATCGCAGCCGTTAATATAAAGTCTAACCCCAATACAGCAAGAGATGCATAAACCACAGTACGGGTGGTAGCTTGACTAATACCTTCAGCAGTTGGTTTACATAGAATACCTTGATATACTGCGATCCACGTCACTACAAAGCCAAACACAATACTTTTAATTATCCCAGTCAACACATCTAAGCGAAAATCAACTGCCGCACGCATGTTAGACCAAAAACTACCACCATCCACACCTAGCCACTCAACTCCAATAAAATAACCACCATAAATAGCCACAACAGAAAAAATTAACGTGAGTAACGGCAATGCAATAATGCCAGCTATAAAGCGTGGATAAATAACGCGCCCCAGTGGGTCGATGCCCATCATATCCATACTATCTAATTGCTCAGTGGCTTTCATCAAACCAATCTCAGCAGTTAAAGCTGAGCCTACACGACCAGCAAATAATAATGCGCTCACCACTGGTCCAAGCTCACGTACCACACTAAGAGCTAATAACTGCCCCAATTGACTACTAGCACCAAATTTTTCTAATGTATTATAACCCTGTAAACCCACTACCATGCCAATAAATAATGCTGATACGACTATCACTAAACATGACAAAACCCCTACAAAATATATCTCAGCACGTAATTCTATGAAAAAGCGCGGAAAATTTATGCCTCTAGCAAAAACGCGCAATAAAAACACCCCAGCCTGCCCAAACGCTTGCAACAGATTAATTCCACGATTACCTAAACGCGCTATAGTTTCAAGCATCAAGCAGCTCCTGTATATAAGATATGGCAGGATAATGGAATGGTACCACACCATCGGCCTCACCACGCATAAATTGCCTTATTTCTGGCCTTTCTGACTGACGTAAGAAGTCTGGTGTACCCTCACCAATCACATGACCACCAGCTATTAAATAAATATAATCTGCTATAGAACAAGTTTCTTCAACGTCATGGGACACAATAATGGTAGTAATTTGCAATAATTGATTTAAGCGCTGAATTAAATTTAAGAGCACACCTTTAGAAATAGGATCTTGTCCTGTAAATGGCTCATCATACATCATCAGGTCAGGATCTAAAACAATTGCCCGTGCTAAAGCAACACGCCTCGTCATACCACCTGACAAGGTATCAGGCATTAGTTCGGCAGCCCCACGTAACCCTACTGCTTCTAACTTCATTAACACTATATCACGCAGCATCTGCGCATCCATCTTGGTATGTTCACGCAACGGAAAAGCAACATTATCAAATACAGAAAGATGCGTAAATAGTGCGCTATTTTGAAACAGCAGTCCTATCTTACGCCGCGCCATGCATAAATCCGCTCTAGATAAACAATGAATTAAATTACCATCAATCCAAATTTCGCCCGAGTCTGGCGTGAGTAAAGCTCCAATTAACCGTAATAACGTAGTTTTACCACTACCACTAGGCCCCATAATAGCAGTTATTTTCCCACGCTTTACTTCAAGATTAACACCATTGAAAATAACTTTATCGCCCTGAGAAAACTTGAGTCCATTGATGAGTACTAAATTATTGCGCGGTCTTTGTGATTCCATAGAGGAGATCCCGGACTCATTGATTAGGAGTTGTTATAAGTAAAAATAACCACATACTTCTTTGTATTATATACCCTGAATAACATTCTATGTTAAAATTTAAAAAATATTTTTAATATAGAAAAAGATATACTATGGATTATTGTAAAATTGCTCTATCTGTCATTGAAACTGAAGCACAAGCAGTCTTCGCATTGGCCAGTCGTCTAGATCATAATTTCGCAGATGCCTGCACGGCGCTACTTGCATGTAAAGGCCGTATAGTAGTCAGCGGCATGGGTAAATCTGGCCATATTGGTAAGAAAATAGCATCAACATTTTCTAGCACCGGCAGCCCTGCAATTTTCGTACACCCAGGCGAGGCAAGCCATGGTGATTTAGGCATGATAACACAAAATGATGTTGTACTGGCTATTTCTAACTCCGGCAATACTTATGAATTACTGATTTTGTTACCATTACTAAAACGCTTAAATGTACCTTTAATTGCCTTAACTGGCAATCTAAACTCTACCTTAGCTAAAGCTGCTAATATTTGCCTAGATGCCAGTATTCAACAAGAAGCATGTCCACTAGGATTAGCTCCAACCACCAGTACCACTGTTACTCTAGTTATGGGCGATGCATTGGCTATTACGCTGTTACAAGCTCGTGGTTTTAGTGCAGAAGATTTCGCGCTCTCCCACCCTGGTGGTTCACTTGGCAAACGCTTACTATTACAAATAGACGAGCTCTGTCATAAAGATAATGCTCTCCCAGTAATACATAGCCATGCGACTATACGTGAAGCTTTAATAGAGGTAACTGCAAAAAAATTAGGTATGACATGTATTGTAGATTCAGCTGGTATATTAATAGGAGTATATACAGACGGTGATATTCGCCGCACACTAACTAAACACCAAAATATTAATGATATTTTAATTAAGGACGTTATGACAACTAATCCAGAAACTATTACATATGGATTATTAGCCACTGATGCATTAGCACGTATGCAAACAAAAAGTATTACTTCACTAGTAGTAATAAATGAACTGCGCCAGCCGGTGGCTGTTGTACATATACATGACTTATTACGCTCGGGGATCATTTAATGAATAATCCATTGTTAGAGAAAGCTAAACAAATTAAATGTGTTATTTCAGATGTAGATGGCGTTTTAACAGACGGACTTGCATACATAGACAACCAAGGAAATGAACTGAAAGCATTTAATATCCAAGATGGCATGGGATTAAAATTATTAATGCACGCTGGGATTGAAGTTGCAATTATTACAACATCATTGCAGCCTATTATTGACAAGCGTATGCAGCAGCTTGGTATTCAGTATTATTTTACTGGGCAAATTGATAAACAATCTGCATATCAGCAACTAAAAGATCGGTTATCACTACCAGATACGGCATTTGCCTATATAGGAGACGATCTACCGGACTTAGCAATAATTCAGCAGGTGGGTCTAGGAATTGCTGTCTCTAATGCTGTGCGTGAAGTTAAAGAGTGTGCCGCATGGGAAACTACAGCACATGGCGGGCGCGGGGCCGTGCGTGAAGTATGTGATCTTATTTTATATGCACAAGATAAACTACAACTTGCACTCAATAATTATTTAAGATTGGGATAATATGAGCTAGTTTCATAATCCGAGCCGCGACTGTTAAGGAGCCGTTCATGAATGTGGAGTGAACAATTACATGAATCTTACCAAAAATTCTCTATTAATGGGTACAATATTACTCATGATGGCCTTATATGGATTATATTTTACTCGCACTATACCAAAACTCAAATTAGATGAGCAGGCCTTACAAATTTCTGCTAACATGACCATGCAAGATGTTATTGTGCAACAATTTGATATGGCTGGGCATATCAGTCATACTTTAACTACACCACTTATACAACATATCCCACTCCATGATATGCATAAAATAACCGCTCCACATATTGTTATTGCCCAAACAAATACACCTACATGGGAAATTAATGCAAAGCGCGCAATTGCGACAGCAGGAGGCCAAACTATCACTTTCCAAAAACAAGTTGTTATTCACCAAGCAGCAAATCAGGGTACCCAAGAAAGTACACTACAAACAGAAAAGTTAACGTATCTACCACAAAATAACATAGCAATGACGACACATCATGTTACATTTGATCAACCGGGCAACCATATACAAGCTATAGGTATGAAAGCCTATCTTAATGAAAGACGCGTGGATTTATTAAGCCACGCTCAAGGTAATTATACAAACAATCATGGCTAGGAAGTTATTATGGTTACGTTCCTTAGGATATTTACTCAAACTCTTTTTTTGCTTTATTGTGCCGCAATATCAAATGCAGCAACAATAAGTAAAGCACTAACAACTACCCCCAATATAATGAATAAACTATCTACAGCTGTACAACCTATAGAATTTCATGCAGACTCTATTTCCCTCAATCAAAAAAACCATGAAGGCATATATAAGGGCCATGTTACACTTGATCAAGGCACAGCTCACGTACGTGCAGCAGCAGCTACCACAACTTGGGATGAGAAAAATCAATTAATCAAAGCATCCGCTACAGGCACTAAAACTATGCAAGCACATTATTGGCAGCAAACTACTGCAGAAAAACCGCCATTACACGCTTACGCAGATCTTATATATTATTACCCAGAACGCCATTTAATCGAACTTATAGGACACGCACGCGTTACACAAAACAACAATAGTTTGAGCGCTCCACACATAACATACGATACACTAACAACACATGTAACCTCCACGGGTAATACACAAGAACGAACTACTATTATTATCTATCCAGAGAAAAAAGCATGAGTCAAAAATTAATAGCTTCTCATTTAAAAAAATCTTTCAAAAAGCGCACTGTTGTTAATGATATCAGCATTCAATTAACAGAAGGCGAATGTGTTGGTTTACTAGGACCAAATGGCGCTGGTAAAACTACCTGTTTTTATATGATAGTTGGCTTACAAGCATGTGATGAAGGACAAATTCTTCTAAACGACGTAGATATTACCAAAACTGCTATGCACCATCGTGCACGCTTAGGGATCGGGTATTTACCACAAGAAGCTTCTATTTTTCGTAAAATGACCGTCGCAAATAATATCTTAGCAATTTTACAGCTACGCAAAGATTTAGATAAAGCTGCACAGCTCAATATGTTAGAACAATTATTATGTGAATTTCATATCTCGCATTTACGTAACAACTTAGGCTTAAGTTTATCAGGCGGCGAACGACGTCGCGTAGAAATTGCAAGAACTCTAGCAATAGAACCTATGTTCATCCTACTCGACGAGCCATTTGCAGGAATTGATCCTATTTCAATAATTGATCTAAAAAAAATGATCAAACACTTATGCGCAAAAAAGATAGGGATCTTAATCACCGATCACAATGTACGTGAAACACTAGATCTCTGTCAGCGCGCTTATATTATTAATCAAGGACAAGTATTATGTGAAGGTAGCCCTGACACTATTCTTAAAAATCAACAAGTACGCACGGTTTATTTAGGGGAAGAGTTTGCGTTGTAAACTCGCTGTAGTTTTTATTAATTTAGCACCTATTTGACTTATTAATTATTCTCCATCATACTATCAAGTATCAGCAGTTGATATGTATCAATATTAAATATGAAGCCAGATGTAGGATTAGAGATTTTACTGTCACTTGATGGTACTGAGTATACCGAGGAAAATGGCTATTGGTATAAGATTGAAGCATCTAAAATTGATCCAACAAAAGAAAGGCCACATGGCATTAGATATAACTTAACGCTTCACGACAACTATAATCAGCGTATTTTAGGTTTTGATAATGCTCATGCAGTTAAAGCCAAAAAGCATGGCTACTATGCAGGAACAATTGTGTCCTATGATCATGTGCATCGTTCTATCAAGGACAAAGGCATACCTTATGAATTTGAAAGTGCGCAGCAATTGCTCAATGATTTTCTTAATGCAGTAAATTCAATTTTATGTGAATTGAATAATGGAGGTAATTAACATGAAAATTATAAAGGTTGGTATTATGCCACGAGAGCATTTTCAACAACGATTAATTGAGATCGCTTCTGGGCGATATGTACCAAAGAAAAATGAGCCGAAGATTTGGTTTTCTTCTATTAAATCTCTAGGCGAGGTCCTCAGTGAAAATAATCTGCGATTACTACGTATTATTGATGAAAAAAAACCTGCTTCAATAAAAGAATTGGCGGGCATTACACATCGACAGCCAGGTAACCTCAGTAGAACACTAAAAACGATGGAGCGTTATGGGATTGTCGAGTTCAAAAACCATGGGAAAAATTCCATCCCCATTGCCAAAGCACTTGGCTTTAATATCGAATATAACGCGCTTAATTTTTTAACTACCTAATGATGATTCCCCTAATTTAAGATGGATCTGTTTTGGAGAAGGGATCATCGTGCATTATTATAATAATTAACGATTGGAGATCGTAATGCTTATTGAATGCTATACTTATGGCCGAATGAACATCTTTTCTACTAATGAAGAGGAGGCACGAATTCTAAGAGAGAGTACTCCAGCATTGAGGGCAATAGACCAGAATTTAGAAAGCATCCCTGCTACTTTGTGTGGGCAACCAGACGGGCATTTGAACCATTTCATTAAAATATTTAATGTTACTCAGAATATATTAGATGCCCTTCAAGATGAAGGGATACATGAGGCGCCTGAAACCATGGAAGATTTCTACGCAACAGCTAGAGAAGAAGAGCAGGAAAGAGAAAGAAATCTGGAACAAGAAAGAGAGCTCTACCAGGAGCTATTTCGACGAGATAATGACCAAAATGACCATAACGATGAAGAAGACCATAACGAAGGAAATCGCCCTATATATTAAAAATAGGGTTCAGTAGGGAGCAAGGTTGAGTAGATGGCCAGGTCGCTCTGACCAAACCCTCCGCAAATATGGTCGAGAACTGGCGCGGTGAATTCTCTGCTCCCGTTTCCAGCTCCCGCCACGTCAAACGCAGCATGCGGTTTTCCCACACTATGCTTTCTCTTGATATCTTACGCTACGCGCCTCGGCTTTCATCCTTCCATGGCGCGCAGCGACGGTCTACCTGAGGCTCTCACTCACGTACCTATTAATTATAATAATTATAAAAATCTTCTACATTTGTGCGAAACGTAGGTTATAATCTTCAAAAAATGTTATTTTAATATTATTAATTAAATTCAATACATTAATTATATATAACATGTTACATAGCGGCTTATCATATGCTCCCATTCTAGTAATCTAACAACTGCATCTATGTGCTCAAATGCTTCACGTGCGAGCTTCTCCAGGTTAGATTTTTCAAGGATAGGATAACCCACTGACCAATCCTCTATGAAATCTTCTACTATAAGCGTATTAATGTTCCATGCAGTTTCTATTGCTTTCAAATATTCTAAAGGATCCTCAACCATAACTGATGTTGTCGGTATAACTGCTGCTTTTAATGGGTGTCCTACATAGATCGCTATTTGCTCCATCGCTTTGATAGCATCTGTTATATGCTTTTGCTGTTCTGCGTCCCTAAGAATGGGCAATAAGCGCATCAATTGCTCCAGTCGTACTAATAATGCATCAGAAATTTGTTGATTTACATCTAATTTTGCTGTTGGCATAACACTCTCCTAATACTACACCATCGAATACTATCAGCGATCCACCATCTGCGTGCAGATCAGATATAAGCCGTGATCTGAAAATATCCCATCCACTGATGCCCACTTTTACCTTCAACAAGTTGTGTCGCATTTGGGCTGGTGAGAGGTTTACCGGCATATACTTCAACATTAATGTGCCGCATTAACGCAGCCCTTAAACCAAAGCCGGCTGAAGCACCACTGACTGGCTCTACCTCTGGGATAAGACTCCATAGCTTACCTACGTCATAAAAAGCATAATATTGCACTTGTTTTAGAAATGGATAGTCAGGAGCTATGTTGATGCGCAGCTCAGCTTTGCCAGCTACCCCCTGATCCCCAATATATTGTGCCCAGTCATAACCACGTCCGATGTATGGCCCACCAAATATCATGGTTTCCGCGGCAAATAAAGGTCTATTAGCATATTGTGAGGTGACAAGTGCATATAAGGAAAAGCGATCGTTTAGATATTGGGTTCTAGATGCAGTAAGTACCAATTTTAAAAAATTTGGTGTAGCTCCAGCGCGTGAGGCAATAGTTTGTGCATTATTAGCACCTAGAATATTAAATCCTTCATCATAAACAAAACTAATATAATCTTCACCTTTTAAAAAAATGTCATTATATTGAGTCGTTACAATCAGATCTCTAATTTGATCATTATAGAGCAAGAACCCCAAAGCATCCGAGGAATTACTCATGTATTCAGCCTGTGCTAGTAAACTTAATGATCTAACTTTGGAGCGAACAATTGGATAAGATAAACCCACATTTACATCACTACTAAAGCCTAATATGTTGAGTGGCGCTAAAATAAATTGTGGATTGGTGTGAGTTTCATAACCATCAAGCGATAATACTAAGCCTTTTGTGCCAAGAGTTTGCGTATGTCTTAATTCATAATAATTTAATTGGCGATAATTATTAGCAGATAAAAACCGTATAGAAGTTGTCCCACCAGGTAACAAGAGTGAATTCAGCGCAGCATTGAATGTAGTTTCATATGGACCTAAGTAGAGTGTCTGATAATTATCGTATGATAACAATGCTTGCGCTGGCTTGTAGGTTGTAACGAATGTTAATGTTGAAGCTAGTGGCACATTAGGATCTGGTGAAAGCACAGACTTGATTTGTATTCCTGGAATATCATTTAAGATCAAGAGTACTCGCTCCAGATCTGCTAATTTTATCGGTTTACTTGCCAAAATAGTGTGTTCATAGCGCTTCAGAAACCGAGCCAAGCGACCCTGCTTTATCCCTTGAATATCAACGTGACTAATAAATCCTTCGACAACTTTTACTTGCACACGGCCATTTTTTATGTCTTGTGGAGGCAATAATGCTTTTGATAAAAAATACCCTGCATTTTGATATTTTTCCGTCACTGCATCAACCTGTTGCTGTAGTTTTGCAAGGCTAATTTTATGGTGTAAATAAGGCGTGAAAAAGCTCTGTAATTCAGCTGTTGTGAACACAGAGTTCCCTTCAATATCAACCCGATTAAGTACAAATGTAATTTTGGCCATTTCTTTAGAAAGCGTTGTTGTTGTTTTAGGCGCTTCAAGTGTAAATGGCAATCTTTGTTTGGGAGTAAGTGGCAGCTTGGTGTTTGATAATGTTTTTCCAACTAGCCCTGCCTCCACACCAAACGGGCTGGCTTCCGCCGGAAGTGCAGGTACATCAACGCACATTGCTTTAGGAATCAATAAAGCATAAAGCAAGCTGCCAATTATCATGGTTACTTTACGTAACTGCAAATATAGCTTTATTTTTAATATCAATGATTGCGGTTTAATTACAAGCTTCATAAATTGCATTGTCTCTTATATTAATAGCCTTTCATGGGTTCCCAGGTTACTTTAAGCTGTGTTGCTACACGTTTAGTAAGTTGAGTAAAATGAGATTGCGGCTCTGGCACAGCAGTATCAATTGGTGTTTGAAGATCCAAAATAATATGATCATTGCTCTGGGACACATGGTTAGCTTCTGCAATATGTGCCATATTTATCACATCTTTTAGTTGTTTTGATGTCGATGGGCTCTGTCTTATAAACCCAAGATCTATCACCTCGGCCTGCTTATTCGGATTCAGCAAAGACACTTCATAATTTAATAATGACCGATCTGCATTGAGTATGTTTTGCAGATACTGTTCTACTACTATATTCATTGGATGCTTAGGTAAAAACATCTCATTTATCGGCAGTATAAGCGAGGCATCATCCTTAATCAGATGCTCTATACTTGGAATGGTGGATACAGAAATCTGCCCCTCCGTTTGTGCAAACAACAGAGGAGCATAATACAAAGTAATGAGAGTCAAGACAACATTTTTAATTAGACATAGCACTTTCAACCTCTTTGGTAATATCCACCCAACTGCTATTATCAGTGTATATTACAGATGCGCTATTTAAAACTGTATTAATATGTTTTTCTTTCGCAACTTTAGATACTGCAGCTTGCACCAGCTGGGAAAATTTTTGCATACCTGCATTTTGCTCTTCCTGTACTTTTTTCTGAGAATCTTGCGTCATTGTTGTTAATGTTGTTTGCTCAATTTTTATTTTTGCGGCGAAGGAATCTTTAGCACTTTTAGTTTTGGCTTGCTCATAAGAGCTTACCAGAGATTTAATTTTATTTTGCTGATCTTGGACCTTTTTTTCCATCTCTTTAAGATTATTCTGCAAAGTTTTATTTGCCTGTTGAACGTAAGATGAGGTATTAAAAAGTTGCGTAACATTCACGATGGCGATTTGATTCTCCGTAGCTGCCATAGCATAAGAAGAAAATAACAATGTAAATATACTTATTGCAAAAATCCGTTTAACAATATTCATGATATCCCTCTCCAAGTAAATTATTACATAGATCATTTAAATAATACTTTATAATTATAGCACTAAATATGTATGTTGTCATTGGGCTAATACAAGTTTACATCCTGGTTTAGCATACCACACGCAATATTAGCTGTGGTAGTACAATTTAGATTAGCCGCTGGATAAACCAGGAGATTATTATCACCGCCCACATTTAATAAATTATTGCCAAAAATATCGAGCGTATATGACATTGCCACAGGCTCTAGATTACTGTCCGCAAAATCTAGCGCAGCCCAAATATTTAGCCCCATATCATTACTTACGCTATCGTTAGTAACAGTCATAGATGGTATTGATGTGCTTAGTAGTATACTAGATCCATCCATTGTTGCACTAATAATATCGTTTGCAGTGTCAGTCGAGCTCACGGAGATTAAATCAGATAATTCGTCATTAGACCATGAGCTGTAAAGTGACGAGCCATCTGCGTTGTTGAAACTATTAATCATAGAGCCTGTAAGACCAGCACCAACATTGTCAGGAAATACTGGAGTTGGCGACGGCGGAGAAGATGACGTAATAGTTAATGCAGTTGAATTTAACGCATTTTGTATGAAAGTATAGTTTCCATGATTTGCAATCAAACCTGAGCCCAAGATACTATAAGTACCAGGAATATTTGAATTAGGTATAGGAGTATCAAACACCAAAGTACCTGTAGTCGCACTGGATTGTGTTTGGCCATTTACAAAGCCGGTAATAGAGCCAGTAAATTCTGGGAAGGCACTATATTGCACAATGGTGTTGGGGGTTGCATTGTAGGTTAAGGTGGCGGGACTAATTACAAACGTGCTGCCTATAAAATTCATAGTGTAGTTACTAGGATCCGAGACAGCCACACTTCCTTGATTGATCGGGTAATTGCCAACATTTTCTCCAGCGACTCTGCTTAAGCTACCACTTAAGCTATCATTAATCGGCAATGCAGGAGCATAAACACCAGCACTATTCCAATAGTACGGGGTCACACCATTGACTAAGCCAGTTTGTGTGTAAGTTAAGCCT
>Ga0206902_10032_pt1 | contig 38809 bp, 35 predicted proteins | sample Alteio_BWOrgHeat_44_FD_153242 | JGI IMG/M metagenome (GOLD analysis project Ga0206902, IMG submission 153242) | Enriched cells from forest soil in Barre Woods Harvard Forest LTER site, Petersham, Massachusetts, United States -... | ecosystem: Environmental > Terrestrial > Soil > Temperate forest >... | reverse complement strand
TGATGCAATACTGGCCAAAGCCTCTCCACGAAACCCAAGGCTCTTTATAGAGTATAAATCTGTTAATTGTTTAATTTTACTGGTAGCGTGCGCAGTAATTGCTAATTGTAGATCCTCTGCCACTATACCTTTACCATTATCTATAACTTTAATATAAGTCAAGCCACCAAAACCAATATCAATTTCTATTTTATTAGCTTGGCTATCTAAAGCATTTTCCAATAATTCTTTCACTACCGATGCTGGACGCTCAATGACTTCACCAGCCGCAATTTGATTCGCAACTATTGGTGACAGCAGTTCAATACGTGGTGGCATATATTGCATCATCTATGAGTCAATGCAATTGGCTGTACATGTTCAGCAATAGCTTCAAGTCTACTGCCCTGGGGTGGATAATTTAAAAAATAATTATAAATACCTGTAAAAATAGCTTGTGTCAACTTGGTCTGATATAACGTATTTGTTAAGTTGTCTTCCTCATGTGGATTTGTAATAAAACCTGTCTCAATTAATACCGATGGAATATCTGGAGATTTTAACACCATAAAGCGCGCCTGCTCTACTTTATGATTATGCAAATCAGTAACACGCCCTAAATGTTGCAAGACCGTACTACCAATCTGTAAACTAGAAGCAATAGTTGCCGTCTGTGATAAATCGATTAATACTGTTCTAATCAGCCCATTACGATCATCCAAATCAGAAAGATTAACCCCTCCAAGTTCAGAATAATTTTCTTTTTCTGCAAGCCATCTGGCGGCTTCACTAGTAGCGCCTGTTGCCGATAAAGCAAACACTGACACACCATGCGAATGTTGATGAATAAATGCATCAGCATGGATAGACACAAAAATATCTGCATTTTGCTTACGTGCAATGTTAAGGCGCTCACGCAAACCCACAAAATAATCGCCACTACGCGTTAATACTGCGCGCATGCCTGGCTGCTTATCAATCAAACGTTTAAGTTTTATTGCGAGCGCAAGAACTACATTTTTTTCTGACGTGTGTTTTGCACCAATTGCTCCTGGATCATGACCACCATGGCCTGGATCCAACACTACAATCACGGTACGTGTCCCACTTACCACATTATGCTTCGCCACAATAGGAGCAACATGTGGCATTACTTGTGTAACCAATTGTTGTTTAGTACGCGCAGGCTGTTTTTCCAACTCCACTTGCAAAATTTGTTGCGCTGTCCCTCTCCCATACCAGCGCGATGATTTGACAACAATAGATGCGTTTACATCTAAAACAATACGCAAAGTATTAGTTCTAGGTGTGCCAAAGCGTGCTTGTACAATCCAATTCGGCTTGATTCTCGAAATATCTCGCTCATCAAGTCGCGTTATGGCTGGACTTAAATCTATCACCACTCGATTAGGAGCGGATAAATTAAACACTTTCTCCTGTACAGATCCGCGTACCGCAAAGTTAACTAGCAAATGCCCGCTCTGCTCTTTAGACACCATAGATGTGAGTGTTGCAGAGAATACTGCCATAGGAAGCGTTGCGAGTAAAAACAGTATATGTCTAATCATCAGCAGATATCCATCAGGTAGGATAAAACTATAGCACCAGCTTGTGTAAGCGCACAACCAACAAGCTCCCGACCAGTACCTTTGATAGTGCAGGTAAAATTTATATCTGGCATAGTATACTGTACTAACAATTCTCTAGGCCATTCAATACAACAAATAGCATCAACTACAAAATAATCTCTAAACCCAATATCTTCCAGCTCTTGCACATCAACAATACGATATAAATCCATATGATGGATCTGCATATTGGCGCACTCATAACTCTCTACTAAAGAAAATGTCGGACTTTTAATGGCCGAACTGACTCCTAGTGTGCGCAACATAGCACGAATTAAAGTAGTCTTACCAGAACCAATTTCACCGCTAAATGTCAAAACCAATGGTGCGCTTAAAGATGCAGCTATTCGTTTTGCGCATTGTACACTGGCATTTTCATCAGGTAAAAATAAAGTTATTATGGCTGTGTTCCTAAGCTTAGCTATCATACAACATATTCATTTTACGACGTATATAAGGGACAATATCACTAGCGATTAACCCATATGCTCCTTCTGCCGCAATAGCATCTTCAGCGGCTGTTGCATGCAACCATACGCCAAGGCTAGCTGCATCTGCTATCAATATTCCTTGCGCCATCAAGCCAGCAATTACGCCACTTAAAATATCACCCATACCTGCTGTTGCCATACCAGGATCCCCATTACCACAGACATAAACCTGACTGCCTTCAGTATGAATAATAGAGCCAACACCCTTTAAAATTACATTGCCACCATATTTCTGTTGTATTAGCTGTGCGGATTTACGACGATCTCCCTGCACATCTGCAATTGAACACGCTAATAAATGTGCAGCTTCTCCTGGATGTGGTGTCAAAACCCAATTATCATCATATTGAGGGCTTTCAGCTAACAAATGCAAAGCACTCGCATCTACAACTAACGGCTTTTGCACTGCCATCACGGCTGCAAACAACATACGCGCCCATGCATCTTCGCCAAGGCCTGGCCCAATAACACAGACACTCGATCGTGCTAGTAATGGTTTTAAATCTTCTGCGGAGGTTACACCCGCGATCATGACTTCAGGTAAGCATGGCAATACTCCACGCGCATACTCAATACGCGTTGCTAATGTCACCATTCCAGCGCCAATACGCATGGCCGCAAGTGCTGCAAGCAATCCTGCGCCTGGCATACCTAAACCACCGCCAATGATCAAAACATGGCCATACATACCTTTATGGGAATTTTTAACCCTAGGCGCTAATAATCTGGTAAACAATGTACGATCTAATATACAAGCTGCGGGTGTTATAGTTGCAAGAATTGTCTCTAAGCCTAAACTATGACAAACAATCTCCCCACTATAATCGGGGCCATCTAAAGTAAACATACCAACTTTACGTGCAATAAAAGTAATCGTAACAGCGGCATGCACACAAACACCCATGACACGACCAGTATCAGCATCCAAACCAGATGGCACATCCAAAGACACAACTGGTAGCTGCGCATCATTAATCACATGAATTGCTTGTGCAAGAGGCGCGCGCACCGGCTCATGTAAACCAATACCCAGCAAACCATCAACAATTAATTCCACTGCACTATCCAGCACATCATCACAAGCCGCAAACTGCAGACCGGCTGCTATCGCTAAAATTGCTGCATGCTGTGCTGTAACAGGCAAAGATTCTATGGATTTATATGAATATACCACTACACATAGACCTGCTTCATGTGCTAAGCGCGCAAGTACATATGCATCCCCAGCATTATTACCGCTACCACAAAATACAGCGATACAATGTACCTGTGGATAATACTTACGCAATGTAGCAAAAGCAGCAATCCCCGCGCGCTCCATAAGCTCATCTGCCGTAATAGATGTCTCGCTAATAGCTTGTTGCTCACAAGTTTTGAGCTGCTGCACCAAATATAAGGCCAATTCTGGGCGCATTTATTCCACTAGCTTTAATGTCGGTTTTCTACGTGGCGGATTGATTGAGGGTGGCGTCTCAGGTCCAGAATCTTCTTGCTCAAACTCCATACCACGACCATTTTCTTTTGCATAAATCGCAAGCACTGATCCCGGTGTCAACATAATTTGTGTACTTTGCCCAGAAAATCGTGCTGTTAATAAAATACGATCGTTTTCTAAATGCAACCCACGGCAAGCACTAGGTGAAATATCTAAAATAATTTTACCTGCAGTTACATGCTCTCTAGGCACTTCAATACCTGGCCACTCAGCATTCACTAAAAGATAGGGCGTCAGATTGTTATCTACAATCCAATCATACATGGCACGAATTAAATATGGTTTATTTGATGTCATCGTCGCAGCCATCATGCTACCCTTAATTGGCGTTCTGCTTCTGTCAAGCTTTCTTGAAAAGAGGCTCTATTAAAAACACGCTGCATATAACCGTGAACTCCAAGCAATTCTGCCGGGATCTCAATGCCTAATATCGGACAACGCCAAAGCAACGGCGCTAATACACAATCAGTCAAAGAAAATTCATCACTTAAAAAATATAGCTTATCAGCAAACACAGGCTCCAAATTAACTAAGCTATCCAACAAAGTCTGACGCGCTTCCACCGCAGCTACACCATCTGTAATACATGGTATCAAACTATACCAATCTCTCTCAATACGATACATCATCTTCCGTGTTTCAGCTCTAGTCACAGGATATACTGGTAACAATGGAGGATGTGGGAAACGTTCATCTAAATACTCCATAATAATACGTGGCTCATATAACACAAGATCTCTATCAATCAATGTTGGCACTGTGCCATATGGATTCATCTCTAACATTTCAGTTGGTACATCATTAGCTGTCACAGCTACAATATCAACATTCACTCCCTTCTCTGCCAACACAATACGCACTTGATGACTATAAATGTTGTTATGATCAGAATATAATGTCATAATTGTACGCTTTGCAATAATCGCCATACTTCCCCCTATATTTGGCGTTTAATAAGACTATACACAAACCCCATAATGCAGTCTTATTAAAAAACTTTAGATTAAAAACTTGTCAAAATTAAATAAGCAATATTTGACCATGGCCGCCATTCCGACCAGCATCAAACATTTTACCACAATTTTACATAAATTTCCTGCTTCTAAACATTCGCCACAAACAATATAGCAAAATCCATAAGATCCCTAATACAAATAATACAATAAATCCGATACGATAACGAATCAATATACTAGGCTCTGCAACATACACGAGGAATGTTACTAAATCTTGTAAGACATTATCAAATTGCTGCTCTGTCATTAAACCTGTATGTTTTAATAGTAAATGACTATATACATCATCATGCATTACATCTGGCACCAAGCGCATCTCACCAACCAGCGGTGCCAATACATTAGGCATAGCCACATCTCTAAATAACACATTATTAGTGTTAAAAGGACGTGATGTATCTATATAAAAAGATTTTAAATAAGTATAAACCCAAGCAGCGCCGGGCGCTTTAGCTACTAAAGACAAATCTGGAGGTACTTGCCCAAACCAACGCTTAGCATCACTCTCTGGGATACTTGCGAGTATTGGAGAATAATCAGACTTTTTCCTCAAATCCAAGTCATATTCCAACTGATTATAACGTAAATAACGCAAGCCATGGCATCCGGCACAATAATTCATAAAAAATTCAGCCCCTCGCTGTAAACTCTTTTTATCAGCGACATGTGTAACAACTGGCAATAATGCGGGGGATGCCACAGCATTAAAGGCTAGGCATAATAAAAATAACCGTCTGAGCACATACATTGTTCGCCTATTTAACCATGTTGAATTTTGCATTGGTAACACAGAACTATAGACATTTTTAGAATTGGCTATAAACTCCTGTATAGAGTGTACCATTACGTTGATTTGTCATAATATAAATTTCTGGCTGACGTTCACGCATGATAGGACTCGATGATGCTGTATTTTTGATACATTTATTTAACAAAAACTATTTTAACTATTTATACAATCATAGTAAATCTATCGATCTCTCTGGCGGCACACAATATTTCTCATACCCGCTGTACCATGGCATCAGCAAAAAATATGCAAAATAAACTACTATACATAATCGCGCTAAATATTGCCTAAGTGGTGTTACCTCCAGCACTCCCAAAATACCTAACAAGATAAAACTTACAATCCCTGAGAGCAGCATATAGCGAGAATATTTACCTTTATAACGCATCGAGCGTACTGGGCTTCTATCCAACCATGGAATAAAAAATAAACATCCAAGTGCGCTAATAGCAGTCACTACACCCATTGATTTGTTAGGGATTGCGCGTAACATGCTATAAAAAGGTGTGAAATACCAAGCTGGAGTAATATTATCCGGTGTTACCATAGGGGATGCCAATACAAAATTATCCTTAGATAAGAAATATCCACCCATATCAGGACAAAAAAACACTACGGCAAAAAAAATTAATAAGAAATTAACCGCTCCAAAACTATCCTTAATAGTATAATGCGGATATAAAGGTACTCCGTCTAAAGGTTTGCCTCCGCTGTCACAGTGCTGCTTAATTTCAATACCATCTGGATTATTTGCCCCTACCTTATGTAATGCCACCAAATGTAGCCATACTAAAATTAATATTAATAACGGTATCCCAATAATATGTAATGCAAAAAACCGCTGTAGCGTAACATTAGACACAGCATAATCACCACGGATCCATGTTACCAAGGTATCACCAAAATATGGCACTACACTTAGCAGCGCAGTCATGACTTGCGCACCCCAATATGACATTTGCCCCCATGGCAATAGGTACCCACAAAATGCTTCCAGCATCAATAAACAAAATAAGCCCATCCCCAACAACCATACTAATTCACGTGGCTGTTGATATGAACCATATAATAATCCGCGAAACATATGCAAATATATAACAATAAAAATAAATGCCGCCCCTGTAGAATGTACATATCTTAACAACCACCCATAAGGCACATCGCGCATAATATATTGAATAGAATCAAATGCATGCTCTGCGGTTGGTGTGTAAAACATAGTTAACCAAATACCAGTCACCAATTGCATGCATAATACTAGCAAGGCAAGAAAACCAAATACATAATACCAATTTAAATTTTTAGGAACATAATATTCACTAAAATGCTCTTTCCAAAAGCTTAAGATGGGTAAGCGCGCATCTAGCCAAATTAAGATGTTCTTCATGGATCTTCACCAATAATCAACACATGCGGACTAATAAAGCGATGAGGCGGCACTGCTAAATTAATGGGAGCAGGTACACCTTTAAAAACTCGACCAGCTAAATCAAAACTTGACCCATGACATGGGCAATAAAATCCGCCAGGCCAATTAGCGCCAAACTCTGCTATATTCGGTTTATATTTTGGGACACACCCCAAATGAGTACAGATCCCAATCAAGACCAAATACAGTGGATTAATGGAACGATGCTGGTTTTGCGCATATACTGGTTGTTGCGCCACTAAAGAATCAGGATCACGTAATTGCGCACGATTTTCTTGCAAATGCTCAAGCATTGCTGAGGTACGACGAATAATCCACACAGGCTTACCACGCCATGCTACTGTTATTTGCTGCCCCGGTTCAAGTGCACTCAAATCTACACGAACTGGAGCCGCTTTAGCAAGAGTTTTTGCACTAGGCAACCACGAGGCCACCAATGGGGTTAGCGCACATAATGCTGCTATTCCACCCATCACACAAGTGCCTGTTACTAGAAACTGCCGCCGCTCTGCATCAACAGTTTGATCTTGAGCGTGAGAATCATCAAGTGTCAATCAGCTAGACTCTACCAAAACCACCACCATGGCCCAAATGGTGAGATGCAGGGGCAGCAGGTGCATGATAAGCTGGCGCGTGATGAGCTGGCGCGTGATGAGCAGCAGAACCGCCAAACAAACCACCCAACCCAGCACCACCATGAGTAGGAACCGGCGCAGCAGCACCACCTCTCAACCAGCTAAAAGCTCCCTGAGAGCCATGATGAGGTACAGCATTTGCCATTCTAACTGGCGATGCAACATGAGCAGGACCGCCACCAAGACCACCACAACCACCAAAAGTCCCAACATGATGCACCACGCCATGACGCACACCAGGAGGCACATTACCTATGACATGGGCTAGTGGCGCTGCAAATGGATCGCTATAACAAGGCACACCACTATTGACTACAAAAGAGGGAGCAGAATCCCCAGAATACCGACAACAACATACACAGCCAATTACCGCAGCTGCAATAATACCTAATGTAGCTACAAAACCGAATATGCTACTAACAATTGCCATCACAAAAGAAGGTACAAGCGCAAAAGCAACTATAGCAGCTATAACGCCTACACCACACCAAGCGGCAACTTTGCCCCAATTACGCTCCCACCAACCCCTAGGGTCCTCTACAGGTGGTGCCAATGTATCTCTAAATTTCTTACCATCCATCTCAACCTCCATTGTGTAAAATACGAACGTTAATAATGCACTGCGGCCATTAAGAATCAGTAATATGAAGCTTCAGTTATGTCACCACGCGTAGAATTTGCACATGTGCTATCATCAGCATGAATGTTGGGTTGCAAAAAGAAGCAACCCAACCTACGCATTGTACCGCAACTACTACCGCTTAGAATATTGAGTAGCGCGCCGTGCTTTATGCAAGCCAACTTTCTTTCTTTCCACCCGACGTGGGTCGCGTGTTAACAAGCCACGTGCACGCAATTTTCTGCGGAAAGAATCTGGGTTCGGTTCAGCATCTACAGCTAAATCATGTTCATCATACGCAACTAAAGCACGTGCAATGCCTAAACGTACAGCTCCTGCTTGGCCGGAAGTCCCACCACCTTTCACAGTCACGTAAATATCGAATTTCTTTAGCATATCTACAGTTTCCAGTGGCTGTCGAATAATCATGCTAGCAGTCTCGCGCCCAAAATATTCTTCCAGTGCACGACTATTAATGGTAATGCCACCTTTGCCTGGTCGCAAAAATACTCGAGCAACTGAGCTTTTTCTACGGCCGGTGCCGTAATATTGCACAATTTCAGCCATATACTTATTCCTCAATATCAAGTTGTTGTGGTTGCTGTGCGACATGTGGATGGTCAGCACCTACATAAATTTTTAATTTACGATACATTTCTCTACCCAAAGAATTCTTTGGTAACATACCTTTTACCGCACGCTCTAAAATGCGCGCTGGTTGCTTTGCCTGCAGTTTATCAAATGAAATTTCTTTAATCCCACCTGGAAACCCAGAATGGCTATAGTATATTTTATCTTTGAACTTCTTACCTGTAACTCTAATTTTTTCTACATTAGTGACAATAATAAAATCACCAGTGTCAACATGTGGCGTATACCAAGCCTTATGCTTGCCACGTAATCTACGCGCAATCTCAGTAGCCAAACGCCCTAGTACCTTATTACTGGCATCCACCACCAACCACTCACGCTTTACTTCATGCCCCTTGGCGCTCAATGTACTCATTTAAACTCACCCCGTACCACTTATACTTCGCGCGAAGTATAGATATGTAAAAACTCGAACATGCGATTGTAACTAAAATTTTGCAATCATACAAGTAAAAAATAATGTGTAAAAAACACTTTTCAGGATCATCATCTATACTTATATAACCCATTAGAACATGGAGAATAACATGGCCCCAACTGCTAAAACACATAACTCACTAGATTCATTCACTATTCATGAATATTATATGGCTATTATTAATAGCTTGCCCAATATTATTTATTGGATAGATGTAAATGGCCAATTGAAAGGGTGCAATCAAAATTTCGTACATTGGGTCGGCCTTAAACGTCTACAAGATTTTACCGGTACACCATATGAGCAAATGAGCAAATTAACTGATTGGCCAGCCAAACGCATTGCAGCTATGCACCTAGATGACGTGACAGCACTCTTTGCAGGGGAAGCACAGTATAATCAAGATGCACCATCACTGAATAGTAATAACACACACAATATCACAAATTACTCAATAAACCGTGTGCCGTTACTAGATCATAATAAAAAGGTTGTGGGACTTGTAGTCTCTATACTCGAACAAGCAACACATACAGAAAAAACTAATACAAAGACATCCTCGGCTACATCAGTGCCTACTCCAGTAAAACACAAGCGCAAAAAGTCCTCCCCATCAATACTTATGGTAGAAGATCAAGTCATCACCCAAACCGTAGAAAAAGCACTCTTAACTACGTTACACTGCCATGTAGACATAGCTGGATCTGGAGAGCAAGCACTCACACTATTTAAACCCGGCAAATATGATCTCATCTTCATGGATATTGGCATGAATGAAACCTCAGGATATGCAATAACAAAAAAAATACGCCAAATGGAAAATAATACCAAATTTCACGTACCAATTATTGCCTTGACTTCATACAATCCAACAGTAATTCAAGATGATTGTCATGAATACAACATGGAAGGGATAATAAGCAAACCTCTAACTAAAGATCAAGCTACGCAAATAATTCAGTGCTATATCTTACACGAACCAACTACCGTTGTTGGACTAAGAAAAACTGTTTAGACTCTAATACTCAGTTAAAGCTACGTCATTGCGAACCGTAGGTGAAGCAATCCAGAGTGCAACGCTCCGAACTCCTGGATTTCTTCACCTACGGTTCGCAATGACGTCTACATAAGGCATACAAAAAAAATTGACAAGAGACATCCCTACTCTAACTACCCACCTTACCCTTAGTTTGCACTTTATTTTTTAATTTCAAACCAGACTTAAATGTTACTACACGTCTAGCAGAAACTGGAATAGCTTGACCAGTTTTAGGATTGCGCCCTGGGCGCTGTGCTTTATCGCGTAAAATAAAATTTCCAAAACCAGATAGCTTTACATGATTGCCATTTTCCAAAGCACCACGGATAACCTCAAAAAAATCATCCACCAGCTCTTTCGCTGTAAGCTTGGGTAAGTCAACTTCCTTACATAGCAACTCCACTAAAGTAGCTTTACTCAATGCACTCATACTCACGCCCTCAAGACAATAGCAAATTTATCACTTAATCCACTAATTATAGAGTCAATCACCGCATTAATTTCTGTATCAACCAGCGTTCTTTTATCATCCTGTAATATCAATGCAATAGCAATACTTTTTTTACCAGCGGTAATTGATTCTCCCACATAAACATCAAATACATATAGCCCTTTTAACCAATCATGCGGCACAATACAATAAATTACTTCTTCTAATTGCGCTACACTCACCATCTCATCAACCACAAAAGACAAGTCGCGCCTAATTTGTGGATATTTTGATAACTGTTGATACTGTACTTGCACAATATGCTGTAGGGCATCTAAAGATAATTCAAATACAAATACTTCTTCACCATCAATGGATAACATATCCAACAACCGCGGGTGCAAAGCCCCAAGCCAACCAGCAGATCTATCACCAATAAAAATCTCTGCCGTCTTTTGTGGATGCAATGCTCCATGCTGCCCAACCCTAAAATGTACGTCAGCAATATGCATAGCCGCAAAGAAAGCTTGTAAATCTCCTTTCATATCAAAAAAATCGATCGCGCGCTTTTCTTCACCCCAATTTAACTCTCCCTGCACACCAGTCCATAAACCAGCAATACACGCACGCTCCTGCAACGTGCCTGTACTCATATCAAAGACTATACCAGATTCAAATAATTTCAACACCAATTGTTGCCTATTCTGATTGTACAACATAGACGCAATTAACCCTGGCCACAATCCTATCCGCATATCTGCTAATTCAGTGGCAATAGGGTTTTGTAAAGAAAGTGCCGGCATATCTATATAAATAGCCGTTTGCAACTCACGATCTACAAAACTATAATTAATAGTTTCATGATAACCACGCACACTAAACCACTGTCCAGCATAAGTAAGCAACTGTTCATTAGCACTCATCATGCCAGCGCGTGTAGCACTAAGCAATGGCGCCGCTATTATACGATCATAGCCATATAAACGGATAATCTCTTCTACAATATCCACATCCTCGAGAATATCAAACCTAAAAGATGGCACCTCAATAACCCATGATAACTTCGTGTTATCAACTGTCATCCCAAGTGCATGCAATATATCAAGCATTTCATCTACTGCAACCTCTACACCGGTTAATTGCAGAACTTTGGCAGGATTAAAATTGACTAGTCTACGCAACTGCAAATATTCAGGTTTATATACCGAGATAATAGGACCAAAATTGCCACCAACTATAGTATGCATTAAAGTACAAGCACGCTCCAATGCCTGCTGTTGCAAAGTTGGATCAACCCCACGCTCAAAACGCTGTGATGCATCTGTACATAGCCCATATTTACGCGCAACACCAGAGATACTATGCGGAGTAAAAAATGCACTTTCGATCCAAAAATCTGTAGTATGTGCAGCTACTGCACTGGGTAGTCCTCCAATAATGCCAGCTAAAGCAATAGGTGCATGAGCATCAGCAATCACCAGAGTTTGCGCATCAAGTTCAACTACCTTGCCATCAAGTAATTGCAAGGTTTCGCTTGGACTGCTATAACGCACTGTAATCATACAATCTTTGATAGTTACCGCATCAAACGCATGTAATGGCTGCCCATATTCAAACATTACATAATTCATTATGTCAACGACGGGATGCACTAATGACACGCCTACACGACGTAAACGCTCTTGCATCCATAACGGTGTTGTAGCATCTACATTAATCCCACGCACTAAACGCCCACAATAATGTGGACAAGATTCTAACACATCAATATTCACTGCATACTTATCATCAATAGTGGCATTAACCTTATCAACCACGCTATCAGGTAATGATAAGCGATTAAGCGCCGCCACTTCACGCGCGACCCCAACAATACTTAAGCAATCAGCACGATTAGGTGTAGTACTAATGTCTAAAACTGTGTCATGTAAAGACAAATATTTGCGCAAATCCACACCAATAGGCGTATCTAAAGGTAACTCTAAAATGCCTTCCGCATGCTCAGTAATGCCAAGTTCTGCAGTTGAACACAACATACCTTGTGACAATTCTCCACGAATAGTTGATTCTTTAATTACAATATCGTTTGGTAACTGAGCCCCTGGTATAGCCAGTGCTACAACTAAACCTGCACGCACATTAGCAGCACCACATACTATACTGAACACTTCTCCATTCGCAGCCGCAACTTGACATAAGCTTAATTTGTCGGCTTTAGGATGTGGTTGTGTCTGCACTACACGCGCTGTAATAACTTTAGTGAAATCACCAGCTACTGGGTAAATACTATCAACTTCTAACCCAGCCATAGTCAACTGCTTTGCCAGCTCTGCTGTAGTAATTGGCGGATCGACCAACTCACGCAACCATAGTTCACTTACTTTCATGTCACTACTCACTTCGTACATAGGAACGGCCATATTTGGCACATCTGACCGTTCTCCAAGATTTTAGATTGCACCCTGCACAGAGAAGAAAATATACTAAAACTGCCTTAATAACATCAGATCATTTTCGAATAACACACGTAAATCATCAATACCGTAATATAACATCGTCAAACGATCTAAACCTAAACCAAACGCCCAGCCTTGATATTCATCAGGAGAAATATTAACAGAACGCAAAACTTGCGGATGCACCATGCCACAACCAAGGACTTCAAGCCAACCTGTCTCTTTGCAAGAACGACACCCCTTCCCACTACAATTAGTACAAGCAATATCAACTTCTGCTGATGGCTCAGTAAATGGAAAATAAGATGGTCGAAATCTAAGACCAAGATTCTTGCCAAAGAAAAAACTAAAAAAATCTGCTAAGATCCCTTTTAAAGTAGCAAATGTTACTCCTTTATCAATAAAGAGCCCTTCGACTTGATGAAACATAGGCGTATGAGTAACATCAGAATCACAACGGTAAACACGCCCTGGAGCTATCAAACGAAATGGCGGCGCACTATTTTCCATATGATGTATTTGTACAGGAGACGTATGAGTACGCAATAAACGTCCATCACCAAAATAAAATGTATCATGCATAGCTCGCGCTGGATGGTGCGCAGGGATATTTAATGCTTCAAAATTATAAAATTCCGTTTCAACTTCTAAGCCATCAACAATATCAAAGCCCAAACGACTAAAATATTCGTTGACACGCCGCTTAGTTTGCGTGACAGGATGTAATGACCCGGCTTGATTATTTCTACCAGGCAAACTAACATCAATACGTTCTGTTGCAAGCTTTAGCTCTAACATCTCGTCTTTTAGATTGACTAATTTCTCTTCTATAAGATCGAGAAGCTCGCGCTTTACTTCATTAACCAACTGCCCAAGCTTCGGGCGTTCAGCAGCAGACAGATTAGCCAAACTCTTCAAAACATCTGTCAGCTTGCCTTTTTTGCCCAAATATTCAACACGAACTGCATCAAGACTTACAATATCTTGCACACTGTCAATGGCGTGGATAGCTTGTTGTTGTAATAGCTTTAAATCATCCATCACTTATGTCTTGCCTTGTGCGGCAACCCTACGCCAATGCAGCTTTAGCTTGCTCAGCAATGGCTGCAAACCCAACTGTATCATGCACAGCCATCTCAGCTAACACTTTACGATCTAATGTAATATTAGCTTTTTTTAAGCCATTCATTAAACAACTATAAGACACGCCACACACACGAGCTTGCGCATTAATCCGCACAATCCATAATGCTCTAAACTGACGTTTCTTTTGTCTGCGATCGCGATATGCATATTGACCAGCTTTAATAACTGCTTGTTTTGCAACACGATACACGCGACTACGAGCACCATAATACCCTTTGGCTTGGTCTAACACCTTCTTATGACGGGCTCTAGCCGTCACACCACGTTTCACTCTTGGCATAATTCTCTCCTATTAACTACCGTGCAGCATACGTACAACAAGCCGCGCATCACAACCCTTCAATGTACCAGATCCAACACGCAACTTACGTTTTTGTTTGGTGGTTTTTTTAGTCAGGATATGATTCCTATAAGCTCCACGGCGCTTTATTGCACCACTCGCCGTAGTTCGGAAGCGTTTTGCCGCTCCACTATGTTTCTTTAATTTTGGCATACTTTTAATACTCCGCATTTAAGTTTATTTAGCTGCTCAATCCACACATGGGCTCGGATCTAAACTATCTCCTTCTGAGCAGCAGTTACTATTTAGTTTTTTTAGGCGACAATACCATCATCAGTTGGCGACCTTCACGCTTAGCGTGCTGCTCTATGACAGCTACATCAAGCGTATCCTGCTGCAATCGCTCCAACACTTTCATTCCTAATTCTTGATGCGCTACTTCACGGCCACGAAAACGTAGCGTAATTTTAACTTTATCACCATGAGCTAGAAAACGTATCAGGTTGCGTAGCTTTACCTGATAATCGCCATCTTCCGTCGTAGGACGAAACTTAATCTCCTTAATTTGAACCTGTTTTTGTTTCTTTTTTGCTTCTGCTTGCTTCTTACCAAGCTCAAATAAATACTTACCATAGTCCATAATACGACATACAGGAGGTTTAGCAGTAGGAGAAATCTCCACTAAATCTAACCCTGCCTCCTCTGCAGCACGCAAAGCTTCGTGAGTTGCAACAACCCCCACTTGCTCACCATCTCCATCAATCAAACGTACCTCTGGTACTGTAATTTGGTTATTCATCCGTGCGCGATCTTGCTCACGCTTTGTAGAAACACTGATAGTTCATTCCTCCCAATACTCACTCTGCACGCGGCCCGGCCATATTTTTGGATCTGAGCTGCGACCGTTCACCAAGATTTTAGATCGCCACATGAGCAGATACCAAAACTTTTATTAAGCTCTATTAGCAATTACCTGTGCGAGCATATCATATAGAGCGTCTTTTGTCATTAGCCCTAAATCACGACCATCTCTTGTACGTACTGTCACAGTTTTATCATTAACTTCTTTATCACCAACAACAACTAAATATGGCACTTTTTGTAAAGTATGTTCACGAATTTTAAAGCCAATTTTTTCATTCCTCAAGTCACTCTGCGCACGAATACCCTTCTGTTGTAACCATGCTACCACATCATGTACATACTCATCTTGCTTCGTGCTAATATTTAGCACAGAAACCTGAGTTGGCATCAACCAGAGCGGCAAATTTCCGGCATAATGCTCGATTAATATGCCCATAAAGCGCTCAAAAGTACCCAAAATAGCGCGATGTAACATTACAGGAGCTTGTTTATTACCTGCTTCGTCAATATAATACGCGCCAAGCCGCGCTGGCGTGGAAAAATCTACTTGAATAGTACCACACTGCCAAATACGTCCCAGACAATCAGCTAAAGAACATTCAATTTTTGGCCCATAAAATGCCCCTTCACCAGGAGCATCTAACCACTCAATATCATGGCTGGCCAGCGCCATTTGCAAAGCAGTTTCAGCACGATCCCACACTTGCTCATCGCCAATACGCTTTTCTGGACGGCGCGCTAAACGATAAATAATATTCTTAAAACCAAAATCCGCATAAACAGATTTCACTAAAGCGAGCGTTGCTGCAACTTCAGCCTGCACTTGCTCTTCAGTGCAAAAAATATGCCCATCATCTTGCACAAAATGCCGTACACGCATTAAACCATGCAGTGATCCAGAAGGCTCGCAACGATGGCAAGACCCAAACTCAGCAAATCTAATCGGCAAATCACGATAACTTTTGATGCCCTGATTATATACCTGCACATGACAGGGACAACTCATAGGCTTTACTGCATAATGACGACTTTCTGTTTCCGTGAGAAACATATTATCGCGAAAATTCTCCCAGTGCCCTGATTTCTCCCACAATATTTTATCCACCAATTGTGGCGTGTTAATCTCTTGGTAACCAAAACTGCTAAGTTGGCTACGAATATATTGTTGCAACACCTGATAAATTGCCCATCCTTTAGGATGCCAAAATACCATACCAGGAGCTATATCTTGAAAATGAAATAAATCTAGCGCCTTACCCAATTTACGATGATCTCTACGCTCTGCTTCAGCTAAACGATGTAAATGAGCGTCAAGCGCTGCTTGATCTGCCCAAGCAGTACCATAAATACGCTGTAACATGGCGTTTTTAGAATCACCTCGCCAATACGCACCAGCAATATGTGTTAATTTAAAGGCCTTGAGCCAACCAGTAGATGGTACATGAGGTCCACGACACAAATCTTCAAAATCACCTTGACGATACAAAGATATCACTTCACTTGTCGGTAAATCAGTAATGATTTCGGCTTTGTAAAACTCACCTAAATTTTTAAAATAAGCAATGGCCTCAACACGAGTCATCTCACGCCGTGTGATGGGATAATTAGCCTGCGCCAATTCACGCATTATAGCCTCTATGCGCAACAAATCATCAGGAGTGAACGGTATATCAGTGGCGAAATCATAAAAAAACCCATTCTCAATCACAGGCCCTATTGTCACCTGTGCTACAGGAAACAATTGTTTTACAGCCTGCGCCAACAAATGTGCCGTAGAATGCCTAATAACCTCTAACCCATCCGGATCTTTATCTGTAACAATGACCAGCGAGCAATCTTTTGTTAAAGCATAGCTAGTATCTACAAGTTTCCCATCAACACGACCAGCGATAGCCGCCTTCCCAAGGCTTTTGGCAATACTAGCAGCAAACTCTGCAATTGAGAGCGCATGCTCTACTTGTCGATTACTGCCATCTGGCAATGTAATGGTGAACATTTTAAAGATTCCTACTGAAATGGTAGGCACGAGTGGGATCGAACCACCGACCACCACCATGTCAAGGTGGTGCTCTACCACTGAGCTACGTGCCTAAACGCTTAAAAGTGTACGCACAAAAACCGATAATCTTAGCATGTATTACTAAGCAATACAATCATATAGTTATTGACTATAATGCCATGCACAACTGTTCACATCCCCATGGCGTGACCACGGAGTGCATTGAATAGCGCGTATGAATTGATACTGCGGTCAAGCAGCGGTAATGCGCGAGTTTGAAAAAGTTTAGGATCACGTGACTATAGTAACTATATATTTAATATGCTATAGGAATTAATTATGCTGCCGCAATGCGTGCAATGTAGTCTTTATCTAATGGCACATGAGTAATCAGGCACCAGTCATTTAACAACTCTTGCTTTGCAAATTGATCGTAATTAGAGCAATGCTTGGTGAGAACAGCCCCTCCAGCCAGGAGAGTATCATTGATATGGTTTTTAAACGCAATGTTTCTTACATTACCTTCCAAGTGAGAGAAATCAAACTGTCGCGTCATAAATGATCTGATATCTGCACGGTCTAGCCTCAGATGATACTGCACCTTGCTCCTAGCTTCAGGCGCTGGCGAAAGATTGATGTCTCTACGAGGTAAAAAAAGTGCTAATTTACTCCACATATCCTTGCGTTCTTCCCCATCATTTATGTCAAGAAATGGAATACCATTGACACCCCTTTTTTGAATCTCATTGGCAAGTTGGTATGCCTCCAGTCCGCTTACATCCATGTGCGAGCTACCCCTGAACATGTGCGCAGTCAATAAAGATGAAATATCTAGCGATTGGACTAAAATAAATCCGCACAAACAGAGTGGCCATAGTATATTGGCATAGAATAAATGATGTGGTCTAACTGCAGAGCAAAAGAAAATATTACGTAAACTGAATGAGAGGTGGTGATCATGGATAATATGTTTAATCGATTAGTTGAAAGCATGACTCAAATGAATGAGATTATAGATGGTGAGCGTGCACCATCTCGTGAATATGTCATAGACTCTGTGCATGTGAAGAAAATTAGGAATGCTACTGGTTTAACCCAAGATAAATTTTGTAAATTAATCGACGTTAAGAAGGGGGCATTGAGAAATTGGGAACAGGGGAGACGTGAACCAACTGGCCCCGCAAAGGCTTTGTTGAGAGCGATTAAAAATGATCCGAAACATGTTCTGATGGCGCTAGCTGCTCGTTAGGTCTGATTGCTGCTTTATGGGCGCACTATGACTAAATGTGGCCAATTAACTTTGCGCAATTAGGGTATTTCATATTTTTCTCCTGGCTGTGATGCAGTGTATTTATGGGCTGTTGATGTTGCGGCAGAAGCGAGCAAAATGTCAACATCCGCTATTTTTTTGGTAAAAATTAAAGTTTTTTGTATAATGAAATTGGCAATGAACAACGTTAGCATACTAAATATTTTAGAAAAATATACATTCATATTAAAGTAGACCACTAAGATAGTTAATAATCCATATGACACTATCAACATAGTGCCAGCTAAACAAATATACTGCATAGCTTCTTGAAGTACGAAGTTCTTGGATTTAAAAACATACTTGCGATTACAACTGAAATTAAATAGACCAGAACACAATCGTGCAGTAAGCTCCCCGAGCAGCATATATCCACTATAGTAGTTAACGATACAAAATAGCACATAATCAATTATGCCTGAGCAGATAGATATACATAAAAATCTTATAAACACCGCATAAATACGTAATGAATCAAGCAATGGATTAAAATGCGAGCTTGCGTTATTGGCACTATAAATGGTTTGAATAGGGCACGCAATGATAGGCAGTTTGCTGCGTACGGCAAGGATCAGCATGTGCAACTCAAATTCATAGCGATTAAACTTGCTAGCAAGTAACTGTGGTATAAACGCTCGTGGAATCGCACGTAATCCAGTTTGCGTATCATGTATATGCCCACCTATTAGCATAGCGAATATTTTTTTGGTAATAAAATTGCCTAAGCGACTACGTAGTGGTACTTGCTTATTAAAAGTTCTGGTACCTAAAATTAATGTATTAGGATCTTGCTGCAATGCTAAGAGTACTTTATTAATATCCTGCGGATCGTGCTGCCCATCTGCGTCAGCGACAATAACCCCAAGCAAATTTGCACTATACTTAGCCAGGTAATGCTTAAATGCGGTTTTTAGCGCACCGCCCTTGCCAATATTAACTGTATGCTCTAAAAGATCGACGCGACTCTTGGTTTTTAATTGCGCAAATATGTGCGCGCACTCGTGACTAGAGCCATCATTGACAATAATAAAACGACTCGGCGTGATTAACTCCAATGTGGAGATTAAATCTAATAAGGTGCTATTTGGCTGATAGGCTGGAATTATAATGATCGGCGCTAGGGTGTTCAAGTTATGGTTACCCCGCCTACATTATCCCATTTTACAATAATATTACAGGCAGAGCTGTCTTCTAAGGCGGTTTTTTGATACAGGCGATGTGGCATAAAAAAATAGGTTAGTGGCATATTCACTACATATGTTGGATCTGGAGGGTTAATTAAGCACATGGACCAATTAGAATCTGTCATGTGTGCAGTTTTAGTTTGAATAGCAGCAGTAAGCGCGTAAAGATCGTATGTATTATGAAAACGTTGTGTGCGCTCAATTTTACCGCCAATCAGTAACACTAGTAGCACTATAAAGATAGCTTTAAAACCAGGGTTATGTACTTTGCAGAGTGATGACAGCTCCATTGTATCTATAGTTAGAAAAATTGCCATACCTAAAAGAGGTAAAAACAACATATTATAATAACGCTGAAATGCCAAGATCTCTTGATTACCATGCCCTACATCGAAGACTAGTGCTTGCAAGAAATACAGGGTCAGGATATAAATAAAGATAAAAAGTGTCAAAATTCCTAATATCTGATTGATTCTATTACCATGGCAATACCCCCTCCCCTCATCCCCAACCCTTCTCCCCAAGGGGGAGAAGGGAGCAAATCGTGCCGCCCGAACCCACAATCCAGCTATTAACAAATACCATAGACAATAAGGTAGCTTTAATAACATATCAAAGTTTTTAAAAAACAGGGCCTTCAAGTAGAGTAATTGCACTATATGATAATAAGCATTAAATGGATTTAAAGCCTTTAATGCATTTGTAAAAGATGCGCCTTGTGAAAAATTATGAAAACCGTAAGCATCAGTATGTAGTGTCCATAGTACTTTTGTTATTAATACAGCTGCTAACAGTACAAACGCGCGTGTTATTATTTTGCGATTAGGTTTTTCAACAAATACCAATAAGGTAAGAGAACAAATAGCAAATAACATGCCAATCTCTTTGATTACGGAAAGAAATATTAAGGGAATAAATATTAAATTATAGGCATTATGCCCGCGTTTATATATTAACCACGCTATGGCGAGCACATAAGCAGCAACAAAAGCATCCACCTGCATACGTGCAAATACCGTGCCATAAGCTAAAGTAAAGAGTATTAACCAAATGCCAAGATATGCGCTAGAACGGGCCGGCTCTTTCGCATCAAAAAAAACCAGCATTGCTGCAATTAAAATTAACCCTTGCGCAATATAACCTAGCAGTTGCGAGTATTGATGCGCTAAAGTGTAAATAAGATAGTGAAAACTTGCCATACCTGGCGTGTAGGTTAAGTAACTAGCAGATATATAATGGTCATTGGTAGGTAATTCATTAAAGATAAACAGATATTTACTAATAGTACCCCAAAACGAATAATCATCTATACTGCTAAATTTTAAACCATAAGCTGTCAGGAAGCTTAAGGCGAACAATAGTATATAAGCAGCAATGGTGATAGCATTTCCCCTCACCCTAACTAAGGAGGCGAAGGTGAGGGCACTAATAATGCCACCAAAAATAAGCACAAACCACGCCATCCATACGGGGTTTGCCAATAAAAAACTATAGAACATTAATAAACTGGCAAAGGCGCCAGCATTAAATAAGCCTATCGATAAGTCAGTCTTCAGTACTGTTGTAAAAAATATGCCCCATCCCAGCATGATAAATACAAATGTAAGACAAATTAAAAGCGGCATTATTATCCTATACGTCCCATGTAGCTTGGGAAATGATGCTATCATATTTTTGTGCAGCATTGCAATTGCCCACAGTTATCCCATACCAACCGAAAGCGTATTTATTAATTAACAAAACGCCATTCTCAACTTTTCTAAATCCAACTCTGTCATTTAATAGGAAGCTTATAGAGCCATCTACATGTAATAGAGTTAAGGATCTAAAATTTAGAGAAGCTGCGCAATCCCTTTACCAAAAGACCAATCTTCTCGATCATTCTGCACAAGAGTTACAAAGATATCTTCTTTTCGAATTCCAGGATTACTTGTTAAAACATTCACTAATTCATTGTATAAATTTATTTTCATTTCTTTGGTTCTTAAAATAGATGTGATATAAATTACGACCACATCATCAGAGCGATTACCATCCCATATCGTTTTGTCGATAATAAAATGTGATTTTTTATATTCGGTAATCATTTGAAATCTGTCATTTTCTGGGATTTCCCAAGCCGTTTGCAATGCTTTGTGAACACCATTTGCTATTGCTCGAATATATTCTGGAGATTTCCCCTCTATTAGCGAAATTTGGATCAATGGCATAAACATTCCTTAGTTAAAGAGCTATCTCAATATAATGTTTTGCAACAATTATTAGCATTTCTTTTGCTCAATATGATATATTAAACAATCATCTATTGAAAGACATGATCTTTTTATGTAATTTTGGTTTTGCAAAAAAATCACAATTACAGAGGAAAAAAATCATGTCCATGGAAGATTTTATCATTACTGTGTACTGTATTATAGATGACTTGATGAAAAACCAGATTGGCAATCAAAATTTAAGAAAATGTGGATTTAATCCAGCGCTATCTGACTCAGAGATGATCACAATGGAGATAATAGCCGAGTTTTCTAAAATTGATACAGATAAAGGGGCATGGGAATATTTTTGTAATCATTGGCGCTTTTTATTTCCCAATCTTGGATCAAGAGCAAATTTTGCTAAACATGCTTCTAATTTATGGGTCATTAAGCAAACCATGCAAAGAAAATTAGCAAAACAATTAGGCGCTACATCAGATTTTCTACATCTTGCCGATGGATTTCCTATGCCAGTTTGTCATTTTAAACGAGCTAATTCTAGTCAAATATTCGCGGGTGAAGCAGCCTATGGTTATTGCGCTTCAAAGGATGAGATATATTAACGCGATTCTCAACTTGTTCAAATTCGCGTATTACCGCGGCGTGACCGCAGTAATGCGCGCTATTAAATGAACCCCGTGGTCAAACACGGAGATTAGAGCATGTTTAAAGTGGCATTTATTTATTGTAATTATCAGCCGCTTGTTTATCAATTTGCTTAATGCGATCTGAACCCAGATTCATATATTCAGATACCCCGCGAGCAAGCTCTGTAACGCTACTGATAGAGATGCCGCCACAAGTAGCAGGAGTCCTTAAGGCAAATAAAGACCACAACATAAAACCATCGCCAGGATTTGCACTCACAGCATTTTGAAAACGCTGCACTGAAAATGTACCTGGCTTTGGGTTACCATACTGATCCCAAAGAATAGTATTGCCAGGAGCATTGCCACCAGCAGAGTTAGCACTAGGATCTGCTCCTGCAGCTTCGCCTTTGCAAGGATTATCCACTCCTTTATCATCTACTAAGGTAACAGTTTGCCCCCAACCCTCATCAGGTGATGGTTGTATACCAATAGCCACAATTGCTCCTGGCCTGGTTGCCAAAGCTCTATATTGTCTATAAGCAACAACTGGGTCAAAATGGGTATAACCAGAATCATAACTCATTATTCCATAAGCATCGATCATGGACGCTGCGCCTTTACCTTGTAACACTAAGCGCTCTCGACCAGCATTACCGCCAAAATAACTAGTTTTACCAGCACAATCAGGATATTGCGCTCCATGTGTTTGTGCAGTGCAATCGGCACCTGTTGACCATCCAGCTAAAGTTACAATGGCATGTTTACCAGTTTGTGCGTTAGCCTCATCAACCGCCTTACGTATATTGACAATCGCATTATAATATTTTGTTATATTCTGCTCATCAACTCCACCTACTTCATAATCAACATCGACACCGTCTAAACCCAGATCGACAATTACCTGAGTTAGTTTGGTAATATCTGCCGCCGTTACATTGTCCCAGCTATCATTGTAGGTCGCGCCCCCTAACGCTAAAATGACCTTAGTGCCTGGATTATTATTTTTTAATACTCTAATCGATTCTTTAAATGACGCAGAACTAGGTGTTAAATCTAAGCCTAATACCTGTAAATCTTGAGGGGCTCTGGTTAGCCCATGATAATTATGCATTGCATTGAACTTACCAAACGCAAGCATAACGTGTGTAATATAATCTGGGATCCCACCAGCCAATAAAGAACTTTTAGTAATATCTGCATCAGGTATAACCGGCGCATTAGCAGTAGGTTTACAATCAGCAACTCCCCCTGGACAAAAAGCATCATGAAATGGTGCAAACCAAGTGGGATAATATGCCATGAAAATTCCAGTTTTTTCTGGCGCACCAGATACAATTACTGTCTGTGCATTACTAGTTTCACAGGTATTGTCCGCATTACATAGTTGCACGGTAAAATTAAAGGTGCCATTATCTACCCTAATGTTAGTAGCTGTAGCTGATTTGTTCGTGGTGTCAGTAAACTGAGTATACCTACGCAATTCATTAGAATCTTTTAGTAATTTCCAATAAGTTCCACCATTACCATCTGTAGACCAACTAACATTCACCTGCCCATTAGTGGATGTTGGTATACTTTGCAACACAGGAACACCAGGCATAACTACCGGCAGAGGTGGCTCAGCATCGCCTACCAATACCCAAGGACTATCCCAAGAATTAGCACCAATAAATGGAGCAACCCCAGCATCTGCCCACCACTGTGTTTGATACTGTTTGCTATTATAAGTTACACATTCATTAGCTGGATACGGTTTGTTATTTACCCATGCTGGGCAATTTGCTTCTGCTGCACATGCTATTTGAGACAATCCCAGCAAAACATAACTGAGCAAGAACATAGTGATGCTAAATACAAATGGCTTAAATTTATATATGGAAGTTTGCATGAATATTACCTCGTTTGGTATTAATACATATTCCATTCATAAATTAATCCAAGAAAGGCTATTATAACTAAATTTATTCCATTAAGCAATAAGTTAGATTATTTTGTATGATATATAAATAATTTGATAAAATTAATGCATTTGACAGGGCACAGCACTGGCGCCAAATTCTGGCCTGCTGTATTGGAAATCGTGGATGGTATGCAGTAAAGCTAAAATAGTTCCTTCTCTATTTGCTATCGGAGATAACTTAAAAAATGTGAAACATGATGGCCACGACCGCTCGGCTCCGCTAACACAGATTTCTCTAAACAACACTTCATCCGTAATAATTCCCTCTGTGTACTCAACGGCACGTGTTAAAGCAAATGCTTGTGGTGAGTCTAGCGCATAATCGATAGCATTGTAAAAGAAATACCATGGAAAACCGAGCTTCATCTTAAGGCTGTCTCTGATGCGATAATACTGCTCACGTATGGAGAGCCCTTCTGTAGTAAAGATTGTATTGAACAACTTATCGTGTGCATAGTTTTGACCTTTTGCAATTAAACTAGCCTTATAAATAATCTCAAAATTATGGACCAAGTTAGCATAAAAATAGGTGGGATTAAACTTTGCAGGGTTATATCGATCATAATTTGCAAGGTAATTTATCGCGTCCAGAAAACCTATGGCATTCAAGGGACGATAAAATTTAGTAGCCTTTGCAAAATTAAAAGGAGCCATAGGACCAACACAAATTTGCATGCACCGCAACGGGTCTCTAAAAAGTTTTCTCATTGTTTCTTCTCTTATTTCAGTATTTGTTCCTCCATGATTGGGCACATGCCGTGGAACAAACCAATTACGAAAAAATTTATCGAATAAATTGGGGTAAAACAATTGAGGCGGTGCTTTATACAATATTGCTGGTTTTGAATGGTAAAACATATGATGAATATTTGCTTTGAATAAAGCAATTAAAGCGCCCATATTATCGAAGCGTGATAACTTTGCGCAATTGATCTCTTTCTCAATCGTAGCTGACAACATAGCATGAAAATCAACTAATCCAATCTCTTCAGCGGGAGTTATTTGCCGTCCATAAAGTGTGACAAAAAAACTGTGAATAGATGACCAAATTGATCCTCGCAATGATGCAGGCGTTTGATCACTTGTATTAATAATGTCTGTAATGATTCTTGTCAGTAAAGCATCGAATCGTTGCTCATTGATTACTTCATTTGCGCGTGAAGCGTGAAGAGCCTGATGAATAGGATTTAGCTTATCATCTACAGGGTACCCCAGCTCAACCATACATGAAGTATCGGGATCAAAGTTATCCACTGGAGAATTATTACGTATACCACCATCAACGTATTGCGCGCCATCTATTTCTACGCGATGTAAAATACCTGGAATAGCACAGGATGCCTGACAAGCCATTGCGACGCTAACATTAGGTGTTGTGTGACAATCAAAATACTTCAACTCGCCTGTATCTTTTCTTGTGGCGGTTACGGTCAATTCTTTAAATTTCCTAGGAAATGCACGATGCAGATCCGCTAGATCCTTAAAGGTAATTTCATAATTTGGATCTTGAAGTTTTGACTCTAATTCAGGCAATATACCTACGTTGTCTTCCAGATATTCTTTCGTCACTGCGTGTATGTTTTGGTGAACAAACGTAGAAATGGGTGTGCCGGTGCGTGGTAACGGCCAAGTCCCAACTGCAGCTCCCAGCATCGTATGAATACCATTGTCCATCAACCTGTTACGAAGCGCTAATGGTGGCATTCCCACAGCAAGTATTGCAGCAATAATCGACCCTGCAGATGCGCCAGCAACGTGTTCTAATTGCTCAAAAATTCCAGAGTAACCAAGAGCGTAATAGAGACCAGGGTAAACGGTTCCCATCGCACCGCCACCAGCAATAGACATTGATTTTATTTTATGCATAATTATTTTACTGTGCCCAAAGAATTAGTATTGCCAGTCACATTACGCTCATTCCAAAAAACTATATGTAAAATAAATAACCATAGTAGCATATAACTTACTGAATAACACAGTGATGCAAATTCTGGCGTTAAATGACCAAATAATACTTCTGTGATATACAACCGCAACCCAACTATTGTACCAGCAGCATTGTGCAAGTGGATCAGTGCTTGAAGCTTTAAAAATAAGACATGCAACATATATGCAAGCATTGCATGGCGGCCAAACAAAGCAAATGGTTTTGCAAAGCGCTGCCACTGTTGTATCTCAATCAATGCATACACCAATGCAAATACTAGTAGCGCGAGTCCTCCGGTCATAAGTACATATGAACTAGACCACAGAGCTTTATTAAGTGGCAATGCATAGCTTAAGAGAGATCCAAGTACCGCTAACAATAACCCTGCGACAACCATCTGGGTCAATTTTTGCTGTTTTGTGTATGTTGAGATAAGCAACACGCCAATAAGGTTGCCAAGTAATGCTGACGCAATGGCGGGTATTGTACTTAATAATCCTTCCGGATCGAATGTTGGGGTATAGAGATGTCCTGGTGCAAAGACTAAGCGATCTAAATATCCTGCTAAATTCAGATCATAAGTTAGTGGTGCGAACGCCACCATTAACCACCAGTACACACTCAGAAAGACCAGCATAATAATCGCTTGTGTGCGAACACTGGTGGTTAAGAATAATATGGCTGAAAAAAAATAACATATGGCGATGCGTTGCAAGACACCCAAAATACGAATAGAACTCACATCGAAGTGATGTGGAAATGCATTCAGCGCTAACCCCATAAGAAAAATATACATGCTGCGTCTGATTATTTTCGCAAGCAATGCAGACATCGGTAGACCTTTGGCACGTAAATTCACCAAAGCCAAGACAGATGAAATACCAACAATCACAATAAAAAAAGGAAATACTAAATCAGCCAATGTACAACCATCCCATACTGAATGTTCTAACCAGGCATACGGTGACTGAGTCCCAGGGCTATTTACAATTATCATCAATGCTATAGTTATCCCGCGAAAGACATCAATAGATAGCAATCTTGGAATAGTAAGGCCTGTGGACAATGCGCTAGCTTGAGTCACTTAAGTGCTGCCTTCATAGTAACAATATGCTGATATGCTTCATTAATGCGCTGCTTGCTAATTTTACCAGATCGTACATTGGCTGCAATTATATCAATAATCGCTGTTGGATCTTGCGGTTCGTTAGGTAATTGATTACCAAATATCAACATATCCACTCCTGCATTCACCGCAAGCGTTAGAGCTTGCTCAAGAGAATAATGCTCACTAATAGCCTTCATTTGCATATCATCAGTAATGATCACTCCTTTAAAATTAAGCTTATTACGTAAAAGTTCTGTGAGTATGGTATGGGATAAAGTTGCTGGTAATCCACTGTCATCGAGCTGTCTATTAACCAAATGTGCTGTCATAATCATCCCGCAAGATTGTGTGCTGTACAGTAATTGCTCATATGGCACCCACTCTTCAGGCTGCCACGTTGCACTCACATCAACAAATCCTAAATGAGAGTCGGCTGTTGCACTACCATGCCCTGGAAAATGCTTATAAGCACATTGCACTTTATGTGCCAAATAAGACTGCGCATAAAGGCTGGCATAATTAGCAACCTCATATGGATCTGCTGAAAAACTGCGCCCTACCTTACCTATAATAGGACAATTTGGGTTTACATTGACATCTACTACCGGTGCAAAATTTAGATTAAACCCACTATCTTGTAAAGTAGCTGCCATAGCATCAGCAATTTGCCTTACTTGCGGCACACTCATTTGCCCTATATTAGCTGCTGATACTGTTGCAGGAAAACCCTTCGTGGGAGTTAAGCGCGTACCTCTCTCGCCCCCTTCATAATCAACTGCGATAAATAACGGCAATAATGGACGATTATGTTTAATCTCAGCTAATGTATTTGCTTGCTGCAAAGCGCTGTTCAACTGCCGCACCTGCTCTGGACTATCAATATTTTTATCAAAACGCCCTGTTTTTTGATTATAATCAAATAGAATCACTCCACCAATATTATCTTTTTGGATCGATTTTATAATAGCTGAATGTTTATCAACCTGACTACCATCGAAACCCATGATTAGCATCTGGCCAATTTTATCACGTAAACTTACGGACTGCGCTTGAGTCTGTCCATAAAGCAATATACTTATTAACATTGTCCATAACACTGGATAATTCATCATATACCATGCTTAAACATATTTATCATGAATATTACTAAATTGTGAATATTTTGTCAAACTTACCGCCAGCTATAAAAGCGAATATAGACTTGATGCAGTGGGGAGCTACGACTTGCAATCTCTATCAATTGTTATTGGTATTTGCTTTTAATGTTACAATCTGTTATCGTTGCGCGTCATTTCATGAAAATTATAATATAATTAAAGGGTATTATTATGAAAGCATCCATTCATCCAAAATATACACCAATAAAAGTAACTTGTAGTTGTGGTAATGTTTTTGAAACAGGCTCCACTTTATGTAATGATCTATCTATAGAAGTATGTGCAAATTGCCACCCATTCTATACTGGTACACAAAAACTAGTTGACACAACAGGTAGGGTGCAGAAATTTAACGCACGTTACAACGCCCGCAAGAATGACAACAATAAGAGCGCCGAATAGGGGCTATAAATAAGGAATGTGGCCATAATATGTCATATTCCTTTAGTTGTTCTTCAAGTACAACACAAGTATTTACATTCAAATTTTACTAATGGGGAATATTATGACTAGACATCATAATAAAGATTTACTTATTGCATGGGTAATTTGCGGACTTGGAGCCATTTACTATGCATATGAATATTTTTTACGTATAGAGCCTAGCGTTATGGAACACGCTCTGCGCCATCATTTTAATCTCTCAGCAACAGGCTTTGGCTTGTTATCTGCTTTTTATTACTATGCATATGTGCCAATGCAGCTACCGGTTGGTGTGTTGATGGATCGCTTTGGCCCTAGACGTCTATTAACAATCGCTTGCGGGATCTGTGTCATCGGCACTTTTACGTTTGCAGCAACTACTATGTTTAACATAGCAGCAGCCGGGCGCTTTTTAGTTGGCCTAGGTTCAGCATTTGCTTTTGTTGGTGTATTAAAATTAGCAACTATTTGGTTACCAGAAGATAAGTTAGGAATGGCATCTGGGCTTGCAACGGCACTCGGTACTATTGGCGCCATGTTCGGGGATAACATATTAGGGGCACTGGTCAAACATATCGGCTGGCAAGCAACAGTTAATTTAAGCGCCATTTTCGGGATAGGCTTAACATTACTACTCATGTTCAGCATCAAAGATCGCAAAAAAGATCTAAAAACACCTGGTACAATAACAACCTTTAAACAGAGCTTTAAAGATTTAGCAATTATTTTACGCAATCGCTTAATTTGGCTTAATGGTATGTATGGCTGTTTAGTGTACTTACCAACCACTGTATTTGCTGAATTATGGGGGATTTCCTATTTGCGTAATGCTCATGGTCTAAGCCATGCTGGTGCGGAGTTGGCTAATTCACTATTATTCCTAGGATTCACAATAGGCGCTCCAACCATGGGTTTTATTTCTGATAAACTCCATAGACGCAAACTACCAATGTTATATGGTGGGCTAGGCGCCGGCCTCATCATGACTATGATTATATATATGCCCAATTTAGATGAAATAAGCTTAGACATTTTACTATTTTTGCTTGGCCTGCTATATAGTGTACAAGCATTAGTCTTTGCAGTAGGGCGTGAAGTGAGCCCCAAAGAAGCAGCAGGTACCGCAATTGCAGCAACTAATATGATTGTAATGATCGGCGCTATGTTACTACAGCCGTTTTTCGGTAGCTTACTTGACTACAGTCAAGCACAAAGACTTGCAGCAGGTGCTAAAGCGTTTATACCATTGGATAAAGCACACTCCATATACAATGCCATCGACTATCAATTTGCTATTACTATTATCCCTATCGGTATGTTTATTGCGGTAATTTTGACATTTTTTATCAGAGAAACTTATGCACACGCAACAAAGTAGCAATACTAACGCGATTCTCAACTTTTTCACACTCGCATATTACCGCGGCTTGATCGCGATATCCATTAATACGCACTATTCAATGGATCCCATTGTCAAGCCACGGGGATGCGAAAAGTTGAGAATGGCATAACACTATGAAGAATAAACAATTTTATTTTGGCTGCCTAATTTGCGCCATTGGCGCATTATTTTATTGCTACGAGTTTATCTTAAGAATTATCCCAGGCGCACTACAAGGCGAGCTCAGCGCTGCATTTGGGCATATTTCTGCCTCTACCTATGGACAACTTTCTGCCTTTTATTATTTTGCATATGCCCCCATGCAATTGCCAGTAGGCATGCTCATGGATCGCCTTGGCCCACGACGTCTATTAACTTTTGCATGTTTGTGTTGTGTGCTAGGTTCTGCCATGTTTTCCTATAGTACTTCCATGTTAATCATCGGCGCTGGACGTTTTTTAGTAGGCTTTGGTTCTGCATTTGCTTTTGTTGGTGTATTATCACTGGCTTTGCATTGGTTACCACGTCGTTATTTTTCACTAGTCGCTGGCTTAATTACTACACTGAGTATGTTGGGATTAGTTTATGGCGAAATAAAAATCACCGAAATGGCTATATCTTTCGGATTAAACTCTGTCCTTACTCTCATGATTATTATAGGTGTAGTACTAACTGCACTGATCTTCTTTATAGTACGTGATAATGTTGATGGTAATGATATACGCAAAACAACACCACCATTGCCTGAGTTTTTTCGCATAGTCAGACAAGTATTAACTTCACCTGCAGTATGGCTATTCGGTGTTATAGGAGCGTGCCTTTACACCTCGTTATCTGTATTTGGCGAGCTATGGGGCAAATCTTACCTAGAACAAGCTCATCATTTGACCAAAGTTGAGGCTGCACAAACCATCTCAGCTATGTTTCTTGGTTGGGCAGTAGGAGCGCCTATTGCTGGTTACTGGTCTGACCGTAGCGGTAAGCGTGTATTTCCATTAGTACTAGGCGCTATACTGTCTTTAATGTGCATCAGCTTAGTTTTATATTATCCTGGCTTATCTTATCTCTCCTTAAACATTTTATTATTTTTATATGGCGTATTTAGTGCCACTGAAATTATTGTCTTTGTCATGGCAAAAGAAACTACCGGCGCAAAATTATCAGGGACAGTTTTCGCTGCTGTAAATATGATAGTGACTCTAGGTGGAGTAATATTTCAACCATTAGTAGGCTATCTTTTAGATACGTTCGGTAATAACCGTATAGTACATGGTGAACATATTTATACTGTTGTAGATTATCAATTAGCCTTGTCCATTTTACCACTATCGCTATTAATGGTAATTATTCTGGCTTTTTTTATCAAAAGCGCATCGAACAGTGCATTAGAAGAATCAAGGCTGTCCCATTAACAGCAGTTAAAAATAAATACCGCATGGAGCTTGCGAACTGATAGTCTAGATTGTTATGCTTTTTTAAATCGCGAGCTCCTCTTCTCATATCACAAAATATCACGTATTATCTTTAAATCTATATACTATATAACAAGGACAAACTATGTCTGCTGAGCCATATTCGGCTTCACTGGTACAAAGATTTGCCGTGCCTACTTGTGAACAAAGTCTACAGGTATACTATCGTTCAAAATTATTTATTGCTGCATCAACAAGCAACCCGTTGGTGGCAGCTGCTGGGCCATTATTCGCTCTCTTAGAAAGACTATGTGTCAGCCCAACATTGCCACCAATCACCGCAATTCACGATAATATAGCACACGAGCTACTCGCGTATCGCAGCCGTTTGCAGCAAGTAAAATATGCAGGGGAAATAGCAGGTATTGCACATTACTTACTCTGCGCGACGCTTGACGAATTATTAGGCAAAAGTTATATGCGCATTCATGGTAAATACGCTGAATTCAAGGCATTTACCCCACCATCTACAGATGGCGCGGGGCCAGAAAAAAGATTTTTCGATATTGTGCAACATATTAAAGAACATGCTAATCAATATCTTGATTTAATAGAACTTAGTTATTATTGTCTAATAGCAGGTTTTGAAGGTGAGCAGCATGTGCGCACAGATGGTAGGCAAACATTAGAACATTTAACTGAAGAATTATATCAGCTCATCCAAAAACACCGTGTGCATAAGCCATATCGCCTGTTTAAACCACAAGCTACCAATACCACCGCACCAATAAATCATGCGAAACAACACAATCTCTATACGCTTGGGTTAAGTGGAGTTGCATTACTCGCCATAGTTTCTGCCTATTTTACTAGCAACTCTATAATCAATCATCATGCGCAGAATCTGTTGCCAGCAACTACATTCACCACTTTGGAACCATAATGGATGCAGCAATCAACACACTATTTACAACAATAAAAAAAATATTATCCCAATTAAACCCAGAAGAGCGTCCACTATCATTTTTAATCCTAACTGGGAAAACTGGCCAAGGTAAAAGCGCACTACTCAATCAAAGTAAATTAGAAGCTGTGCACATTGATACTGAATATCCAACATGCGTATATTACAATCAGCAAGGTATAATCGTAGAATTAAACGAAGCGTGGGTACAACATAATCAGCATCAACTACAATACATTTTAAAACAATTGGGTCGTTGTCATCATGCTGTTAAAATCACCGGACTATTACTATGTGTAGATATTAATCCATTACTTACTATAGAACCATTACAATTTACTGAGCACAATCAAGCGCATTTCTCCCTACTAATGCAATTTGGTAAAAATATAGGCTCCCCCTTAGCCCTCGCTATTTTTTTCACTAAAACGGATACCATAGCTGGCTTTTGTGAGTTTTTTCAAACAGAGCATGCTAACGAGTTACAAAAACCCATTGGATTTTCTTTACCTGGTAGCACAGATCCTGAACAACAAGTCAACGCTTATACTAAACAATTTAACCAATTAATTGCATTTCTAGGGCAACAGGTGATCCCTAAAATTCACCCCGTACGCTCTAGCGCAAAACGCACATTAATACGTGAGTTTCCATTACAATTCACCACATTATATTCAGCAATTAAATCCATGGTTAATACTATACCCACACAATTCTTTAAGTTACAGGCTATATATTTTACCAGTGCTGAGCAAGGCGGGGTGAATATAGACAAACTCAATAAAAAAATTCAACATGAATATGCATTAACCATCCAAAATCATTTTGCACAATCCACTAACTATCGCGCTTATTTCATCACAGGCGCAATCCGCACATTTCAGTCACATACCTCACAACAGATTACGCAAAAATCAGGCTCTATGTCATCATGGCGCATAGCTGCTATCGCCAGCATTACTGGTTTAGCACTTGCCTGGATAGGACAACAACACATTGCTAACTCACGCTTACTTAAGTCAGCAGAACAAGAATTACTAAATTTTGATACTTTAAACCATACGCAAAACCAAGAAGCATCAGCAATCTATCACCTACAGTCTGCCTCTACAGTATTAGCAAAAATCTCAGATAAACTCCACACATTACCGGCACTAAATAACTTAAATCAACAAGTACACGCCTTTACATCAGCACAACTCAACAACCGTTTTATACCAGAACTGCTGACAGAACTAGAACACACCATCACTGATGGTAACGCGTCACACAATACGCGCTACCATGCATTAAAAATCTACTTAATGTTTGATGACACCAAACATATGCATAAACCAGCAATAATCTCTTGGTTTAAACAACATTGGCAACTGCTTAAACAAAATAACGTCCCCAACAAATTGCAACTCTTACAAACAATTCTTAATCACCAATTAACAGCTATATCAGTGCAGCCGCAAATAATCACAGACGCTCGCAACTACTTAAATGCGCTGCCTAAAGACTATTTATATTACACCTTAGCAAAAGATTATCTGCCTGTCAGCAAACAAGCCATAACATTCACCGGTTTCGAACTAGGCTATAAAGAGTTACCAGTATATTTTACTAAAGCTGGGTTTCAACAAGTAATTACCGAGCTCCCTGTGATAGCACAACGCTTACAAACAGAAAACTGGGTATTAGCACGCGCAGATCTACAAACATTACCAAGCATTTTACAAAGCGCTTATTGTCAAGAGTATGTGCGCTGGTGGCAAAATATGATGCGTAGCTCCGCACCACAACATATTCAAAATTATCAACAAGCGCGCGATGTTATACATGCACTACATGCCTCTAATGCAATTGCTGAGTTCACAACACTGATTCAACAACATACGAGCCCAGATTTAAGTCCACAAGGTGGATTATTTAATCAAGCTATCGCTAGCCAATTTACTACTCTCAATCTTACTAGTCATACGACTATGAAAGAATTATCTCGTAACTTAAATGAACTCACAACATTCTTAAGAACTTTATCTATACTGCAAGATCATGGCAAAACTGCATTTGAATTAACCAAAGCCCATTTTCAAGGCAATGATCGCGCCAATCCCCTCACTGCTCTTTATGCGCATGCAGCAGCACTCCCAGAGCCTATCAATATTTGGTCTAAACAAATCAGCGATGAAATTTGGGCACTATTTATTAACGATACTCGTCACTACATCAACCATCAATGGCAAGACACTGTATACCAAGACTATGTCACAACCATTGCACACCGCTATCCGTTTGAGACTACACAAAACCAAGAAGTCGACCTCGCCCATTTCGATCACTTCTTTGGTACCTATGGCACATTAAATAATTTTGTAGAACAATATATCAAGCCCTTTTTAGATACATCACAACCAGCATGGGCATTAAAAGACGTCAACCAGCAGGTAGTGCCAATATCCGCTGACTTAATCAACGAGATTATTCGCGCCAATGTCATCAATAACACTTTCTTCCCACATCATGCAGCAAATAGTAATTTTGAATTTACCTTACAAAAATTAAATTTAGACCCAGTAGTTGCCTCATTACAATTAACTCTAGGCAATACCAAATTATACGACTCACAACAAACTGAATCTGCCACAACATTTAATTGGCCAATCCGTGACGCCGAGTTAATACTCTCATCCATTGATGGCAACCATTATGAACTAGCAGAACAAGGTCCATGGGCATTTTTTAAAATGTTAGGCAAAGTGAATGTCCTAATGGACGAACACGATAACTCTAACTTACAAATTCTGTTTGAAGTGAACGGCAACTCAGGGCGTTATACATTAAAAACTAATAACCCGATTAACCCATTCTTGCCAGGGATATTGACTGGATTTAATTTGGAAGAGCAGATTGCTTAGCATTGAATAACTAATCCGCAACTATGGCAGCAGTTTGACAATATCTTTGCGATATATGGACTAAAGCAGTGCATTTTGAGCCATGTCGGATTTTATTGAAGCATATTTACAAATAGTTTTTATGCTAATTTCCTACCAGAGACCATAGCTACATCAGATGCCGTCTCAGCATCAATTGCAGCACTTCTTGCTGCATGAGCACTGCCGTGCGTTTGACTAGCAGTCACAACTGGCGTCGCTGCATCTCGTTGAATTTGAACAAATAAATCCTTAACGGCTGTTCCTAAAGGTGGAATAACGCGCTGGTAATGATTGCCAGTATAAAATAATAATATAGGCTCCCCAGCAGCTCCTTCTTCAAAAAACTGCGGACTAATATTATTTCCTAATAAAACTATAGGACGGCTTAGAATACGTGCTAAAGCCAATATTTCTACTTGACCACCCCATGTGCCTGGTCTACTCATGAGCGTCACATAATTATCAAAGCTACCAACACGTTGACCAACGGGATTTAAAGCGGTAATTAACATTTCTTCATCCAGCAAGGCTCCCAATTCTCCTTGTTGTGATGCAATCGCTGCAACAGCAAGCTCCCTTAATATCAGATGGTCTGTTCCAATATCTCCATTTGTCCCTAATTCTAAATTGCGACCTACTTGAGTTGCCATCGCTAGAAATAAGCAATCACCTCCAGCACCACAATCTCTGATTTCAATACCATAATTCTCAATTAATTGAGCGGTTGTTTTCCATGAAGATTTCTTTGCTAATATTTTTTGAGCAAAAAGCTTTAAAATATCATTTGCAATTATAATTATACTATTAAGTGCTATTAATTTTCTCTTTGGTCGTGATTCCTGCACACCTTCTTCTGCAATCATAGTACCTGCCACATCTCTTTGCCTCTTACGCAGTTTACCTGTGACGACAGCAGTAGAAGATTGCCATCTTTCTCCAGGTGCAACATCTGCAGCACTCTCGCGTAAAGGTAAATGGACGGAAGAACCAGACGTTAACGCTTGTGGTTGTGCTATAATGGCGGATGGTGCTTGTTCTGCAGCTATCCCGCCTCTAGCCGATTCTTTTTGTTCCAACTCTGTTATTCTCGCAGCCAGTCTAAGATTTCTTTCTGTTAATTCACCTCTCATACGCCTTTCTGCAGCCAATGTAGCAGTTAATTTTGTCACAGGATCATTTTCTTTAAGGGCATCTTTTATAATACCCTCTATCATTACTGCTGAAGGTATACCAACATAAGAGTCAATTTTTTTAAATATAGCTTTAAAAATGTTTTCTTTTACCGCATCAGATTGTGTAGGTATTCCAAGTGATTCAAGCAGTTCATATAACTCCTTTTTAAATTTAGTTTTATGATCTTTATCTAAGAAAAGTGGGTTCTTTGCTGCTATAGCAGATTGTAATTGCTTTACTGTATGTATATAATCAAACACTTGTTTAATCTCCCGCATAAGCTCAATTATACGAGCAGCCCGATTAGTGCTATCGTCGCTACTGCTAGTTTCGCTACTCGATCGGCCACCAGTACCGAATATTACTCCCAGCCCATAACGTAGTTCAACTTGTTCAATCATAGCACATAAGGCAGCGGTCAATTTAGAGCTGGCGCCACGGGCTGTTTCTTTTTCCTTCCGCGACCCCTTATCTCCTAGCTGTAGCTGAAAGATGTCTTTTAATTTTAGCCAGACATGCTTATATGCACTTACCACAGAGTCAGGATAACCACGGTTAGTTATCTCAAACCATTCGTCAACAAATGCACCTAGTCCTTTTGCATCACCATTATGTATCCAACAAACATATTTTCCAATACGAATTTCTGTACCTGTACTAGGGCGAAGAATTTTCTTAACTATAATGCCATCATGCAAACCACCAGCATCTGTCACTGCTTTAGCAAAAGGAATGCCCAAAAAAGGCTCTTGTGCTCTAAACCAACCCAATGATTCCTGGGCGCCTTTCGCCACATTGCAAGCGTGACATAATAATAACAAATTGTCAATGTCATTGTAACATAGGCGAAAAAATCGCCTTGTCCCTTTTATACCAGTTGCATCCCTACCAAAATACTGACCGATAGATATCGCCACACCATCTAATATAGTGCTGGCACTTAAAAACCCCTGAGAAAAATCTTTATTTTCATCCTTATTTAAATATTCTAATAATGCCTCTTGTTTGTCATGAATATATTTGAAAGGCACAGTATGGTCAATATCGAACATTTGTGCTTTGGCGACATCTCCACTAGTCACGCAAAAATGAAGGCCGGCTAAATCGGCAGAAAAACTACCTCTGGCTCCTGCGCTTTTTGCCGCATCCATTCCACCTATAACTTGAAATCTTAATTTATCACGTTGTGGGATGTCTAATAACTCATCTAAATTATCATCTTCTTTAAGATTACCTAAAAAGCGCATTTCTCTCATCAGTGATTCCCCAACACGAGCGCCTAGCGCTATTAGCAGGTGTTTAGGCAGTACTACTACACTTACAGTTGAGTCTTTTTTTGATCGCATTAGAATTTCCTTATTAAAGATATGATTAATGCAATTTCATGTATTTAATATTGATATTATAGCACGATTATTGTCATATTGATTATATTTTATATATTATGTACATGATGTTGTTTTGTCGGCATGGCTCTTACTATCTTTAGAGTTCGCTCTAGAGATAAATTAATACCCAGTAAAAAAGTGCTTATTTTTTCTATCACTAGAGTAGGATTTTGATTATGATACGGGTATATCACTACATGTGTAATTTATTGAGAGAAATGCTGTCGCTTTGGTCAGTTATGCGCGTGTAGGTACCTTGGTTGATTTATATCAAGAGATCAAACACAGG
>Ga0206902_10031_pt1 | contig 39548 bp, 39 predicted proteins | sample Alteio_BWOrgHeat_44_FD_153242 | JGI IMG/M metagenome (GOLD analysis project Ga0206902, IMG submission 153242) | Enriched cells from forest soil in Barre Woods Harvard Forest LTER site, Petersham, Massachusetts, United States -... | ecosystem: Environmental > Terrestrial > Soil > Temperate forest >... | reverse complement strand
CTTGATGCCGAACTTGCGGCGGATCGCATCCACCACGTCATGGGAAGTCGGACCAGCCGGCTTGTCCACAAGGATGGCGCCATCGAGGGCGGAGAATTCTTGCATGGAAGATCTAGATTATTTCAACGCCTTCATCGCCCGCTTCACCGCGGCGATGACCTTGCGCTGTACCGAAAGCGGCGTGCCCGGGATGCGCGCACCCGCTGCCGCCGGATGTCCCCCGCCGCCGAACTGCGCGCAAATGGCGCTCACGTTCACATTGGCATTCTTCGACCGCAAACTGATGCGCGTCAGCTCCGGTTCCAGTTCCTCAAACACACACGCCACCACCACCGGCTCGATTGCCCGGATATGGTCAATCAATCCCTCCGTGTCGTCGCTCTCCGCGCCGGTGCGGGCAAAATCCTTTTTCTTCAGCCAGAACCAGGCGATGCGATCATGGTCCATCAGCCGGAACTTGCTGTACACGTGCTTCAGCAATTTCGCGCGCGACAACGGATAAGACTGATACACCTCGTCACAGATTTTGGCCAGGTTCGCCCCGCGGGTGACCAGTTCCGCGCCCGCGTGAAACGTCCCCGGCCGCGTCGTCGGATACTGGAACGACCCCGTGTCCGTCGAGATGGCCGTGAACAACAGGTCCGCGATCGGTTTGGTGATGGGCCAGCGCGCCGCCTTGAGCAGGCGGTAGATCAGTTCACCGCACGAAGGTTCGCGCGGCGAGATCCAGTTCACATCCGCGTAATGCGGATTGCTCTCGTGATGATCGATGTTGATGAAAACCTTCCGGTTGCCGATGCACTCTGCCACCTTGCCCAGCCGTTCAAAACTTGCGCAATCCGTCGCGATGACACAGTCGAACTTCTCGCCCATGCGCGGTTTTTCCAGCAGCCCGTCCGGGTTCAGGAACCGGTATTTCTGCGGCACCGCATCGCTGTTCCACACCGTGACCTTCTTGCCCTCGTTCTGCAGCGCCAGCGCCAGCCCCAGTTGTGAGCCGATGCAATCGCCGTCCGGCCGCACATGGCCCACGATGCAAAACGTCTTGTTTTCGCGGATGATCTCGATGATCCGATGGATGATTTCCGGATGGCTTTTCACTTTAATGCTTTTCGGAAGGGGGCGTCTGCTGTTCCAGTTCCTCGATGATTTTGAGCACGCGATTGCCGCGCACGATGGAATCGTCGATCACAAATTTCAGCGTCGGCGTGAATTTGAGCACCACCGCCCGGCCCACCAGGTTCTGGATGCGGATGCGATGTTCGTCCAGCACCTGCAGGCCGCGCTTCTGCTGTTCCGCGTTGCCAAGGATGCTGATGAAGACCACCGCCGATTTGAGGTCGCCGCCCACGTCCACGTCATTGACCGTGACCAGGCCCACTTCGCTCACATTGAATTCCCGGCGGATGGCCTCGCCGATCTCGCGCTTCAGCAGTTCGCGCACCCTTTCATGTCGCAGGTTGGGCATACTCGTAAATCGTTAATTGTTTATCGCTGAAGTGAACCGTTTCAACGATGCCACGATTCACTTCAACTGGTCATAACTTCGCCGCCACCTTCTCGAGCGAATAACATTCGATGATGTCGCCGGTCTGGAACTCGCCGAAGCCCTCGATACGTATACCACACTCCATCCCCGAACGCACTTCGTTGACTTCATCCTGGAACCGCCGCAGCGACTGCGTGACGCCTTCGTAGATGACATCCTTGCGCCGGCGCACGCGAACCTTGCCGCGCACGATGCGGCCGGAGGAAACCATGCAACCGGCCACCGGAATGCCCTTGGACAGTTCAAATATCTGGCGCACTTCCGCTGAACCGACAATCGTTTCCTTCATGTCCGGATCCAGTAATCCCGCCATTGAATCCTTCACCTGGTCGATCAATTCATAGATGATTGCATACAGCTTGATCTGCACGCCCACGTGTTTGGCTTTTTCCGATGCCGTGCTGTCCAATCGCGTGTGGAACCCGAGGATCACTGCGCGCGAAGCCGAGGCCAGCGCCACATCGTTTTCCGTGATCGTGCCTACCGCGCTATGCAGGATTTCCAGCGACACCTTCTCGGACTCGATCTTGTGCAACGCCTCCACGATGGCTTCCACCGAGCCCTGCGTATCCGCCTTCACCACCACGCGCAATACCTTGCTCTGTGCGGCTTCCAGTGAGGCAAAAAGATTTTCCAGCGTCACCTTGGAACGGCCTTCGAGCTCCTCGCTCTTCGCCACCAACGCCCGTTCTTCGGCCAGCGCGCGCGCCGCCTTCTCGTCGTCCACCGAGCTGAATTCCCAGCCCGCTTCCGGCACGCCGTTCAAACCCAGCACGCTCACCGCCACGGACGGACCGGCTTCCTTGAGCCGCTGGCCTTCCTCGTTGATCAGCGCGCGCACCTTCCCATAATACTCGCCGCAGATGATCACATCGCCCAGGTGCAGCGTGCCCTTGCGCACCAGCACCGTCGCCGTCGGACCGCCCGCCGAAACGCCGGATTCGATGACATTGCCCTTCGCGTTGCGATCAGGATTCGCCTTCAACTCCAGCAGGTCCGCCTGCAACAAAATCATCTCCAGCAATTTATCGATGCCCTGCTTGGTCAACGCCGAGCATTCCACAAAAATCGTATCACCGCCCCAGTCGTCCGGCACCAGTCCCTTTTCCTGCAACTGCTGGCGCACCTTCAACGGGTTCGCGTTCGGATGATCGCACTTGTTGATGGCCACCAGGATCGGCACCTTCGCCGCTTTCGCATGCGCCAGCGCTTCCAGCGTCTGCGGCATCACCCCGTCATTCGCCGCCACCACCAGCACAACAAGGTCGGTCACGTTCGCGCCACGCGCACGCATCGAGCTGAACGCCGCGTGACCGGGCGTGTCCAGGAACGTGATCTGTGCCAGCTCGGTTTTGCGTTCCGGATGCGGCACGGAGATCGTGTAGGCGCCGATGTGTTGCGTGATGCCACCGGCTTCGCCCCCGGCCACATTCGCCTTGCGGATCACGTCCAGCAAAGACGTCTTGCCGTGGTCTACGTGACCCATGATCGTGACCACCGGCGCGCGCGACTTCAGTTGTTCCGGCTTGTCCTCGCTGTCCAGTTCCACCTTCTTCTCAATGGCATGGACCACGCCTTCGCCCTTCGCCCGTTTTTCCGCTTCAAAACGATAGCCATAATGCGCGCAGATCTGTTGCGCCACTTTTTCGTCGATGGACTGGTTCACCGTCGCCATCACCTTCAGCTTCATCAGCTCGGCGATGATGGTGAACGGACGTTGCTTCAAGGCATCCGCCAGCGCGCGCACGATGATCGGCGGCTTGATGGTGATGACCTGCGCATCCGACGGCAAAGCGATCTTGGGCGCCTGCGGTGCAGCCGGTTTCGCCGGTGCCTGGCCGCCTGATTGTTGCAGACGTCCATCGCGTCCCCGTTGCTGGAACGGCTGGCGATTGTCACCGCGCTGCTGGAACGGCTGACCCGGCCGGCCGCCCTGGAAAGGTGGACGCTGCGGTCCGCCCGGCGGACGTTGCTGCCCACCGCGATCTCCAGTTCCACGATCGCCACTCCGGTCTCCCGGACGCGACGGTTGCGGACGCGTCGGTAATTGGATAAACCCGACCTTCTCGCCCATCTGCGGTTTCGGCGGAGTCGGCGGAGTTGACGGTACTACGGGCTTGGGCGCGGGCGGAGGTGCGACGGGTGCCGGCGACGGAACGGCCTCCCCGTTCGGTATATCATTAACCGGGGCTGGCGCGGCTGTCGGAGCCGGGACGGGTGCCGGTGCCGGTTCAGGCGCTTTGGCCTCGACTGGCGGCGGTTCAGGCTTGGCTTCCACCGGCGGTGGCGGCGGGGCGCTGATGATGACGATCTTCTCTTCGACCGGTGCGGCTTTGGGTTTTTCCTCGGCGGGCTTGGGCGCCAGGCGGGCGGCCAAAGTGGGGTCTCCCTTGATCAGTTCTTCTTCCAGCCATTCGGCGCTGATTTTATCCAGCGAACTCGATGGCACCTTCGCGGCAGCAATGCCCAATTGCTTGGCCTTGTTGAGAATGTCTTTGTTCTCCAGACCAAGCTTCTTCGCAATGTCGTAAATACGAACGGGCATATATATTCAACCTAACCGTCAGCCGGATTGTGCATTTGGCCTTCATGGCTCAAATCGCGCAAGTAAATTGTCTTTTTACCGGCTTCATAAAAAAATCACATCACATCAACTCTTCACTACCAGCGTGCGCCGGCTGGCTTCCGCCTGCGCGGCCTGCAATAACGCCGCCGCCTGCTCGCCGATCTCCGGAATGGTTGCCAGGTCGCCGGCTTCCGCCGACAACAAGTCTTCCAGCCGCAGGATGCCGTTGTGCACCAGCACATCTGCCTGCTCGCGCGTGATCCCCGGGATCGCCGCGATCGCTTTCACCGCTTCCTCGACTTTTTCCTCAAAACCCTTGAGCACCACCTGTTCGGCGTCGATGTCCACTTCCCAGCCCGTCAACCGCGCCGTCAACCGCGCGTTCTGGCCGCGCTTGCCGATGGCCAGTGAAAGCTGGTCTTCCGCCACCAAAATCTTCAGCCGTTTGCCGTGCTCGTCCAGTTCGATGCTCTTCAGCTTCGCCGGTTCCAGCGCCTTCGTCACGAACGTCTTGATGTCCGATGACCACGGGATCACGTCCACCTTCTCGTTGTTCAGCTCGCGCACGATGTTCTTCACCCGCTGGCCGCGCATGCCCACGCACGCGCCCACTGGATCCACCTTGGAATCACGCGAATACACCGCCATCTTCGTCCGGAAACCCGGCTCCCGCGCGATGCCCTTGATCTCGATGGTGCCGTCGTTGATTTCCGATACTTCCACCTGGAACAGCTTGATGATGAACCGCGGATCAGCGCGCGACAAAATGATCTCCGGACCGTGCGAACCTTCCTGCACGGCCTTCACATAGCAACGGATGCGTTCGCCCACCTGGTATTCTTCCGTCGGCACGCGTTCCTTGTTCGGCATCAACGCCTCGTACTTGCCGAGATCCAAAATCACATCCGACCGGTCAAACCGCCGCACCGTCCCGCTGACGATATCTCCTACGCGATCCTTGAACTCGGTGAAAATCAACGCTTTTTCCGCCTGGCGCACCTTTTGCATCAACGCCTGCTTGGCATATTGCGCCGCCACCCGGCCGAAACCGGTCGGCGTCACTTCCTTCTCGATCTCATCACCCACTTTTGCGTCAGCCTTCAAACGGCGCGCATCAAAAACGGAGATCTGGTCGTGCTGCGAGATCACCCGCTCCGCCACGATCAATTTGGCGAATGCCTTGATATCGCCCGTCTTGGGTTCCATCTCCACGCGCAATTCACGCGCCGGACCCACGGCCTTCTTGGCGGCAGACAACAATGCTTCATGAACGGCAGCCATGAGAGTCTCACGGCTGACGCCCTTCTCGCGTTCCCAAAATTCTAATCCGGCTAAAAAGTCTGCATTCATAGCTCTTTACAAAAATCGACAGTCACTCTCGCCTCATCTGGCGAACAAAAAAGTCGGATAGACCATTGTCTCCGACTTTCACGCACGCTTGGATTGAACAGCAACTCAACAACTATACAGCTTTAGTCTGTAAAAATAAGGGTTCACGCCCAACCAGTCAAGCGCAAATGGGCTTCACCGCTAACCACTTGATATTCTGTTACTTTAACCTTATCACCCTCGTCAAATAACACCCCTCTTTGTCCTCATTCGCGACAGTTTTTGCCCTCTTTTCTAGTCACTTGGATTTGGTTGGATTTACTTGGATACTGCTGAAAATCAATAAGTTGCCAGAGCCCTAAAAACGCCCTTATGCATGACGAACCCATTGCTCCGGTTTCCCTCTCTTCGCCAGCGGAGCGCCATGAGAAGGTCAGGGAGAGGAGCCACCGAGCTTTTCATTTAGGACTCTACACTCAATTATCCTTTAATAAGGTTTAATAGGGTTTAAAACCCTACAAATCAGTGATTTGCAACACTGATTTTTGCTAGACTTCCGTGTCGCGCCGTAGCTTTAGCGAAGGCGGAAGAAGAGGTAAAAAGACTTCAATCCTTTGATTATCAGCCAATCAAAAACCTATAAACCTCTTATCGCTGGACTTCAGAATTATCCCCTCATAGCCCCTCGCAGTCCCTTTCCGCGGAACGCGGTTGTGACATGGGATAATTGGGCGATCAGCCGCCGCACATCTACAACCAAATTGATCCGCCACCGGTATCGGCTGTTGAAGGGCACAACCCATCTGCGACCCAGGTTTTCCTGAAACCCGAATCCTTGACCCTGAAATCTCATCAAAATGTCAAAGAACATGAACCGCCATTGGCGGCTTGTCGCGCCGGAGCTTTAGCAAAGGCGGATCACACTCTTTGACCCTGCCATCTTTCTGAAAATCTGTAAAGAAAATAATTTAGTAACTAAAAACCCATCAAGCCATTCATCCACTACTTCGATGCCCCGGGACCCATGAATTATTTCACCCGGCCCAATACGTGGATGTCCGAACAAAGCGATGGGAAAAATTTTAGGATGGGTTCCGAAATGCCACCCAGGGCATTCCGCACCACCGGTGGCAATGACTTCAATGCGAGACTCTGCCGCCCGATGAAGTTGCGCCCCGTGGTGGTCAGCACTTCCAGACCATTCAATTCCATCAACTGATGGAGATCACCCAGTACCGGTTCGCGCACGTGTCCGCGCCATACCACTTCACCATACCAATCCAACAGCCCCGCATGGTTGGTGCGACCGCAGATCACAGCCAGTCGTTTGCGGAGATTGACCGCATTGGGCGTGACCAGCAGCAGATAGCCCTTCGGCTTGAGGATGCGTCGGATTTCCTGAAAAACCGGTTTTGGAGAATGGTGCCAGTGTTCCAGGCAATGGATGCACGTCACTACATCCGCACTCTGGTCGGCCAGCGGGAGGGGCGGTTTCAGCAAGTCATGTTCAACGATCTCCACGCCGATGGATTGAAATTTTTTGAGAAGTTTGAAAGCTTCATCCCGTCTGGCCATATCCACGCCGCCGCCGCCGCCGAAATCATCCACTACTGTCGCCTCGAGACCAAGCTGTGCCAGCAAGGGAGCAAATAAAGACAGCCCGCCACCGAGGTCCACCACTTTCACACCCGGACGCAACAGCCCCGCCTTGTCCAATAACTCATAGTAATGCGTCTCCTTCGGTGCTGGCATTCCCGCATCCTTGGTGCCAAATAATTTCCAAAACATTTGTTCGTTTGCCTCACGCAAACGGGCATGTAGTGCTTTAGGGGATGACATGGTACATACCCTCGCAAAAGCATGCGTAAAAGCCAGTGCAAAGTGCAACCAGAAGTAAATTCCTTAACTTTAGTCATGGTTTTCATTAATCCACGAGCCCATTGATCCAACTACCGTAAATCTACAATTCAAACCTCGCCCTGTGCTGCCGCCCCATTTTTAAACTCGCAAGGGCTCGGGGTTTCACCTAATTTCGCTCCTCGATTTTAGGGAATCAGACACTTTTATTATTTAATGAAAAAATACCTCGTCGAATTTATCGGCACCTTCTTCCTCGTCCTCACCATCGGCATGACCGTCCTTGACCCCGGCGCCGGCCCGCTCGCGCCCCTCGCCATCGGCGCGGCCCTCATGATCATGGTCTATGCCGGCGGCCACGTCTCCGGCGGCCATTACAACCCCGCCGTCACCCTCGGCGTCTGGTTGCGCGGACGCTGCTCCACCACCGATGTCGTCCCCTACTGGATCTCCCAAATTCTCGGCGCCGCCGCGGCCTCCTTTCTGGTACTCCATTTGAAAGGCATTTCTCCCGGCACTCCCAACACAGCAGACAGCCACGTCGCCATCAACGCGCTCATTGCTGAATTCGTCGGCACCTTCGCCCTCGTGTACGTCGTACTGAACGTCGCCACTGCCAAGGCCACCGCCGGCAATTCCAATTACGGTCTCGCCATTGGCTTCACCGTCACCACCATGGCCTTTGCCCTCGGCGGCATCTCCGGCGGCGCCTTCAACCCCGCCGTCGCCACCGGCATCACCATCATGCACCTCGCCAAGACCTCCGACATCTGGATCTACCTAGTCGGCGATTTCGCCGCCGCCATCACCGCCGCCTTCACCTTCAAATTCATCAACCCGGAAGACAAGTAGTAGGACAGGCATCCTGCCTGTCCAGTTCATCAGATCATAGTACCGCACTATTGCAAACATACTTCGAAGGACATGACCAACGCGCCAGCGTCCTGGAGTGCGGCAGTCCTCTGCCGCTTTGTAAAGTGTCTCCAGACAAGTTGTGTCCAGAACAAGTCGTAGCGGATCTTTGAATGCCCCGGAGGGGCATCGGAACTTAGCCCGGTTGATGCCGATCATCGGCCGGCAGCCCTCTGCCGCTTTGGAAAACCGTCTAACGTACTGATGCTATCGAATGGTCAATAGCACCCAATCGCTACCCATTCTTCCCTCATCCACTTGCTATCAATCTCCTGACATTTCCCCCTTAATTTGAACATTCCGCCCGCCGCAGCGTCAGAACGATTATGCTCGCTCGCTCACTCCTCCTTTTGGGCTGCCTGGCTTGTACGGCATCGGCGGAAAACCTCGTGGTCAATGGCGATTTCGAAAACGGCACCAATGGCTTTTCCAGCGATTACATCCCCTATGCCGGCGGCACTATAGCTGAAGGCGTTTACGACACCGCCCGCTCGCCTCATGCCGACCATCCCGGCGGCGCCGATTTTGCGGACCATACTTCCGGCAATGGATTGATGCTCGTCGCCAACGGCAGCACCGATCGCCCTCGCGTGCTCTGGCGGCAAACCATTCCGGTGGACCCGTCTCATGAATACGCCTTTTCCGGCTGGGCCGCCTCCTGGGGCATGGATGGACGCCGCTCCGAAAACCCCGGTCTCGGCTTCGACCCCTGCCCTTCTATCATTGCTGTTTCCATCAACGGTGTTGATTGCGGCCACGTCGTTCAAGTGTCTGCCACCAACGGTCTCTGGGAAAAGTTCGCCGTGACCTGGGATCCCCAGGGTGCCACCAGCGCGAACATCGAACTCCGCCTGCTCACCACCGCCGGTTTTGGCAACGACCTTGCCCTCGATGATCTCGGCTTCTATTCCGCCGGCACCGTGCAAACCCCCGCGCAACGCCTGGTCACCTCGGCGGATGTCGCCGGTTCTCCAACCGTCTCCAGCGCCTCCTCCACTGAGGTCACCCCGCTCTCTACCGTGACCGGCAGCTATACCTCGACCAATATGGTGGATGGCGTGCAGATATTTCACGCCGTGGAAATCACCTGGCCCTCCATCGCCGACCGGATCTATCAGGTACAAAGCGCCGCCAGCCTCGATTCAGCGGCCTGGACCGATCTGGGCAATCCCGTATCCGGAACCGGCACCACCAACGCCGTCTTCGATCCCGCCATCACCACCTCCCGTTTCTATCGCGTCGTCTCTTTTGAATGACGCATTGATCGACCAGGAAACGGCTTCAACCGTTTTAGCTTTGTAATCTGGAATCTTAATCCGTGTTTATTCCGTGTTTCATCCGTGGCTGCACCCTCTGATCCTGGTAGGGCGGAGCTGCCGCTCCGCCCATATATCTCCGTGCCCCGAATGGATGCATAAAAAAGCGGTCCCGCTTTCGAGAGACCGCTCACCCGGTTAGGCCGGTTTTAGTTCGGCATCAAGACGCGGTCGATCACATGGATGACGCCGTTGGATTGATAGACATCATAGGTGGAGATGTTCGCCACATTGCCCTTCTCATCCTTCAAGGTGATGTTATGTTTGCCGTTCATCATCGCGGTCAGCGTCCCGCCGGAAACAGTTTTGATTTCCGCCATGCCACCACCTTTCTTGATCATCTTGGCCAGCGCATCATAATCCCATTTGCCGGCCACGACGTGATACGTCAGGATTTTTGCGAGCGTGGCCTTGTTTTCCGGCTTCAGGAGATTGTCCACCGTGCCGGCAGGCAAACGGGCGAAGGCCGCATCGGTTGGAGCAAACACCGTGAACGGGCCGGAACCTTTCAACGTGTCCACGAGATCGGCTGCCTTCACTGCCGCCACCAGGGTGTTGTGGTCGCCAGAATTCGCGGCGTTGGCCACGATGTCCTTGTCCGGATACATCTCCATGCCGCCGACCATGACGGTGTTCGCCGCCCAACTGGCGGCTGCAGCCAGCACGAGCGTGGTGATAAGTGTCTTGCCTGGAATCTTCATAATATGCCTTGTGTTTGTGGTTGATGGTTATTGCCTTGGGCTTCTCGGGTAACGCGTATTCAATCGCAATTTTGATTGGTCGCGTCCGATTCACATAGATACTTACGAACCACCCGCGCGTTTGGATGCACCGAAGAACCAGCCTGCCTGTCTTGACGCCCTTGATTCTGGTAGGGCGGAGCTGCCGCTCCGCCCAAATCAATTCTGAAATGCCCTGAAGGGGACTCAGGACTTGGCTCCCAGGGTTAATCCCATAACTCCCTGTTGGCCTTCAACCTGCCAAAATTTAATCCGTGTTTATTCGGGTCTCGCGTCGATCATCAACTCCGTGGTTAAATTCTGGCGCATGGCCAAACCACGCCAACCCATCAAACTCGAAACCCACACCATCTCCGACCCCGCCCTGGGCTATACGCGCACCATCCACCTGCTACGCGGCCCCACGGATCAACCCCAACGCCTCTGCCTCTTCCTCGATGGCGAACTCTATCTGCAAAAGATGGACGTCCTGCCCACTCTCAAATCCATACTCGATAAAGGCACGTTGCCACCCGTGACCTTCGCCTTCATAGATCACGAAAATATGAAGGCCCGTGGCGAGGATTATACCTGCAACGAACAATTCGGACGTTTCATCACTGAAAAAGTACTCCCCTGGTTCCAATCGGAAATTCCCGGCCTACAACCCGGCCAGCATCTCATTGGTGGATTAAGCTTAAGCGGCCTCGCCTCCGCCTGGCTGGCCCTGCAATATCCCGAACATTTCCCCCGCTGCCTCTCCCAATCCGGATCCTTCTGGTGGAACGACCAGCACTTCACCAAAATCGCCACACAACATCACCCCCTAAAAACCCGCTTCTGGCTCAGCGTCGGCGACGAGGAAACCGAAATCGACGACCCTCCGGAAGTCTCCCAGATCGAAGGCGTAAAAAATGCCCACCGCGCGCTAAAAACCCTCGGCGCCACCATGCACTACCACGAATACCACGGCGGCCATGATCTAAAATACTGGCGCGCCGAATTGGACCAGGCCCTCCACTGGCTCCTCGCCGACAAAAACAAATAAAGGTATTTAGGGAATTTAATCCGTGTTGATCTGTGTCCATCCGTGGTAAAAAATCGGTCGGCCCATGCACCCCGTTGATTACCTCCGCCACGATGCCGCCTACCGCCAACGCCGCGCCGCTGGCCAACCCGGTTGGGAAACCGCCGCTGCCCTCCGCGAAAATCTCGACCTGTTGGCCCAGGTCTTCGCCGCTCCCCACTTTCCGAAAAATGGTTCACTGCTGGAACTCGGCTGCGGTGCCGGCGACCTCTCCCTCTGGGCCGCCCAACGCAGATTTGAAGTGCATGGCGTGGACATCTCGCCTTTCGCCATCCAATGGGCACAGGAAAAAGCCAACGCCCAAAAAATTCCCGCCCATTTCCAGACCGCCAGCGTCCTCGATCTTCCTTTTGCCTCTGATTCCTTCGATGTTGTCCTCGACGGCCGCTGCTTTCACTGCATCATCGGACCCGACCGCGCAAAATTTCTGGCCGAAGCTTACCGCGTATTAAAACCCGGCGGCATCCTTCACGTCGCCAGCATGTGCGGCACGCCTTCCTGTGAGAAATACTTGAAACAATTTGATCCCGCCTCCCGCTGTCTGCTTCGCGATGGCTTCGCTGTCCGTTTTCTCGGCCAGCCTGAAACCATCGCCGCCGAACTCGCGAGCGCCGGCTACAAGCTCATCCACCAGCGTCTGCTCCCCCGCCGCACCGACCGCGAACTGGATCTCCTTCTACTCGATGCGGCCAAAAGCTAGGACAATTACTCCTTCGGCGCCGGTTCAGCCAGCAGCTTCTTCACCACTTCCTCCACATGGTCCGGCTGCAGGCCAACGATGCGAACGATCCCCTTGCGGTCCACGATGGCGTAAGTCGGATAGTACTGCACATGCCAGTTCTTTTCCGAGACGAGTTGGGGATCGCGGGCGACTGGATACTCGATGCCCCGCGCCTTGACTGTGTTTGGCAGCTCCTCCTGGCCGCTGTCGGAAGTGCAGACACCGATGATCACCAGGCCCTGGTCCTTGTATTTCTTCAACAGCTCATTGTTATGCGGAATGGCGCGCATGCACGGACCGCACCATGTGGCGAAGAAATCCACGATCACCACCTTGCCCTTGATGTCCGCCGCGGTCACCGTTCCGTTCATCCAGTCCGAGAGACTCACCTTCGGCATCGGCTTGCCTTCCAGCGCCGCGTGCTCGGCCCGCACCTCCGGTTTGTCATCCCAAGTCCAGTCATCGGAAAACTCGCCCGCCAGCACCGGCCGGGTGGAATACACCAACGCGACCACCGACAATGAAAGCAGTCCCGTCCGGAACACCTGATTCAATGATGATTTTTTCATACCTTTGAAACCTTTCTCTATTGTTGTAGTTACCTGAAATCCCCCGGCCAAGCCGGTCATTGAGGACAATAGCATGCAAAAACAAGGGCATAAAGGATAAAACCCACATCACGCATATATCCAACAATCCATTTATCCATTAACCCGCGTAATCCGCGCTTCAATTCACCGTCACTCGATAAAATCGCTGTCCATTCGCCACGCCACCCGCATGCACCAGTGTGATCGGCACATCCGCTCCAACGATGCTGCCGCCGGTATTCAGCCATTGGCCGCTCAATAGATCATTCCGATACTGCAATTGATAGCTGTGGCCGTCGTAACCCTGGATTGTCGCCTGAAAATCTCCGCCCTGCACCTGCGGCGAAGTCAGCCGGATCAGGCTGGAATCCAGAATGGTCCCGAGGTTCACCAGATTGACCGGCAACGTGCCGTTCCACGTCATCACATCCAATACCCCGGTGTTAGTGAACGTTCCGCCTACGCTCAATACACTACCGCCCGTCAGCCGCAACGTCCCGCGATTCACCAGATTGTTCGTGATCACCAGTTGCCCCGTGGCGGATAGATTGTTCGTGCTGCCCGCGTCCACATCCAGACAGTTGGCAATCCGCAACCAGCCGTTGGTGATGTTCAACGTCGCGCCATTCGTCAGGAACAATGTACCCGCATGTTGCCCCACCGCATCCACCAGCACCGTATTGCTGCTGATGATGGCCGCATCATACCGGCTCGGTTCCCAATAGGAATAAGTGGTGACGTTCCCCCGGTTCGTGATGTTCACCGACTGGCTGGACACGTGCCAGTTGAACACCTCAGCATAACGACCGTTCTTGTCGCCCGTGAAAAGGACCGGCACTGGCGAGGGCCACGCGGCGATCTCATTCAAATATTTTTCGAGATTCGAATAACCATCGCCGTCATAGTCACCGTTCCCGTCGGAAGGATCATTCGGATTCAGTCCATGATCGAGTTCCCAGTAATCCGGCATGCCGTCGCCGTCCGTGTCCCAATTGGCCGGACGATTATACGGCGCCGCACCGGTCACCGGATCGGCGCGCAACGCCAGCAACTCCCGCCATTCCACGCCTTCGTTCGGGTCGCTGTTGAACGGATCATCCGCCCACGCGATGATATTGCCCGTGCCCGTCACGGTTTCCCGGATGAGCCGCTCGTTCACATAGGCGTTCATGTCATCGGTAGTGATGGCATTGGTGTTGCCGATGCGGAAATCATAAGGCCGCTCCCACCAGCGCGAACCCGCATGGCGCAGCACATTGGTGTACGTATCCGCCGCGCTCAAGGTCAAGCCGATGCTCACATCGTAAGCCTGTGTCACAATGAGACTGGCCTGATAATTATCGTCCGCGGTCATATAGAACTGGGCGATGCCATTATGATCGATATCGCGGATATTGCCCGAGGGGTAGATATAGACCGGCAATCCCTGACCGTAGAAAACAAGATTTCCACCCGTTTTATAGATGATATTGCTGCTCGTTAAGCTCTCTTCGCCATATCCTCCCGGCCCGGCCAGATAATAGTTGCCGAGGAAATTATTATAGCTGTCGTTTCTGGATTCATAGCCTGCCTCATTGAACCAGTTGTAAACGACGTTGTTCCGGTAATCCGTGATCCCGCCGCCGCCCAGCGCCGGCAGACGTCCCGCCATGTGCGCAAACAAATTGTTCTCCACCGTGGTCTTTCCTCCCGGCGCCGGCTCCCATAATTGCGCCAGCGCATGCCCTGACCATGTATCATTCTCTTCCGGATCGATCTGCGGATAATTTTGACCCTGTGAGATATTGCAGTTCTCGACCGTGCAATCGTAGGTCAGCTCATTGCAGGACACCGCTTCGTCCGTGTTATACAGGGTCGTGACGTGATCGATCATCAGGCTGTGCCCCGAGATGTCGATGCAATCGAAAGTGAACGTGTCCGGAAAATCCCCCACCGCCGGTAGCGCCGGTGGCACCTGGTATCCGCGCATTCCATAACCCGCCGCGCAGGTGATGTTACGGATGATCACGTTGTTGCCACCCTCCTTGATCTGCCCACCCTGAATGATCACCGGCCCCGGCGCCGTCTGCCCGGCGATGGTCGTATCGCTCGAGATGGTGAAACGCGACGTCGTATCCCAGCCGTTGTCATAATTGCTGGCGGAGCCGTAAATCCCGAGCCAGAAAGTGCCCGCCACGTCAAAAACGATCGTCTTCGGCCCGCTTACATTTTGCAGGCCGTAACGCAATGTGCCCGGCCGGTCGTCACTGAGATTCTGATCCAGCACCGTCACGTGATACACCGTTCCGCCGCGTCCGCCCGAAGTCAGTTTGCCCGCCCCGTCCGCGCCAGGGAACGACGGCAATTGCGACGGCGCAAACGGGCTCACTGACAGATGAACCACGCTGCTCGTCACCGCGCCAAAGTTGTTGGTCGCGATCGCAAAAAACGCGCCGGCATCATTCGAGGAAGCGATGGTGAATAACAGTGTCGCATTGGTCTGGTTCGCCACTAAAACATTGTTGTCATACCACTGATAGATCAGCGGTGCAGTTCCACTCACCCCAAAGGTGAACGTCGCCGGAAATCCGATCGCATTCGTCAGGTCCACCGGCTCGCTGGTGATGGCCGGTAGCACCGGTACCAAAACCGTAAGATTCGCCACCGAACTCGTGACCGCCCCGCCGCCATTGGCCACCACGCACGTATAGGCTCCAGCATCGGTATATTGCACATTGTTGATGACCAATGAAGTGTTCGTCTGGTTGAGCAACAACGTATTCGTGTTGAGATACCATTGATATGTCAGTGGCCCCGGCCCGACGGCGGCCACGTTGAACGTCGCCGTGTAAGAGAGGGTCGCCGTGGCATCATGCGGATTGGCGGTGATCGTAGGCAGTGGAATGAGGATGGCCGTATTCGGCGTCACATCTGAAAACAAGTTCCCCAATCGGATTTCATCTACTGCCAGCACCGTATTGGTCCCCGCCGCATTGCCCCCGTTCGCATCGAACCGGATGTTGTTCAATCCATCATCATTCACCGAATTGTTCGTCACATTCGCCGTGCTGATCACTGGCTCGCTGTTGAGATTGGTCCAGTTGAACCAGGTATAAACCGTATCAACCGCACTCGACCCATCCAGGTCGATACGCATCAGGACAAACGTCGGCGCATTCAAGGGCGCCGTGCTCGCCGCCAGGCCGGTGTTGTTCACCCCGGCGCCCGCGTCGTTTCCAGACCACGTGGCCCAGGTGTCGATCGGCGTGCCGAAACGATTGTTCGCATTCGGACTGCCCACCGCCACAATGGCCGTGCCGGTGCTCGAAGCGTTCGTCGTTGAGCCGGTGCGGAATGCCAGGTCGCCTTTGCGGACATATTGATTCGTCGTGCTGCCCGCCGTGACCGGTCCCACCCATTGCATGATGAAACTCACCCAATACGTACCCGGTCCCGTTAAACCGCTGTAAGTCGTGCCCGTCAATGTCCCAAAATTAAAACTCCGGCTCGGTTGCGCATTGGCCGTGGCGCCGGCAGGAATGCCGATGATGACGCTGCCCCCATTCGTCGTCAGCGTGTTGCCCAGCGGATCCGTGTAAGTCAGACTGAGCGCGCTGTTCGTCGCAAAAGATGTATTTGCCCCCGTCCAGCGTCCGCTCCAGCCAAAACTCCCGCCACTTCCCTGCGCCGAGGAATTGGTCAAGCTGTCTCCCGCGGGATAATTAAATCCTTCATAGGCCATCAACGCCGCCCGCGCTGAATCAAGTGAGAACAAGCATATGGCTAAAGCCGTTACGATGATAGAAGCCTTCATAGCCGGTAAAGATTTGTAGATGGTGATCGCCTCTTGCGTTTTCGATTGGGACTGCCCCAAAGATTACAGCAATAATAGGTTAGTTCTATACAAATTCTGCCCATATCCATGATAAATCTGCCAGTCAGCTTTATTTTTTAAGCTTGGAATTTTACTCGTGCCTATTGGGGCTTCAAATCATTGTTTTCACCTCTAAATCAACCACTTCCACACTCATTATTCATTATCCGTCATTTTTCAAAATAGTTTGTCACCTCTTCCGGCTTTCCTGCCACCTATGCGACGTTATGATGACAACAAATTTAATGACTGCCGCCGCCGCGAACAACGATGCTGAACTGGTCCAGGGAACCCTCGCGGGCAACCGCGATGCCTTCGGCCAGATCGTTTCGCGCTATCAATCCCTCATCTGCTCGCTCGCCTACAGCGCCACGGGCAGCCTCGGCCAGAGCGAAGACCTCGCTCAGGAAACCTTCATCACCGCCTGGAAACATCTCGGCCACCTCCGCGAGCGTAACAAGCTCCGCGCCTGGCTCTGCGGCATCGCCCGCAATCGCATCAACAACTTTCTCCGCCGCGAAGGCCGCGAACCCATCCGCGAAGCCGAATCGCTGGAAGTTGTCGAAGAGACACATTCCGCCGCCGCGCCCGCGCCCGCCGAACAGACCATCAGTAACGAGGAACAAGCCATACTCTGGCGTTCACTCGAACGCATCCCACACATCTATCGCGAACCGCTAGTGCTCTTCTACCGCGAACATCATTCTATCGAAGCCGTTGCCGCCCATCTCGAACTGAGTGAGGAGAACGTCAAGCAACGCCTTTCGCGCGGCCGGAAATTGTTGCAGGCGGAAGTCCTCTCCTTCGTCGAAGGCGCGCTCGAAAAGAGCAACCCTGGAAAACAATTCACCGCCAATGTCCTCGCCGTCCTGCCCGCGCTTGGTGCTGGTGGCACAGTCAAGACCTTCACCATGGGTGCGGCAATGGCCAAGGGCGGCGCTGCCGCCAAGGCTGTCGGCGCTGCTGGCATCTTCGGAATGCTTTGCACTCCCCTGCTCACGGTTCTTGGCAACTACGCCAGCTATCGCATGAGCATGGATGAGGCCCAGACCGACCATGAACGTTTTCATATCAAGCGTCTGTTCCGCGGCGCCCTCATTATCACACTGACGGTCTGCGCTCTGCTGGCTGTGCCGCTGTATTACGAATGCCAAAAACATGGAACTCCTACCTTGTTTTGGTCCTCCCTTATCACCTGCCTCATCGTGATTTATTTCCCGGTGCTCGGCACCCTGGCGATATTGACGATGTCTGGTCGCCGCCGTTATCTCAAAGAAATGCTCCGGGAACAATGCCACGGCCAATATCCTCCCGCAGCCTATGAATACCGCAGCCGCGCCAGTTTGTTCGGCTGGCCATTGCTCCACGTCCGTATTGGCGATCGCTACGATGTCATCCGGCCGCCGGTAAAAGCCTGGATCGCCATTGGCAGCAGCCATTCCATCGGCCTCATCTTCGCTTCTGGCGGACTTGCCATCGCACCCATCAGTTTCGGTGGCATCGCCATCGGTCTGCTGTCCTTCGGCGCCATCTCCATCGGCATGTTGGTCATCGGTGCCTTCGGCCTGGGCGTCTGGGCCACGGGCGGAATCGTCGTCGGCTGGCAAGCGATGGGTGGACTGGCCCTGGCCTGGAATGCGGCCGCGGGTGGAATTGGTTTCGCCCAAAGCTTCGGTCTCGGACCGATTGTCCACGCCCTGCAGGCCAATACCGACGCCGCCAAACAATTTTTCCAATCGAACTGGTTCTTCCAGTTTGCCCAAAAAATTTCTAATCATCCCTTCTTGTTGATGATGGTTTGGGTCATCCCTATGGCCATCCAATCGAAAATTATCCGCAACGCTCGCAACCGCCAGGGCCAGCAGCAAACCGTCCAAGGTTGAAAAATCGAACCCATTACGAACAACCATGAAAACTCCTATTCTCGTCCTGACCATCCTCGCCTCGGCCGCCATCGGTGCCACCGTTGTGTACATGATTCTGGGTCACAAAACGGAAACGGCTTTGATCCCGGCTCCCGTGACCGCCTCCACCCCGGCCGACACCACACCCGCCGCCCCGGAAAGGGCCGTCACGCCGCCAGTTCAACCGGCGTCCGCGCCCGCCGGAACCCCGCCACCAGCTGCACCTGCCATCGCCGCTTCTGCACCCGCTGATCCTGCCAATTCGGAAGCCGCCATTGCCCTCCGTAAAACCGTTGACGCCCTGCTCGATCCGCACATAACCGCCGCGAAAAAACATGAGTTGTTTCAGCAACTCGCCAAGTCCGGCCAGTTGCCGGACGCCATCGCTGAACTGAAACAGCGCGCCCTCGACAATCCCAATGACCCCGAAATTCCTACCACCCTTGGCGAAGCGCAATTGAACCAGTTGCGCGTCTTGAAAGATGCCGGAGCCGAAGTCAACGATCTCGGCATCCTCGCCATGCAGGCCGACCAGAGCTTCAATGCCGCGTTGAAACTTGATCCTGCGAACTATGAAGCCCAACTGGTGAAATCCATCTCGATGACCTATTGGCCCGCCGATCCCACGCGCGATGCGCAAGTCGTCCAGACTCTTTCCGGCCTCATCGATCAACAGGAAAACATGCCGCAAGATCCAGGCTTCGCCCAAACCTACTTCTATCTTGGCAATGAATATCAAAAGATCGGCCAGATCGAAAAAGCCAACGCCACCTGGCAGCTCGGCCTCCAAAAATTCCCGAACAACATGGACCTGCAGAACAAATTAAGCGGACATTGATTTCGGAATCCGGCGGCGGTTCATTTACCTGAAATCTTCTCCGCCAGTTCCTCTGCCGGATAAGTCCAGATCTCCGCCAGAGTCGGATGATAGTGAGGCATCGCCGCCAGCTCATGCACCGTCATATTTTTGTGCATCGCCGCCACGATCTCGTGGATTAATTCCCCGCCCCACGGCCCCACACACGCGCCGCCGATGATCCGGCCAGTCTTCGGATCCGCCAGTAGTTTCACAAAACCATCCTTCGCCTCCATGAGCAGGGATTTGCCGTGGTCGTTGAAAGGGTAACTTGCCGCGAGATATTTTATGCCCTGAGCCTTGGCCTCCTTCTCCGTCAAACCCACATTCGCCACCTGCGGATCAGTGAACACCACCGTGAGCAGCAACCGGTAATCCGTCCAGCGCGTCTTGCCCATGATATTGTGCGCTGCCACTTCCCCCTCATGGATGGCGATGTGCACGATCTCATGCAACCCCGTACAATCGCCCGCTGCGTAGATATGCCGCACATTCGTCCGCATTTCCCGGTTGGTTACAATCCGGCCGTCCTCCACCTTCACACCAGCATTCTGTAACTGCAATGAAGCCACGTCCGGCACCCGGCCCAGCGCAAACAAAATTTCCTCCGCCACTACCGTGGTCTTCATGTGGCCACGCTCGAATGTGACCGACTTCAACTTCCCGCGCCGTCCCGCAGACACCAGTTTCGTACCCGTAAATATCTCCATGCCTTCACGTCGAAACACTTTCTCAGTCTCCACCGCCGCATCGGTATCGAATTCCGAAAGCAATTGCTTGCCGCGCTGTATGATCGTCACCTTGACTCCGAACCGCGCGAAAAATTGCGCAAATTCGCAGGCGATCAATCCACCGCCCAGGACGATCAATGACTTTGGCAGCTTCTTGAGCATCACCGCCTCGTCACTGGTGATATAGCCCAACTCACTCAGTTCCGACAGTGGCGATGGCGAAACTTTCGAACCCGTCGAAACCACAAAATTTTTTGCCGTTATGATCCGCTTTTCAACCGTTGTCTTTTTTGAACCTGTCAGAAGAGTAACTTCCACTGTGTGCGCGTCCACGAATCTAGCCATCCCCCGAATGAACTTAAACCGCCCGTCGTTCAATTGCTTCGTCCGACAATCCGCGAAGTCTTTGATTTGTTCATCCTTCCGTGCCATCACGCGTTTGAAATTGAATCCCACCTTCCCCGCATGCACGCCCCAGACCGGCGCCATCTCCGCGAGATGTTTTATCTCCGCCGCGTAAAGCATCGCCTTCGTCGGCATGCACCCGCGCAAGATGCAAAGCCCGCCCACTTCCTTGCCGCCTTCGATCACTACCGTCTTCAACCCGCCCGCGACCGCCGTCCGCGCCGCCGCGTAGCCCCCGCTCCCGCCGCCGATCACCGCCACATCAAAATCAAATTTCATGCTCAGAAGATGGCGTACTGCCACACGTTTTCAAATTGAAAGTGATTCCGTCAGTACTCACGTATCACGTATCACGCATCATTCCGTATGCATACGCATCACAATTTCAGCCTGAACCCGATTTTATTCAGGCCCACGGTCAACGCCAGCAACAGCACCCCGCAAGCCACCGACCGCGCGATGGCACAGACGAGGTTCGGATGGCTCAAACTGTCGTACCAATCGCCCAGATGCAGTACATCCAACAAACCCGGCAGCATTTCCGAGAGCAGATAAGTCAGCAACACGTTCTGTCCTGCCAACGACAGGGGACGTGAAATCGTTTTCACCTGCCGCACATCGCAAAGGTAATAAAAGAAAAACCAGAGGGTGGCCGTGGTCACGCAAGACCACAGGCACCAGGAAGGCGTCGCGCTGTTTTTGCTGATGCCATACAACGGTTGCAGACACAACGCCACGGCAGCACATCCCGCCGCAAACCAGAAGGTGAACTTGAACCTCGCCCACAATGTCGCCACGTCGATCGAGACCAGCATCGTGCCTAGTAACAGACCGCCCACTGTGATCGCCGCCTGTGAGCCCAGCATCTCGCCGATACCAACATAATGCTGTAACCAGAAATCATCAAACGCTCCGCCCCGGTCCGCCACGAATAGACTCATCAATACCGCCATGCAGCCCAAGATCGCCGTCCGATGTCCGCGAAAGAGCAGATACACGATCGATGCCATCAAATATGCCCAACCGATCAGACCCAGGATGCCGTACCAGCTTGTGCGGATCACAAACGGCGAGAGTGAAATGATGCCATGCCCTTTTTTATCGCGAAACGCAAATGTCAGCCAAACCAGCGCAACCATTCCCAACGCCCGCAGACACACGTTCACAATCTTGAGAACCTGGTCACTGGATTTTTTTGCACCCTCTTTGGTTGCCTGCCGTGGTGACAACGAACAAAACGCCGGGATGGCCGCGAGATACATCAGTGTGCACCACAGTGCTCCCGACCAGCCCATCACCTCGGAATTCGGCGTTTCATGCACCATCAAGATACCGATCGCCAGCAACGCCAGAGTGCGTACCAACACATGACCAAATGTCTTCCAGACCGGCTCGCCCTTGGAAATCCGCGACCCCAATGCAAAGGGAATAGACATGCCCACAATGAAAAGAAATCCCGGGAACACGAGATCCACAAAAGTCATCCCACTACCGTGATCATGGCGGTCGCTGAAATGCACCATCCAGTCCGGCACCAGATTTTCCGGCGCGCCCGCCAGGTCGTTCACAAAGATCATCATGAACATCACAAACCCGCGCAACGCGTCGATGGAAGTGATGCGCAGAGTTTGCCGTGTAGGAGAGCCTTTCGCCGGTTCGCTGGGCATTTGCGAAATTTGCCAGAACCTGTCTTATCGGCAACTTTCGAAATGTTCTATTTTTCCGTTGCAGCCCGGTCACCGCGATTTATCTTTTTCCCATGAGTGACATCATCTATCCCCGCAGCCCGCGCGAAACCATGGACGGCTGGTCCTTCCTGCCCCGTTACGTGGACAAGGTCCGCCTGCACCTCGCCGGCAAACTCCACTCGGACTATACCGACAATTTCGGCAAAGGATTCGACGGCATGTGGCTCAAGGCCGCCGGTGTGAATCATGAGGAATTCATCGAAGTCGTCAAAAAATGCACCACTGATGGCCAGGTCTGTGACTGGGTACGCCACAATGTCAAAAAATCCCCGGAAGAAAAAGCCGCACACTGGAAGGATATTTCAAGCCGCCCGCTCGCACACGATCCCGCGGCTTGCGCCCGTTTCCAGAAACGTAAAGAAGAGTCCAAACTTACCCATCGCCACGATGTCACCACCTTTGTGGATTACATCGACGCTGACGAAAAGCGGATTTAGCGTATCGCTTGCCGATTGCTGGTAGGGTCATCGCGCTGCGATGACCGCGCGATGCGAAGCATCGCTTTTGAGGTATGACCTGAAACGAAACCGTTAAGTTTCACAGCCTCGTGTGATTTGATTACCACAAAGGGCGTCATGTCGACGCCACGAACGGCGCAGCGCGCCGTCCCTACCTGGATTGGTTTAAATCTTCCCCAGCAATTCCTTCCAGCGCGTCCACGCGTCATCATGCGCCTTTATATTGGCCGCGTTGGCGTCGGGTGCTTCGCCGGCACGCATGAAACCGTGCCCCGCTCCATCATAGGTCACCGGTTCATACATCTTGCCCGCGGCTTTCATCATGTCCGTGGCCTTGGGCACTGTGGCTGTCACCCGTGCATCGTTGCCGGCATAAAATCCGTATACCGGACAATTGATCCGCGCCAGATCTTCACCACTTTTAGGCGGCGTGCCATAAAACACAAAGGCTGCCTTGATGTTCTTGTTATTTGTCGCAAAACGGAATGATTGTCCCCCGCCCCAGCAGAATCCTGCCACTACCACCTTGCCATTGCACGATGGCTGCTCCGCCACATAATCCGCCACCGCGTTGAGATCAGCCGTGATCTGGTCCGGCGGCAGTGCCTGGATGGCCTTGCCCACATTGCCGCCGCTCTTGATGAGTTCCTCTGTGCCGCCGTTGGTGGTGGTCAGCAGGTCCGGGGCGATGGCGATGTATCCTTCCGCCGCCAGTTCATCCGTCAAGTTCCGCGCCCAATCGGTCAGCCCGAAGATTTCGTGGATCACCACCACCGCCGGAGCCTTGTTGCTGACTTCGGGATAAGTGATGTAACAGTTCACTTGCCGGTCGCCATGCTTGACCATCACCCACTCGCCATGACGTGGTGATTTATCCAGTTTGGCCTTCGCCCAATCCTGGGCCTGACCGGTGAGAGCCGTTAATGAAACCAATGCCGCAGCCAACAATAGAAGTCTTTTCATGGAAAACCTTTGGTTAATTTGGGTGCGCCAAAAATCATGCCCCGAAATTGCGATTCGTCCAGTAATTTAAATCACTCTTACCGCGCATTCCCCAGTTCGATCGCCAAATCCTCCACCGTCCAGTTCGCGTGCAAAGCCTGCAACTTGTCCGCGGCTGCGCCGTGTTGCCAGACGGCATAACACAATGTCTTGCCGGCATCCTGTTGCAACATTGGTTGCGCCAGCAATCCCGTGATGAATCCCGCCAGCAAATCGCCGCTGCCGCCCTGTGCCAGATGCGGATTGCCGGACGAATTGACATACACATCTCCCTCCGCCCGTCCCACCAGCGTCTGATTGCCCTTTAACACCACCCAACAGCCGCCAAATTTTTTCGAGATGGCCCGCAATGAACCGACCCGGTCCGCCTGAACCTTCGCCGTTGGCACACCCAATAATTTCCCTGCCTCACCCGGATGCGGCGTAAGCACGCGGATGGCATCTTTCGGAAATGTTCCTGCTTCCAACAATGTCAGCGCACTCGCATCCACTACCAGTGGCAAATCCAAATCTCGCCACATCGGCATCAAAGCATGCTTTAATTTTTCCGCCAGTTCCGGCGCGGCCATGCCCGGGCCGATGACCACCGCACTCACCGATTCCGGCAAAGCCACGCCCGGCTTCCACACATTCACCATCGCCGCCTGCAACTGCGATGCGGCGGGAACATAAACATTCTCTTGCGTGAACAGCGTGGTCAATCCTGGCTGCGCGCGTTGCGCCCCGTACGTGGCCAACACGCCTGCGCCATGAAATCCAAAACTGCCGGCGATGATCGCCGCGTGCCCGTGCGATCCCTTATGATCCGCCACGCCACGCGGCGGTGGAAAATTCTGAAAATCATCGGCCAACATCCATTGTAATTCACTTTGGCAGGGACACAGCACCAGCCCCACGTCATCCGCCACTTCCAATCGTCCGACATACTGCCACGCTTCGGCGGCCAGCATGCCGGTTTTGGGCGCGCCGATGGTCAAGGTGACCGCCGCTTCGATGACCGCGCCAAAGTTCCCGCCCGTATCCGCGTTAAGACCGGACGGCACATCCGCTGAGAGCACTGGAATCTTTGCCGCGTTGATGGCATTGATGATCTCTTTCCAGGAGGCAGACAATTCGCGGTTCAGACCGATGCCGAAAAGTCCGTCGATGATCAGCGCCGGTTTTTCCTTCAACATCATCTGTACCTTGAGCAGATCTGTGTCCGGCAAGAGCATTTCCAGAATCTTGACCTTGCGGCCGTCGAGAAATTCCTTGGCGGCGCGAGCATCATCGCCGTTGTGTCCCTTGCCCGCAAGGATGAGGATGAAATCATCAGCGCCCGTCAACCGGCGCGCGCGGCGGGCCAACCGCTTGCCCACGAGACGGATGACCTCCACCTCGGTCTGGCCGGTCGCCCACGTGGCCTTCTCCCATTCCCGCATCGCCGCAACATTGATCACCGGAACTGGCATGGCGCGAGAATCGCAAAATCCCGCTTCCGGCAAAAGGAGAATGTCAGCCCCGCCCGCCGGTAAAGTCCTCGACAGAAATTCATCACAAGAATAGTGTTCGCCCATGCTCCACCATCTCTCCCTTGCCGTGACCGATCTCGCACGCTCGGCAGCTTTTTACGACGCCGTGCTGGCACCACTTGGATATGTCCAGGTGTGGGCAGATGAGACCGCTGTTGGCTACGGTCCGCCTGGCAGCGGCGATGAATTCGCCATCAAGTTGAGAAAGAAAACCAGCGTTCCGGGCGATGGTTTTCACGTGGCTTTCACGGCGCCGTCGCGCGAAGCCATGAACAATTTTTATCAGGCAGCGCTGACGCATGGTGGCAAAGACAACGGCGGCGCGGGGCTGCATCCTGAATACGGCCCGGATTATTATGCCGCGTTTGTTTTCGACCCGGATGGTCATCGCATCGAAGCGACCGTTTAGAGAAAAATGTTAAATATATGGACTTTTATGGGTTATAAGATTTTCGTAACCTATTCGTCACATTGAAGTGAACAGTTTGGAATTGTGTGACGATTATGCAAGTGAGATGCTTCTGATGTGAAACCGCGAATTTTAGTAGTGGACGATGAACCGGAGGCAGTTGAACTCGTGGAGTTCAACCTCAAGCAGTCCGGCTATTCCGTCGTCACTGCCGGTGATGGCACCGAGGCCCTCAAGAAAGCCCGCTCCCAAACCCCCGACCTGATTGTTTTGGACGTGATGCTGCCCGAAATGGACGGGTTTGAGATCTGCAAAACCTTGCGTCTCGAGACGGCCACCGCCAGCACGCCCATTCTCATGCTGACCGCCAAGGCGGCGGAAATTGATCGTGTCCTCGGCCTTGAACTGGGCGCCGATGACTACCTGACCAAGCCGTTCAGCCCGCGAGAGCTGCTTCTGCGCATCAAAAAGATTTTGGCCCGCGGTCAGACCGGCGAAAAGACCCGTGACCAGTTGCGCTTCGGCGACCTGCACATTGACGTTCCGCGCCACGTGGCCACCTGGAAGGGCAAACCGATCGAACTGACTGCTACCGAATTCAAGCTGCTTACCGTGCTGGCCCAGCGTGCCGGGCGCGTGCAATCCCGCGACCAGCTTTTGCGGGATGTCTGGGAGTACGACAGCCTCATTGATACCCGCACCGTGGATACCCACATGCGCCGGCTGCGCGAAAAGATCGGCGCCGCCGCCAAACATCTCGACACGGTACGTGGCGTAGGTTATCGGTTTGTGGAGTGACCTTTGGATTTTGCGGATGGCCGGTGAAATCCAGCCGAAATCTGTCATCATCAGCGAATGAACCGCCTTTCCCCGGAATCATCTGAGGTCAAATGAATCCAGTGTGGTATGCCCTGCTCATCGTCGCGATCATCGTGCTGATCGCCATTCAGATCCGCTGGCGGCAAAAATTCGCCCAACAGCAACGGCAGATCCAGTCGGAACTCGAGGCCTCCCAGCGCCGCCAGCAGCAGACCACCATTGACGCCAAGGCCCAGCAGCAGGTCCTGTTCAATTCCATGCTCGAGGGACTGCTTTTGCTGGACCGCTCCCAGAAGATCTACCTCGTCAACCGTTCGTTCAAAAACCTGTTCAACCTCAAGACCGAGTTGCGCGGCAAAACCATCATGGAAGCCCTGCGCCTGCATGAACTCGAGGAACTCGCCCAGCGCGTTCAGGCCGATGGCCAGGTCTTTGACTACGAGATCAAACTGCCCGACCTGAACGAGCGCTGGTTGCAGGTCAATGGCGCCGTCATCTCCAATTCCGCGGGCGAACGCGAGGGCATGATCCTGGTGTTCCGCGACCTGACCCGCCTCAAGCAGCTCGAACGCCAGCGCGAGGAATTTGTCGCCAATGTCAGCCATGAGTTGCGCACGCCGCTTTCGCTTATCAAGGGTTACGTGGAGACGCTGCTCGAAGGCGCGCGCAATGACCCGGAGGTCGCCGAGCGTTTTCTCAAGATCATCGAACGCAACACCCAGCGGCTGGACCTGCTTATCCAGGATTTGCTCACCATCTCCGCGCTCGAAAGCGGCAGCTTGAACCTGAACCGGCAACCCATCGAGATGCACTCAATGGTGGACCGCATCTTCACCCATCTGAATTCCAAGGCGGAAAATAAAAATATCCGTTTGGTCAACGAAATGCCGGACCTCATCGCCAATGGCGATGCCGACCGCCTTGACCAGGTCTTTGCCAATCTGGTGGACAACGCCATCAAATACGGCCGCCCCCAGGGAACCGTGAAGGTGGGCGGGAAAAAGCTGGAAGACGACCAGCTGGAGATCTACGTGCAGGACGACGGACCGGGCATCCCCCCGGAATCATTGGACCGGGTGTTCGAGCGGTTCTATCGTGTGGATAAGGCACGTTCGCGCGACCAGGGCGGCACAGGCCTCGGTTTGTCCATCGTCAAACACATCATCCAGAGCCACGGCGGTGAAGTCTGGGCCAAAAGCGAATTGAACAAGTGCACCACGTTCTTCTTCACCCTGCCGTCGGCAGCGGCATGAAAATCCTTGGTCGGCGCGGGCCGGCACTCTAGCATCTGCCCATGGTTCACGTTGGCATCGGTTATGACGTTCATCAATTGGTCGCCGGACGCAAGCTCGTCCTTGGCGGCGTGGAGATCCAGCATACCAAGGGCCTCGACGGCCATTCGGACGCGGATGCGCTCATGCATGCGATTTGCGATGCCGTACTCGGCGCCATCGGCGAGGAGGATATCGGCCATTTCTTTCCGAACACTGATCCGCGCTGGAAGGGCGTACCCAGCAAAATTTTCCTCGAGGAGGCAGCCAAGCAGGCGGTCAAGCGCGGTGGCCGGATCGTCAACGTGGACGCCACCGTCATCGCCCAGGCGCCGAAAATCTATCCCTATATCAAAGAAATGAAACGGCGCATCGCCACCGCCCTTGGCGTTCCCGAGCGCAAGATCGGCATCAAGGCCACCACCAACGAGACGATGGGGTTCATCGGCCGTGAAGAAGGCATCGCCGCCATGGCCGTGGCCAGCGTGGACCTGCCCGAACTTCCAGAATAATTCCCATGCCCAAAGCCGAAATCAGTTGGAAACGCGTGACCGAAGACGGCGAGAAATTGCAGGTCTATGTGCAACGCGTGAAGCGTGAATGGAAGTTTTTCCATCGCGCCAAACGTTTTGAGAACTGGCAGCCCGTGTCGGAGCCACCGCTGGAAGACTGGCTGGAATTGCTCGATGCCGTACAGCGACTCGTCAACCGCCGCCGCTATCAGCCGGACGATGAAGAACGCGTACGCAGCCAAATCCGCGAGCGTTTTCCTGAGGCGGATGTCTAAAGCCGGTTGATTTGCACGGGGTAAAATCTCTTCTTGGAAAAATTTCCGGAACTGCCAAACTATAAGAACATGAGTCATTTGCGCCAACGGAAAATGGGTCATCCAAAATCCGCCAACATCACGGCCACCATCAGTAAAATCTCCCTCGAACAGCGCGAGCGGCGCAACCGGCACCGCGGCTGCGTGCTCTGGTTCACCGGCCTCTCGGCCGCCGGCAAATCCACCATCGCCAATGAACTCGAATGCGCCCTGTTCGCCAAAGGCATGCATGCCTTTGTGCTGGATGGTGACCGCATCCGCCACGGCCTGTGCAGCGATCTGGCTTTTTCGCCGCATGACCGGCAGGAAAACATCCGGCGTGTCGGCGAAGTGGCAGCCCTGTTCGCGCAGGCGGGTTTCATCTGCATCGCCGCCTTTATCTCCCCCTATCGCGCCGACCGTTCACTGGTGCGCAACATGAATGATGGAAATTTTTATGAGGTCTATGTGAACGCTCCGTTGTCCGTCTGCGAATCCCGCGATCCGAAGGGGCTATACGAAAAAGCGCGACACAACGAGATCAAGAATTTCACCGGCATTTCCGCGCCTTACGAACCGCCGATGAACCCGGAGATCGAATTGCGCACGGACAAACTGGCCGTGTCCGAGGCGGTGGAAAGAATTTTGCGCCATCTCAAGAAATGGCGCGTCGTCAAAGGTCGTTGAACTCCGACTGCCGGGTGATCACGGAATGATGGGCTGATGATAGGAATCAGTGCCGAGGGCGTAGCTGTAGAGATAATTTCTTCGCGGAACCCACTCAGCATGGCCATCGCAATAGACAACATTGGCGCCAGCTATGCCATGATTGTCGCCAAGGTCGGGATAATTGGCATTTTTCCGCGTCAGGTCCGCACCACCGGAATCATCTTCGTCATAGATTATCCAGGCGGTGGACGCGCCAATGGGTTCGCCCGGGCTGATATAGGGTGACTGGTTGAGATGAGAGGTATAATTGGCCAGCACTTTGTCCGATTTGCGGATGGGATTGGGGTTGGCTGCGCCGCCAGCGATGAAACCATAGAAAAAGCCTGCTACCGCATAACTTTTGCCGGCCGATGCCAAACGGCCGGGGGCATCTGTTTTCAGATCAACCAGATAACTGGTGATACCGTGGTTGCGGTCGTTATAATCGGCCACATCCGTTTGATTGGGCAAAATTGGTCCGGCAAAACTGGTGATAAAGTTGATGGGATTGGTGTTGTTGACGACGTTCTGAGTAGAGGGACATTGAAAAGATTTGAGGCTGGGCACGATGGGATAAAGCCAGTTCATGTCGTGGTCCTGGGCATTCGCCACGCCGCTCAGCGCACCTTCGCTGTCATCTCCGGAAAAAATCAGGCTGCCAATGCCCAGTTGTTTTTCATTGTTAAGACAGGCAATCCGTTGTGCCCGTGCCTTGGCACTGGAGAGAGCCGGCAATAACATGGCCGCCAGCACAGCGATGATTGCGATCACCACCAACAGTTCAATCAGCGTAAACGCAGACGACTCTTCTGATTTCCTAACCTTCACCAACATAGGGATACTGGATATTACGTAACACACTTCATGCTTCAAGCAAAAGTAATTCACAATTTTTTTGTGTGACCGTCAAAATTACGTACACTCTTCCTGTCAAAACGGTGAGCCTCCTCGAAATCAAAGACTTAAAAGTGCATTTTCCCGTTCAGCCGGGAATGTTCCGTCGCGTGCGCGAAACCGTCAAAGCGGTGGACGGTGTAGGACTCCATCTGACACAAGGTGAAACCGTGGGCTTGGTCGGCGAAAGCGGCTGCGGCAAATCCACTCTCGCCCGCGCCATCATGCGGCTGGTGGAACCGACCGCCGGCGAGATCTGGCTCGACGGCGAGAATATCACACATCTGTCAGATCGCGCGTTGCGTCCGCATCGCCGGAAATTCCAGATGATCTTTCAGGATCCGTTCGGCTCGCTCGATCCGCGCCTGACCATCTCCGAAGTGGTGGGTGAAGCGCTGGACATCCATGGACTGGCGGATAGTTCCTCGGCGCGGGCCAAGCGGATCGCGGAATTATTGCAATCGGTCGGTCTGGACCCGCTTTACGCGGAACGTTATCCGCACGAGTTCAGTGGGGGCCAACGGCAGCGCATCGGCATCGCCCGGGCGCTGGCGGTGGAACCAAAACTGATCATCTGCGATGAAGCCGTGAGCGCCCTCGACGTGTCCGTGCAGGCGCAGATCATCAATCTGTTGCGCGACCTGCAACAGCAGCATGGAATCGCCTATCTGTTCATCGCGCATGACCTCGCCGTGGTGGAACATATCAGCCGTCGTGTGATGGTGATGTATCTGGGAAAGATTGTGGAGACGGCCGATGCCCGGGAGATCATCCGCCACCCGCAACATCCGTATACCCAGGCTTTGATCTCCGCCGTGCCAGAAGTGGACCCGGAATCGAAACGGCAGCGCATCGTGCTGCCGGGGGATGTCCCCTCCCCAATCCATCCGCCCGGGGGATGTCCCTTTCACCCGCGCTGCCCCATTGTCGAAAATGAATGCCGTACGGAACTGCAATCATTGCGGGAGGTGGAGAAAAGCCATTTTGCTGCCTGCCGGCGGGCGGGAAAGCGGATTTAAGACCGGGGCGGCGGCAGTTCAAACTTGTGTTCGCCAGAGACATTTTTGGACCGGACGATGAGCAGATAAGCCACGTTGGTCTCCAGTTCTTCAGCGCGCATGCCTTTGATAGCCGGGTGCAATCCCTGGATATATTCTCCGTAAAAGAAATCCTCCACCGGCACTGAATTTGAATCCGTGACCAGATGCCAAAGGGACGGCGCATATTTGTTGGTCTGGAACGCATCGTATTTCACAAGATTGATCTCGGTCAGCGGCAATTTCCGGCCCAGGCCGAACCGCAGGGACTGAATGGCATTTCCCCGCACCGGACCGGCACGGAGATTGCGGTAGGTATGGAAGATCCGGATAGTTTTGGGCTTGAACCAGCCGCTGAATTCAACAGCATAGACGGCGAAAAGGACGACCGCCAGCAGGACCATAAGCCAGTTTTTTGTGGACATAAAAATGTAACGCGATGCCCGTCGTGAGCGTCAATCTGACTGTCCAGACGTTGCTGGGGTGTCACCGGTTATGAAAAACATACAATTTTCTTCGAGCCGCCGCGCAGGCCGTCGCAGACGTTCCGGCTTTACGCTGATCGAGCTGCTGGTGGTCATCGCCATCATCGCAATTCTCGCGGCCATGCTCCTCCCCGCCCTCAGCCGCGCCAAACAGGCTGGCAAGCGCATCGCGTGTCTCAACAATTTAAAACAACTGGGCCTCGCCACCAAGGTTTATGACAGTGATTTCAACGATCAACTTCCGCATCGCAGCAATGTGAGCCGCTGGCCTTCCCAGATGTATGATGATTATGGGCACACTATCAAACTGTTGCTGTGCCCCAGCGAAGGCATCAGCCCGCCCAAGACCGGGGGAACCGACACCAATAATTATATCGCCGATGCCTCACCGCGCAGTTATCTCATGAACGGGTTCAACGACTATTATTCCCAGGCACTCAACATTCCTTCCAGCTCGTGGGGGCCGCTTCAGACGATGATTGAAAACTCCAACACTCCGGCCATCAAGGAAACGGCCATTCCGATGCAGTCGGACACGGTGATCCTGGGCGAAAAGAAGTCTGGTGCCATGGATTTCTACATGGACATTTTTGAGAACGGTGGCAATGACACTACTGGCATCGCCGAACAGACACGCCACGACAGCAATGGTGATGACACCGGTTCCGGCGGGTCCAATTACACCTTCGCGGACGGCAGCGCGCGGTATATCAAGGTGCCCCAGGCCTTCAGTCCACAAAACATGTGGTGCATCAATCCCGCCGACCGCACGGCCTACGCCTTCAGTTATTGAAACCGGCAACAAACCGTTTGACCGTCAAAATTCCGTTGCATTGTCGTGCAGGCATGGCATCATGTCGGACCAATTGTCGGGGCGTAGCGTAGTCTGGCTAGCGCGCTTGTTTCGGGTACAAGAGGTCGTGAGTTCGAATCTCACCGCCCCGACCATTTCTTCAAAAGGTGATTAGTTGAAGGATTGAATTGTTACACTTTAAATCCACGATCCGTCAGGTTCTCTTAATTGATTCCACATTCCCAAACGTTGCATTTCGAACTTTTTTTGGCCTCGGACAGCGTTTGTCCCACCTGTTATTTTAAGCTGCGGGCATGAAATTGAACCTGCTCAAATTCGTCAATAGCGTCCGAACCATCCAATCCTTTGGCCATGCCCGGCTGGTCCAGTATGCCAATGGCCGGTATGAACTCATCGGCGGCACGCGGGCCGACTTCACCGCCGCCAAGGAATGGATCTCCCTTTTCGGCCATGAGATCGTCCTTAGCCAGCCGGCGTTTATGGACGCGAGCAACTGAACGCTTTTAATTTGATACCGCAGCCAGGGGTCACACATCAAAGGGTAATATGGGGATAAATGAAGAAAGGGCATGGCTGCGGTATTTTATAAATGTTCCTCCGCCCTCAAAACAAATCGGGCTGGAGTTATCATGCTCCAGCCCGATTCAGGTTACAGATTGATAGTGAGTTATTTGCCTTTGGCGGCGTGGACCTTGGCCCAACGGGCCTTTTGCGCAGCGATGATGCGCGCGCGGCCGGCGGCACTCATGCCGCGTTTTTTCCGCTTGGGTTTGGCGCCACCATTGGCAGCGTGGACCTTGGCCCAACGCGCTTTCTGAGCAGCGATGATACGGGCGCGGCCGGCGGCGCTCATGCCACGTTTCTTTTTAGCCGGACCGTTTACCAGGGTGGTAACCGCGCTCACGGCAGCGCCAAGCAGATTGGTCAATTCTTTTTCCAAGGCTTCAATCCGCTCTTTAAGATTGGCCGCCTTCCTCAAGTCAGATACCGACAGATGTAATGTGCTCATGTGAAGCCTTATTAAGGGCTTGCCGCTTTTAAATGTCAACGGCTTATCTTCGCCTCAATGTTCTAGCGGGAATCGGATAACAGTAAGTTGTATAAGTCCAAAGCCCCATGACCAAAGCCTAAATCCCGTCCGATATCAGCCCTTAAGATTTGAATTTCTGATGGTTGCGCCGCCCGCCTTCGGCCTTGAAAAATGTCATTCCCCACCGCACATTGATTCCGTAGATGCCACCCACCGCAGAACCAATGACGTTGCCGACGCCGGACATCGGGACCCAGACGAAGTCCCGGGACGAACTCGCCCCGGTGTACAATGTGATCTGCTGGAACGATCCGGTGAACCTCATGACGTACGTCACGCATGTCTTCGTGAAGATCTTCGGCTGGGAAAAGAAGAAGGCCGAGAAGCACATGATGGAGGTTCATGAAAAGGGCAAAAGCCTGCTCGTGCGCGAGGGCGCCGAGAAGGCGGAATTCTACGTGCATCAGCTTCAGAAATACCGGTTGCAGGCCACCATGGAGCGGGCGGAATGAAACTCGTCAAGCTCACCTCCGCGGACGCCCAATATTTTCTGAACTCCACCGAGTTGATGGTGCTGCGCAGCTTGTTACGCAAATTTCCCTTCACCCCGCGGTTCCCCGCCCGGGTCACACGCCGGCGCGGCGACCCCCAGACGGCCGAGCGCAAAAAATTATTGAACCAGGCACTGGCGGAACATCGCCGGCAATTGAAAGCCTCCGCCCGCAATCTGCTGGCCGACGAAAAAATCCATTCGCAGGACAACGGACATCTCCTGACGCTTACCTCGGAGGACCGGGAAACTTTGTTGCAAGTGTTGAACGACATCCGGGTGGGTTGCTGGCACGCGCTCGGCAAACCGGAAGCGCCGCAACCGCACACCGCCGCACTATCGAATCAGGAAATCAAGTGGCATGGTCTGATGCACTTCACCGCGCATTTTGAAGCCTACCTCGTGGAAGATGGTGAGGCGGAAGAGAAGGCTGATGCGTGAAGAATCCGGTGCTCCGGTTCCTGCCAATCCACTCGATCCGTAATTACTGCTTAGCGTTTTCGCCTTTGGCATCCCCTGCCGGTTCCTTGTGGATGCGCAGCTTGGCTTTGGCCAGGTAATTCAGTGCGATCGGCACCGGCACCGCGAGCGAGCCCGCCTGCGATTGCGACCGCACGAACGACATTCCGGTTTGTTCCTCCCGTTTCGACGGCTTGCGCGCAAAAAAAGATATGATGTGCTTCATGTCAACGGCTTCTATCGGTGCGAATACAACCAACCTTGGCGATTTTATGTGTAGCTAAGTCCATGCCACTGCAAATAAATATGCCCTCTTGGTAAACTGGACGCCAAAAGTCGTGGGTTTACGCGAAATCCACCGGTTAATTTATGCCGCCCGCCCCGACCGACCGGGCAGAAATGTTCTACGCCCTGCGCAGAGTGGCTAAAATTGGTCAGCCCGAAAGCCGCGATGCGATTTCCCGATAATCAACCTTTCGCGGCATGTAACCTGCACCATACCCCTTGATGTATCGGTTTTTGCTCACAGTTTTGACACTTCTATTGTGTCTGAAGGCCACAATGGGACAGTCCCTCACATACCGCCTCCTTTCGGACAGCACCATCACGCCCACCGGCGGCGTACCCACCGGCCCCGCCGAAAAATTGAGCGGCACGTTCACCTGGTCACAGATTATCCCCGGCAATATCACGGGCAGCGATGCTTTTGCCACCACCAACCTGAATTTCAGCAGCCCGTCCTACACCATCACCCTGGCCACCAACCCACAACCCCTGAGCGCCACGGCGACGGCACCCAACGGTTCCACCCGTTTAAGCGTCAATGTGAACTACGTCCAGTCCACCACCAATCCCTGGGCCATCGTTCCGTTTTCCAATGGCACCTTCACCGGCCCCGCCAATGCCCCCACCCGCATCACTTTCAACGACGAAGGCTTTTACTCACCCGCCGACTACGGCTACCACGCCGGTTTCTATATCGACGCCATTCTTGTGGATGATTCTGCCGTCACCAATCAATCCACCAACATCCTTACCCTTGCCGTCACTGCGCAACTCCAGGGCGCCACCAACATCACCGCCACTCTGACCACCGTCGTCAACCCCGGCAAATTCAGTCTCACCACCAAGCAACTCCTCGCCTGGCTCGCGCTCGATGAACACGCCGAAGGCACCTATGGCGCCACCAATTTCCCCGCCGGCGCGCAACTCGCCATCATCGGCTCCAACCTCAAGGTGCTCGGCACCAACCAGACCGTGCTCGCCGATGTCTCCGATCTCTTGACCGCGACCGACGGCACCAATAGCGTCTTCAGCGGCAAAGCTTTCACCACCAACGGCGTCTATGATCCCTCCGCCACCGAAATTGAATTCTTCAAGCTCGTCTATGATGATTCCATTGTCGCCGGCAGCGTCGGCGTGAAATTCTCGCTGCAAGGCATCCTCACCACCACCATCACCGACAGCAAACCCGCCAAGACCACCGGCGTCGTCACCGAGACCATCACCAGCAAGATGTCCACCGCGTCCGGCGATGGCAGCCTCAACGGCACCCCCTTCATCCTCACCGGCAGCCTCGGCACCAGCGCGAAGCTGACGTTCATGCCCTGAATGAAACCGCGGATCACGCGATTTTTTTAGACAGGATTAACGGGATTATTCAGGATTTCTGAATTCTGACTTCTAAATTCCAGCTTCTAGTTTCCTTTGACAAATTGGGCGTCAACGGCATCATTTCGCCCGTTCATCATTGGGAATCAGCAAGCCGGAAACGACATCCATGAAAAAGCATCTCTTCATCATTTTAACTATCCTGCTGCCATTGACCGCCGCCTTGGGACAAGGCCTCACGCCACAGCTTGACGGTTCTGTCTATCGCCTGTTGCCCGATAGCACCATCATCCCCATGACGAACGGTGTGGCCAGTGGACCGGCGCAACCTTTGGCCGGTTCATTTGTCTGGGGCACCGGGGCTCCCGTCACACTTGAAGGCAGCGACAAATTCTTCGTGACGTCATTGAATTTCAGCAACGCGTCCTATCACTTGACCGTTTCTGGCGGCCCTCAACAAGCTAGTAGCATCAGCATTTCGACCAATGGCACCAATAGTTTTTTGGCAAGTGTGAACTGGTCCGAATCCACCAGCAACCCGTGGGACCTTTTCAGTTTTGGCGAGAGCAACAGCTACTATGGTTCGGCTTTCGCTCCCACCCGGCTGACGTTTAATTCCGTCGGCTTGTCTTATCAAGGCAGTCTCTATTCAGCCATAATCTACCTCGACGCCGAATTAGCAGCCGGCCCTGTCAATCCCTATCCCAACTTCCTGACCGTCTCCGCCACTGCGCAATCCCAGCAGACCACCAATGCCCAATCCAACGGCTCCACCATCCTCAACCCGCTCAAATCCCGCATTGATACCAGGCAACTGCTCGTCTGGCTCGCGCAAGATGAATACACCGCCGGTCACTACGGCTTTACCAATTTTCCTGATGGTGCTCAACTCACCTATGTACCCTTCTTCCCCGGTTTGGAGGGCACGCTCTTCTTCGACGGCCCCGCCACCCAGGTATTGGACAAGAACGGCCAGTTGATCATTGATACCTCGGATATCCTGACCTTTCAGGACGGCAACAACCCCGTCTTCAGCGGCAAGCTGCGACCCGACAACGCCGCCTACAATCCCACCGGCAAGGAATTGCATTTCGTGCGCGTCAATTACGACGACAGCGCCGTCACCAACGGTGTGGGTGTGCAGTTCAGCCTGCAAGGCCTCATGACCACCACCTTCACCGACAGCAAACCCACTGCCCTTTTAACCTTCAACCGCACCGCCACCGGCAAGGCCGACGCCGCTGGCGATGGCAGCCTCAACGGCGTTCCCTTCGTGCTCACCGGCTCCATAGATACCCGGCAGAAGATTGAATTGACCTATTGAGCCGCGCGGTAGTGGGACAGGCATTTTGCCTGTCGAGTACCCAATTTTTCAGAAACTGGACCGGCTGGAAGCCTGTCCCACTACTTTGGCCACTGCGTCCCAAATTCGAAATCCGCAATTCGAAATCCGCAATCTTAGGAGCCGGACCGCGGCTGTGTCATGGGCAAATCGGGCCAGCCGCAGCCTTCATCATCCTGACTTCTGAATTCTGGCTACTGGCTTCCGTCCCAAATCCGAAATCTGCAATCCGAAATCTTAGGTGCCGATCATCGGCTAGTATTCAGCAGTGTTCAGCCGCCACGTTTCCGCTTTCCGCTTTTCAAAATTATCCTTCACAAGGGTTCACAAGCCTTCCACGCTGTTACGTAACTATCTAAATTTCAGCATCTAGCGTTATATCAACTTTGAACGTTGGACTCATTTTCATTTATCTGCCAGAAGGTGCCAGAAGCCGCCGGTTGCTGCCTTGTCGCGCCGTAATCAAATGAAGGCGAAAACCGTCGACCTGTTCGGGCATCAGGGCCGGTAGGGCGTTGTTGCCGCGACGCCCACTTTAAAATGCCTTTGAAGCATCGGCCCGCGGAGACGACCGCATAAAACAAATACGGTCGCCCCGCGAACTGTACTGCCGCCGATCATCGGCATCCTGTCCCGTCATTCTCGATAGCTCCACTAGCCGACCGCCACATCTTTCGCGTATTTGGAGTATTTCGTGGTTAATGAATTTGTTTTAACCCACGAAAAACGCGAACCACACGAAAACGTGGAACGCCAGGGCCAAAGGGCCTGAAACCTGACCCCTTGACCCTGAAACCTGCATACAAAATTTCAAAGATCACGCGCCAACCTGCGGCGACACACCTCCAACCTTACTTCCACTCCCAAAAATGTAAAGAATAATAAGTTAGTTTCTAAACACTCGCCCTTCCACCCTTCCACCCTTCTCCCTGCTTCCGCCTTGCCCTTCCCGCCCATCTTCATATTTTAACCCCATGGCCAAGATCAATGCCCCAACCAGGACCTCGCGCCTATCGACCCGGGCCATGATACTGACCGCCCTCTTCTGCCTTCTACCCGCGACCCTCCACGCGTTCGAAGGCTCCATCTCAGCCGTCATCTCACGGGGCGGCCAGAACGAATATTTGCTGTACACCGTCGGCACCAACTTCTTGCGCGTCGAAAATACCGCCACCAACGAGCCCGACCCGGTGGATTTTCTGGATCGCCACACCGGCGAACTGACGTTGCTCTTTCCCAACAACCACAGCTTCCTGCGCCTCAAGCCGAAGGAAAATTCACCCGCGCCGGGAAGTCTTCCGCCCCCGCCCGACGGATTTCGGGCCTCTGCGCCACCTAATCTGCCGGCATCCGCGCCGTCAGCCATCGGTCCCACCAATCTTCCCGGAATGCCCGCCGCACCATCCCTGCCCGGCCAGCCGGTCATGCCCGCGATGCCCATGATGCCGCCGCTGCCCATGGAAACCCTCGAGCTTCACGATCTGGGCGAGAAAACCAACCTCCTCGGTTTTGTCTGCGAACATTATCAGCTCAAACAACGGGGCGAGACGATGGAGATCTGGGCGACCGATCAATTGCTGCCCTTTCAAAAATATATGCGCAACGAGCCGCCCCGGTTCGGTCCGCGCCTCCTGGAGGAAGAATGGGGAGATTTGCTGACCACGAAGAAATTGTTTCCCCTTCTGGCCAGCCTACGCACCCGTGTCGGCGCGGAACGCTGGCATTTTGAAGTTCAGGCTGTCACCCCGCGAAAACTCCGCGTGGAAGAAATGAAATTGTTCCAGCCGCCGGACGGATATGTGGAAGTGGAACCCCTTCCTTTTTAATCGCCGCTTTGATCGCTGTGTGGAGATTGGAACTGTTCGGAACGTGGGCCTTCGCGAGCCAAAGATGAAGCGCGCTCACTCCCTCTCCGTCCCGCGCCTGCGGGAGGGAGAGGATCGATGTCTGGTCCTTGCGAAGCACCATTCAACGGCGCGCCCTTAGCGGTGGGAGGCCATGACTGCACCGTTTAATCGCCCCTCATTATGACTGCCTCTTTTTTATTGTCTTTTTAAAAGAAGCAACAATAATAGCCGCGAGCCAGGAAACTAATCCCAACCCGCATGAACCGAACTACCCTATTCCCTCGTGCCCTATTGGCCCTGTTGTTTCTAACCATCCATTCTCAATTTTCCGCCCTGGCCCAGGGCAACCTCAC
>Ga0206902_10030_pt1 | contig 39588 bp, 41 predicted proteins | sample Alteio_BWOrgHeat_44_FD_153242 | JGI IMG/M metagenome (GOLD analysis project Ga0206902, IMG submission 153242) | Enriched cells from forest soil in Barre Woods Harvard Forest LTER site, Petersham, Massachusetts, United States -... | ecosystem: Environmental > Terrestrial > Soil > Temperate forest >... | reverse complement strand
AGTTTCCCCAAATTGACGGATCCCGGCGTGTCTAAGCTTAGGGGTGCAGTCCAATTCTCTCTGGTTTGTCTCATCGACAGCTTATTTCACTGAGGGGCTGTCGTCCGCTTTCAGATCGCCCAGCGCGTATTGAATCCCAGCTCGAAGGTGTTCCAGCATCGGCGTCATGGCATACACTCGATCACTGTGGCCGTGCCCTTCGTAGAACACTCGCCCCTTGCCCTCGCGGCGAATATAGCTCAGGGCATAATCGGCATCGGTTCGCGGACGCGCTTCCTTCGCCTTATCTTCAGCGCTCATCTTGTCGTAGTCGATACTCGTCAACACATGCACGTTCCTGCGCGAAAACGATTCCTGCTCGAATGTATATGTCTCGTCATGGATCTCGAATTCCTTGCCATGGAACATAACCGTCAAAGGACTGTTCGGATCATCGATCTTGACGTAAATCAGTTGCGGATCGGGCCAGTGAAATTTGAAGTAACCGCCAATCAGGGTGTTGAACTCCGGCCATTGCAGCACAGGCTTCGATTCCACGCCTAGACGACGCATGTCCGGCGGGGGCAATAACGAATTGAAGTGCGCCACAAAATCCGCGCGGGTGACGTTCCCCGTATTGGCTATATCCAACTTTTGGAACCAATCATCGGCAAGGGCGGTCCACTCCTGCAGGCTGACGGTATCATCACTATCCCTGTCCGCTGCTTTGACGAGCCGCGCAGCTAAAACCAGCGCCGCTATATTCAGCCCGGGACTGCCGTTCGTTGCCGCGGCCTCACTTGCCACGCAATCGGTGTGATACGAGTCTGTCGCCGCGTGTATTCCAGCAACCCCTTTTCCGCCTCTCACGAAATTCAGGAACGCCGCTCGCCGGGCGGCCGTCACGGAGGGATCCGGATCGTCAAGAAAACACGCAGTTGTGCTGTCCAGGAAAATGGCGTCGTAGTTCTTGAGGTTATTGGTGTTGATATCCGCCGCGTCGTAACTGACGGTCGTGGTCCATAAACCGCCCTGGTTTCCCAGTGCTTCCACCGCCTTCGCAGCCAGCGGGATGGAGGCGTGCACGAACCCTCCCGCACCCGTATGCGCCATCACCAGCAGCCTGCGCTCGTGCATCGGCTTCGTACCGGGGGTAGTGGGTAAGGCTGCCATCATGGCGTCCACAGCAGCTTGCGGTACGGTGATCGGCGTCGAATTACCGGCCGGGTTGAAAGTGTTGGCTTGCCCAGGCTTGACCGCGGGCGGCGCAGGCAGCAATTTGCTGATTCCGGCCAAAATCTGAGGCTGGGTGAGGGTCCCGGTATGAGTGTTGTCCCAGGCTGTAAACCAGGAGTTGAAGCCAGATTTCAGCTCGGGCCGTGTTAGCGTTCCATCTTTATCGGTATCGAGGGCAGCAAATAGCGCCTGAGCAGTTCGGCCGCCGTCCGGTCCCTGCGCTCGCAAGCTCGCGATACCCGTCGCGAGTAGTACACCAGCGCCAGCCCAGATACATGTCGTTGCGATTGATCCGGTTTGTCTCATAAAATCCGTCGGAATGAGTCTATCGCGGATGTGATCTTCGAGTCCCGTCAAAATTGATAGGACGTTTTCGGTGGGGCTTGGTCCGTTTGTCCGCGAAACAGTCCAAGCTCTGCTTGGCAGACCCGAGCAATATTTCCCGACTCGAGGTTCCGTGCTCTCCCAGGTCTCAAAATCGAGACGTGGGGCACCGGCACCCGTCGGTTGTCCGACGAAGCTGAAGCCGACGCCTGCAACTTCGCCAGGAGATATGCATGCCACTCAGGGCTGACCTCGAGAGCGCGTGCAGGCTCGGCACCACACTGCTCCGTTTCCGGAACGTCGTCCTTCAAAGCACGCAGGAGAATGTAGACCATAGAGTTGGCGATGGGGATCAACTGCAGCGTGCCATCTCCGTTGCCCTGTCGAGTGAGCGCGGTCCAGACCTGATAGGTACGGAACATGGAGCAGACAGCCGGTGATGGAATTTCCTGGACGTCCGGACGGAAGGCGGCGTCGTAAGGATCGTAGTCGCGCCAATTGCGGGGTTAGTCGTGGGCGTTGCGGACATTACTTCGGAGGTAATGTCCGCAACGCCCACGAACGTACCAAAATCGCTTCTGATGGCATGAGCTAAAACAAAATGTAGCACGAGAGTGCCGCGGTTTAACAAAGCCCTTCACGTCCTAATCGAAGGTGCGCGTCGAGAAAACCGTCGTTGGGGCCCTCGAATGAAGCTCTTGGGCCATGAGCCATCAGAAGGTGATCTTCAGTGCGAACTGCATGTTATATGGTTCGCCCGGCCCGATGCCGGGCGCCCCCGCGAATGTGCCGATCGTCGATCCAATCACGGCAGTTTCACCAGCCTGCGGAGCACCTACGGGACCATAGTTCGTGCGGTTGAAGAGATTGAACATTTCTATTCGGAACTGGGTATTCACCCTTTCTGTGATGGGTGTGGACTTGAATACCGAGAAGTCGACGTCCGAATATCCGGGATTGTAAAACTGCCCGCGTCGGGTCGTGCCGTACTGGCCAGGCGCCGGATCGACAAAAGCCGTGGGACTGAACCACGTGACCACACCTCCCACGACCTTGTGGGAGACACCCGCGTAAGGATTGCCCACCAGGTTGGCGCGGTCCGCATTCTCGCCGTTGCCGCTGGTATTGGAACTTGCGACGACCGTGTAAGGCTGCCCACCGTGAAATGAAACGGCGGCGTTGAGTTCCCATCCATTGGTCAGCACCTTCAGTCCGGAATTTCTCCCGGGCAACGCATACGACGCATACCCAGTGAACGTGTTGCGCGTGTCGAAGTCGCTGTTCCCGTATTCGCCCTTCGGATAGAAGCTGTTTTGAGGCAGGTAAGGGATGAAGCCGGTCTCGTAGTCCAGTGCGTGCGACCAGGTGTATGCCACCTGCGCGGTGAGTCTGCGCCAGTTCTGAAAGCGGAGGCTGGTCTGCAGCGAGTTGTAATTCGAGTTGAGATTGCTTCTGACCTCGTTGACCACGGCGTAGTTTTGAAATGGAGAGTTTGGCTTGTAATAGGGCCTTGTAGTTATGTCTCCACCACTGCCCTGCGCCGCCTGGTTGATATCAAAAACTCCCGTGAGGTGTTCAGCGACGGTACCAACATACCCGATTTGTGCCACCACCGAAGAGGTCAGGCTATGCTGCAAATTCAGGTTGAAGTTTTGCGTAGCCGAGGGCCGGAACTTCGGGTCCACGGCGAACAGGTTGATGATTCCCGCGCCCGCTATTGCGTCGGTGAGGGTCGGGAAGATCGCCGTCCCCACCGGATTGCCGGTCGGTCCGCCATCAGGAATGATCGTGAGGCGGGCGTTCGCCGCCACCACGGGATCCGTCCCCGCAGGGTTATCCTGCACGCCGAAAGGGCCGTTGTTCACGGTACCGCGCAGGTTTAGGAAGGGCACCATGTAGATTGCATCGAAATAGAGGCCATAGCCTCCACGAATGACCGTCTTGCCGTTCCCGGATGGCTGCCAGGCAAAACCCACACGGGGACTGAAGGCAGTCCAATACTTGTCGTAAAGGCTCGGCCGGTCGACGCCAATCACCGCAATGCCAGTCGAAACCGTGGGATCAAAACTGGTGAGATTGTGATACGAAGAATGAAGCACGCCGGGGTAGTCGTAGCGAAGACCGTAATTCAAGCTCAGATTCTTGCTTGCCTGCCAAACGTCGGCGGCGTTGATGGTAAAGGTGTTCTGGAACACCTGGCGTTTGGGATTGCCTTCGACGATCGTCGCGGTATTCATACAGCCAGCCATAAAGTCTGCGAGTCCAAGCACATTGGTATCTGCAATGGGCGCTGCCATTCCAACGTTTTGGGTCGCGAGGTTGGCTACGCAAGCAGATGATCTTGCCGTGTTTCCTGGATACCAGGGCCCCTGCGAGCCGTTGAAGTTGAACGTGCCACGCTGGCCGCTCTGGTAGAAATCGTCGACCTGGGCCTGGCGGAACTCGCCGCCGAATCGGAATTGGTGCGCTCCGAGAACCCAGACGAGATCGTCGTTGAGTTGCCCAGTTATATCGTTGCGGCCGGACTGTGTGGTCACGCCAATCGGGTCGAACCCGGTGCCCGAACCGGTCAGACCAGAGCCGGCCGAAGGCGCTCCAATGACAATGTGCGGCGATCCCGACAATGCGTCAGACGTGACGCCCGTGTTGAGACCCAGGCCAACGGGATCAAAGCTATTATCCGCGTCAGAGAATGCCTGATTGAAGTAGCTGACGCCGGCTGACAACTGATTTGAAATCGCGGGTGACAACACGCGGTTGTAGATCAGCGAGTAATTCTGAACGTGAATGGGCGCCTCTTCATAATACGGAGAGAGATACGAAGATGTAGGCGCAATCTGGTTTCCCTGGCCTATAAACCACTTAAACGAGATGCGATCCCGGTCGGTCAGATTCTCGTCCAGTTTGATGATGCCGTTGAAACTGTGGCCATTTTCCGTTCCGGGATTGAAGTAGTTGCCGGACGATGCAGGACCGGTCAAAGCGGACTGCGGCCAGAGGCCCTGGAGCAGATTCTGCGAGACCGAATTCACAGGGACGCCATAGAAGGCCAGATCCTGCTCGGCCTGAGCCTGGTACGCAGCTGACGGCTCCGTGGAAGACGTTTGATTTCCAATCACAAATCCCTGATGTTCACCGGCAAGGAAGAAGAATGTCCGGTTTTTGACGATGGGTCCACCGACCGAGAATCCGTAGTGTTGGTTGCGGACCTTGTTCTTCGGCGCTCCATTTGCAAAGGGCGTGATGGCTGCGAAAAACTCATTGCGGTTGAAATAATACGCGGTGCCGTGGAGCCCGTTTGTTCCGGATTTGATCACCAGGTTTGCCGTGCCACCGGCGTTGCGACCCGTTTCCGGGCCGGCGGCGGTCACAAAGGAAAAGTTCTCGATCGCATCCACGGGCAGAATGACGCCTGCGATTCCCGAAACACCGCCCTGATTGACAGCCGGGATATTCCACCACAAGTCGTTATTGTCAGTACCCTCAATCTGCCAATTCACCGAGTTGGTGCGCGTCCCGTTTACGCTTGCATATGCGGCTCCGCCGTTTATGGAATAGCCACCGAAACCGTTCGACTGCGCAATCATCTGTGTGAAGTCGCGACCATTATTGGGCAGATTCTGCACGACCTCCTCTGGAATGACCGTCGTTTGCGTATCCGATGTAGTGTCCAGGGTCAATGAATTCGCTTGAACCTCTACGGTCTGAGAGGCCGACTGGACCGAGACCTTGATTGCCAGCGCGTATGTAACACCGGCAGTTACGGGAACGTTTTTGATGTTTTCTGCCGCGAAGCTGGAGGCGGACACGGAAACGGTGTAGTTACCCAGAGGAAGATCCGGGAATGAGAACTCTCCGGCGCTGGAGGTGATCGTCTTATACGTTGTGTTGGTGCTGGTCGCCACAGCCATTACTTGCGCACCCGGCACGACCGCCCCGGTGGGATCAGTCACAGATCCGGTGATGCCTCCCCGGAAATTCTGCGCCCATGTCAGGGAACCCAGCAGGCCAAGCAAGACGGACCAAACAACGGTGGATTGAGACCTACTACCGCTACAACGAAATCGCATACGCTGACCTCCAAAATTCCAGGTCGCGACCGACATCCTGTGCGGTCATGGGAACAACCGGTTGACCGGTTTTTGCTTTGCCGCGCAGTCGCGCCGAGGTAGTCAACCGTGCGCGAAATTATAGCACCGGTTCTCTGCAGGGGTCGCCATCTAAAACCGCGTATGAAGAGCAACAGCAGCATCGCACATAAACATCATCCTAAGACGTTCGTTAGTAATGCGGATTGCCGAGTGGATTGTGGAACTTCAGGTCGAAATTTCTGGGTTTCGGGTGCGACGTGAACGAACCGACAAACTGGCTTCGAGGCGTTACAGTCCACGCGCAGACTGGCTTGTTTGCACAAACGGATGTCATGAATCAGTTCCCGATCGGAGCCGGGCGAATTTCCTCTTGAGAGTTTTTTCTTATACCTGTTTACTCTAGGCCTGAGCCAAATTAGACCTATGACAAATTCCAACCAACGCGATCTGTTTCCAGGAGTTCTCGAGATGATGTTCCTCGAGTCGCTTCGTCGCCAGCCGGCCCACGGATACGCCCTCGTCCAACATATCCAGCGGCGCTCAAACAACCCCCTTCAAGTCGAAGAGGGGTCTCTGCTATCCAGCGCTTCAGAGGTTGCTCAGGGCAACAATGCGGGCTTGGCCCTTTGCGCCAGATCCAGAGCCTGCCGTGGAAACCAAGCTCCCGCGATCGGATCGTCGAGACCCCACAGAGGATCGAAGACCGCCTGGCCGGCAGCGTCGGTTGGCCATAACGGTTGCGTGTAGTCCGCATAGTTCCACGCCCTCGCTCCTCCGGCAGCGTCACATGTGCCGTCCGACTGGCCTGGAGTCTTCACCCAAAGATAAGCGTCGAGCAGTGAAATGCCCGTCTGTGCCGTGGGATGAGTTCCCAGCCCGCGTGCCGGAGGGTTGCACCAGCTACCATTGGTGAGGGTCTGGACGACTGAGGCCGGCTGGCCATACGGCGCATTCGCGTAGACACTGGCGTCAAGCGGTCCCTGACCATTGCGGCTGGTGTCAATCACAAAGTGCGTCGTGGGTGCGGCTGTTCCCATGTTCTGCTGATACCACTCGTCGGTGTAGACCCAAGTCGCAATGTTGTCCGGATCTACTGGTCCGAAAGGCGAATAGTACTGGCTGGCGCAATACGAATAATTCCCCAGCCGCCAGCCACCCTGCTCTGGATCATTTCCGAACGCGATGCAATCGGAAACCCAAGTGTCATAGGTTGATTCGTAGTTGTTCAGATTGAAGTTTGATACGTTCGTGAAAAATCCCTGCGCCTGCTGAATCCCGGCCTGGACAAGCCGCTGCGCCATAATCGGCACCGCCTGCCAGTGACTATTGCCGGCATCCAAGTAGACCAGCGTCTGCTGTCCCGTTTCCAGCTTCGTGACCGCATAGCTGATCTGCGTATAGCGGTCGGCAGTAGCCTGCGGAATGTTCACCTGCGTGGGATCGTATCCACAATCGCTCGGCAGGTCCGCCAAAGCGTCCGGCTCCAGTATGATGACTACCTCCCGGCCGCCGATCGCTGCAGCAATGGCATCGATCCACGCCTCATAATCCGCAGTGTTCTCCGCCCCGCCCGCCGAGTAGCTGCCGCAATCACGGCCAGGAATGTTGTAGAGCACCAGCACCGGTACAGCTCGCTCAAAGGTTGCTTTCCGGAGAGTCGATGTCACGGTGGCGCTCACCTCCGCAGGCGTGCCACTAGTGAGCCACACAGCCTGTGGGACCGTCTCCATGACGGTAATCAGCAGAGCGTTCTTGAACTGGTCCTGCTTTAACAGACTCTCTACCTGCTGCACTGCTCCACTGGGCGGCTCGGGGATAAAGAAACGAGTGTTGGGCGGTAGCGTCTTCGACTGTCCGTGCGCCGCCGCGAATGAGATCAACAAGAGTGCCGCGGTGGCAAAACTGCGCAGACAGCACCAATGCGGGTTTGTGCTAAGCATCATGAGACCTCCTGAGGATTTCATGGCGGTAAAACTTTGCGCCCACCTTAGAGCAGCTCTTCACGATTTGTCAACCTTTCGAGCCGCAACTGTAACGTTTGAGCAGAGGTCGCGGTCGCACAACGGGCGGCTTCCAAAAATCCGGCGCCTCCGGACAAGGCGACAGACCAGAAGATAATGTCTTTCTATTTATGGATAGGAGGGGGTATATTGCCCGGGAAACCGCAGCGGCTCTACCACCTGATACCACCCTACTCATACCCCTGCTGGCTGTATCGGTTCGTCACTTTGCTCTCCCCTTCTCGCACTGAGGCATCGGATGGACTATCAATTCATGTCCGCGAGGGCCTTCTCCGAATGCCCTACGCAGATATTGCAGGGATTGCGGCAATCGGAGATTACCCCAAGGTAATGTCCGGAAAGCGGTGATCCGCTCCCCAACCTCAAGCGACAACAGAAATTGGCGACAACCCCGTCTATCATTACCAATCGGCTTGCTGAGATGAATTCGGACTAAACTGTCACCCGTACATAGTCTTGATGAGAAGGAAATGCTTATGCCGAGAGTGCCTACGGGACGATTCGTGCTGGCTGCTTCGCTGATTTGCTTTGTGGACTCATTAGGTTTCGCGCAGGCCCCCGGGTGGCGGGGCCGTGATTTATGGCTCTCAATCGCAAATCACGAGTACCTGGAGAGGCAATTCGGAATGTGTCCTGAAAAACAGTCCGTGTCGAGATGAGATAAACGTGTACCGATTTTTCGAAGTTGCGGGAAAGCCCGGTTGGTTTTCTGGCATCGGCAGCAAACTGGTTCTTCCCTGCCCGGTCAGCTCGTAATATTTGGCGCGCCGATTGTTCTCGCTGATCGCTCACTTCGCCTCGATCCACCCGCGGCGTTCCGAGCGGTGCGGGGCCAGATAGAGGGAACCCTGCTGGACCTGGACCGCGTCAAGGGAGATTTGCTGCCAACGCTCAGGGATCGCCCACCCATGAGCGGCTCCGGCGCCACAGATTTCAGAATGAGTAAATTCATCGTGCCTGCGGCAATTCCAATCTTCCCCGGGCATTGATACGATGCTATCCATGAACAAACTTGCGCCATTCCTCTGGTTCGATGACAACGCCGAAGAAGCTGCCGAGTTTTACCTGAGCGTTTTCTCGCACGCGCGCAGGCTCGATGAGCTGCGTTCCAAAGGCGTCGGTCCCTGGCCTGTGGGCAAGATTGCCACTATCACGATCGAGCTTGAGGGCCAGGAGATTGTGTTTCTCAACGGCGGCCCCGCCCATCAGCTCAATCCCGCCTTCTCGTTCTTCGTCCGCTGCGAGTCTCAGGAGGAGATCGACAGCTACTGGGGCAAGTTAATCGAAGGCGGCAATCCGATGGCATGCGGCTGGCTCACAGACCGCTTCGGCCTCTGCTGGCAGATTGTGCCTCGCAATATCGGCGAGCTGATCAGTCACCCCAAAGCCATGGAAGCCATGATGGGGATGATCAAGATGGACCTTGCCACGCTGGAAGCCGCCGCGCGCGAAACCTGAGAGCCTGCTGCGAGGGCGGAAGCAGCACCTGGGCGTGTGCCGGCGATCTCCCGGGCGATGTGTTGTTGCAGGTTTAGGACATCTTTTGAAGAGTCTTCAAATCGTCCCGCCCAAAGTTCCCGACGATCATGTCGCTTGCGGTCTGCTCGACCACCGACGCAATAAAGCGATAGCCGATCGTCGGCACCGTCTCGATGAGGCGCGGCTGGCGCCGGTCGTCTCCCCATTGCTTTCTCAAAAGTGCAATGGCAAGCGTCAGGGTTGTCTCGTCGACGAAATCAACACGTCAAGCGGTCTCAAGGCCCGTCGCTAAACACATCGGCGGATCATTCAACACCTGACGCTGATAGTATTCCCAAATCGACTCGCGATTGGCAGCAGAAACAGCGAATGGAGGAGTGATCTGAGCGAGAAATGGCACAGCCCATGGGGTAGGCATTTAAGCGCAGCCTATCCGAGCGCCGCCAGCCCGTATTGGCGGGCGCTGCCAATGAAGCGTTTGGGAAATCTCTTCGCCGGGACTTTTTTCACCGCTGCCGGGATCGGTTTTGTCGTTGATCTGCTGCTCCTCAATCACGCTCCCTGGATACACGGTCTTTTCTGGCCGGCGTTCGCCGGCGCATTTGCCGCGAGCGTTTCTGCCGCAAGAATCAAAAGTTTTCCTATCGCCCTTTCGCTATGGGTCGTACTGGTTGCGCTCGGAATTCTGGCTTATCATTCCGAGCTCGCTTCGGTGTCCATCCACATTCCAGACAAAGTTTACTGGCGGGTCGTCTTTGATGTAGTTGGGATCTGGCTATTGACGGGGTTAGGCTTCCGTCTGCTCCTTTCTTTCATCACCAAACAGGGATTGGAAAGCATCCGAATGGAGACGGAACTCTCGCTGGCCCACGCGATTCAGTCCACGCTTGTCCCAACAATCTCTTTCGAGAACAAATCTTTTGAGGCATTCGGCCGATCGATTCCCAGCTCGGAAATGGGTGGAGACATCATCGATGTTGTTGAGAGCGAGGGATGCCTGCTCGCATACGTTGCTGACGTTTCAGGCCATGGCCTTCCCGCCGGTCAGTTGATGGGGATGTTGAAGACCGCCATGAGACTCTCGCTTCAATTTCACCAACGGCCCTCAGTCTTGCTTGAGGCTGCCGATCAAGTACTGCCGGCCGTGAAAGAGCCGGGCATGTACGCGACCCTGGCGCTACTCCGCTTCGACGGCTCGGGTGAAGCCGAATTCGCATCGGCAGGGCATGTGCCAATCCTGCACCATCGTCATCAAAGCCGAGATGTGAAGCAGCTATCGATGGAGCAGTTTCCGCTTGGTTTGATTCCAGGAGGTAAATATGAAAGCCAGCGGATTCCCTACTGCCCGGGCGATCTATTCCTGCTTTTCACCGATGGCGTATCGGAGGTGGAAAACGACAGCGATGAAGAATTCGGACTGAACCGACTCGAGCAACTGATGATGAAACATGTCACGCAGCCATTACCGCGTATCTGGGACACAATCCAAGAGGAGGTACGGAAGTATGGAGAACAAGCAGATGACCAGACAATCTTGCTCATCCGCGTTCGGCATTGATGCAAAGGACCCGATCCACCGCCGCGCGATGGATACACATTGCGAGGATTTGACCTATTAGGAGGGCCTACTTGTTCTTCTCGTTCCGCTTGAACCGGATGGCCCAAACGCTAATTCCTCACGATTCCGCCGATCGCTTTTAACCGTTCAACGAGTGCTGCTTGAATCTTCAACAAGCTGTGACAGCGGCCCGAAACCACGATCGTTGAGACTTTCATTCAGTCCCGATGTGCATCCCGGTTGGGTTCGGGTCGGATTGTGGATAATGGGGAAGTGTCGGCTGGCCCGGATCACGGCGGCCAGCCAACGCCGCAAACTTCTCCATCGGCGGTGATCCACCTAGAGCTCTGAAACCGGGGGCGAACTCGGCGATGCTGAACCAGGAGTCCTCAGGACGTGGGTTGATCGGGAGCGCTGAGCCTTGACCTCACTCCTCTCCTTCGGAAGATACGTGGATCTCGATGTCGTAGAGGTCCCCCTGCGTCAGGTCGAGCTTGACCTTACCGAAACGTCCAACGAGATGGGCCCGGCCATCGCGATCGGGTGCTGAAAACTCGGAGAGTTCCGCGGCGTAGATTCCTGGATGCATCTTATCTTCGAAGCTTCCATCGGCTTGCACCGGAATCCCGCTACCGCCGCCGATACCATCGATCGCCCCAAACTCGCGTGTGAACATCACAGACGTGTTCGCGGGCTCTCCCGGCAGATCGCCGATCACCCTGCCGCGGATCGTGTACCTTATGGGACGCGGTATCCGCAGCTGCAAGCCGGATAGAGCCTCTCCCGCGCTGACATCGAATCCCTCTGCTCCCGCAAGGACGTCAGCGCTCGGATAGAGAAAGTCGAAATAGCGGTCCAACGGTGACTCGAGCTCGCGAGAGACCCCGCTGGCGGCTGGCATGCGGAGAAGGCCGGCGAAGCGGAGAAAGTACCTCGCGGGACGTAAAGGAGGAGAGCAGAATGTACCGTCCTTGGAAACGTCATGATCACCGGAATCATCGATGTATCCAGATCTGCCTCTTCTTTCTCCATGTCGGATCAATGTGAACCAGCATCGCTCCGGTGGCTCTCCGCGTTCATCCAGGATCTGCCCCGAAATGAAACCAGCAGGACTGACTTGAACGGTCACCACTTTCGTCATGCCGGGAAGCAGAGTGACGCGCTCATAAAGTGCGACATGACGAGGACTATGGAACCGACTGCCTCGTTGCTGACGATCGATCCAAGTGGCGGCAGCCCCACCGTTGTCCTGAACGATTCTCGTATTGGAAGGTCTCTGTGGTGGGCGCCGGATGGGCGCATTCTCTTCGCATACCGGGAAGATCCGGCCGGCAAACAAAATAATTTCGGGGTCTACTCGATCCGCATTGATGAGCGGACCGGAAAGGCAGCCGGACCGCCGCAACCAATCACGCAGGGCGAGGGCAGCATTGACGGGTTGAGCACAACGGCGGATGGCAAGCGGCTCGTTCTCTGGCGAACCAACGCCCCGGCTGAGGCGTTCATCGCCAAACGCGACGCACGGAACCGTCAATGGAAAGAGCCTCGCCGCTTGACTCTGGACTCGAACGAGAATATTGCGGACGCATGGACGCTGGATAGCAAGGCAGTGCTTTTCGTCTCCAACCGAAATGGCACTTGGAAACTTTTTAAGCAGAACATTGATGAAACCCTGCCCGTAGTCCTGGTGGAGGGCCCCGGCATTTCTCTCCCACGCTTGAACCCAGATGGAACGCAGGTTCTTTATCTCTCTGCACCCGGGCCGGCGGACGTTTCGTTCCCCGCGTCCCTGATGAGCAAGCCTCTCGCCGGAGGGCCTCCTCACCTGGTCCTGCAGGAAAAGGGGATCATCAACTTCGAGTGTGCACAGGCCCCGTCGAAACTGTGCATCTTTAGCAACCTCATCGGGAACGATCTTATTTTCCGGTCGTTCGATCTCGAACGCGGAGCGGGCCGCGAGGTAATGAGAATACGAACGGCTACACAAACTGGACTGTTTCCCCGGACGGGTCGAAGCTTGCGATTTTCCTCGACCGGCATCGCATTCGGTTCCTCTCTACGGAAACAGCCTTAACCCGCGAGGTCACTTTGAAGGACTGGCCCCTCAGCAATGGGGATTGGTCAGCCAACAGCCAGAATGTCTTTGCGCCGAGTTTCACGCCCAAGGGAGTCCCGGTAATTCTCGAAATTGATCAGGCAGGCAAGGCAGACGTGGTTCTTGAGGGACACGCGAATACCGGATTTTACTGCCTGTACGAATCCCCTGATGGGCAACACGGTCTTTTGCTGGAGGGGATCCCGGCAGAAAACAATTGCCTGGATGGTCGACAACTTCTGAATTACCCGCGCGCCTGTTTTTCCTTTTTCTAAACACCATCCCAATCATAGATTGCTTCGTGAGCGCATATAGTCCTAATCCATAAGGGAGGACGATCATCCTGCAACCAATCATCTTGGGCTCTTTCACATAATCAGTGGTGAAATGCCGGGAGGGTGGGATCTACATGGAGTCCACGCGCTGAGACTATATTCGATTCTCTCTTGGCCATTTCAGGGTGTTGTCTTCTATAGAGTGGGTCGTGGACAACCCTACCCCTTTTTGCACCGACATCCGGCGAGACCAGTGCATTAGGTTAATGGAAACGCGGCGCTCGGCGAACGGAGGGCAAACGTATGGGCTTAAAGATCGGTATTCTTGCGGTGCTTGCGTTGGCAGGCATGGGGTTGGCAGGGGGCGCAGTCGCCCAGAGACCCTTACCTTCGCATGGGCCGGCAAATGGCACCCTGGTCATTACGGGCGGGGGGCCGGACTATGAGCGGATGATCGCCCTGGCTGGCGGCAAGGCCGCGCGCATCGTGGTCATCCCGACGGCCGCAATTCGGAATCCGGGCGACGAGAAGATGCTCCCGCCGTACTGCTCGACGATTTTCGCGGGGATGAAGTGCAGCGTGCTGCATACGACGGATCGCAAGGTGGCCGACTCGCCTGCGTTTGTGGTTCCGCTGAACGACGCAACCGGCGTTTATCTCGAGGGCGGGCGACACTGGCGGCTGGCGGACGCGTACCTCGGAACACTGACGCTGAAGAAAATCTTCGGCGTGCTCGACCGTGGAGGAGTCGTGATGGGTGGATCAGCAGGTGCTACGATTCAGGGCTCGTATATGGTGCGCGGCTCTTCGAACCCGGATGACAACACCATCATGATGGCGCCTGGGCACGAGGTCGGGTTTGGCCTAATAACTAACGTGACCATCGATCAGCACGTGGATACGCGTGGCCGCGAGAACGACCTGGCGCCGGTGATGAAGATGCATCCGGAATTGCTGGGTATGGGGCTGGACGAGAGCACATCGATCATGGTTCACGGCAATACATTGACCTGCAACGGACCGCGTCGTGCGGCGATCTGGGACGGCGAGGACCACGACGGCAAGGGATATTACTACTTGCACGCCGGCGACTCACTGGACCTGGTAACAGACGCCGCAACCTTCGTTGCCCATGCGCCCGACGCCCGGGACAAGCATGAAAGGAAGAAGAATTAAATGCAGGATCGGGAGAGGATCGTGGGCGATGCGGAAGTTTGGCGCCAAATCATGGTGTGTCTCAGACCGGCCAAATTGATCAAAGGTCGATACTTATCGGCGGCGCCGGACGCGCAAAAAAGCAAGCGTTCACCTTGGGCTCTACGGGGACCCAATTCATTCGGCGGCGCGCGCCAGCGTCACGAGAAGCCCATCAAAAGGATCCCTGTGTGGTCGGGGAAGAGCATCGACGCCAACCGAGCGTTCCGCGGTATACGGCAACAAAGGACCGTACTTGCCGGCAAAATCGACTGTATTCAGCGGTTGACCGAACGTCACCGTGGTAACAATTCGAATTGCTGGATTGCGATCTTCGGCGCCACCATGGCATGCTCCGGATCCGTAAGCAGCGACACCGTGATCTCATCGAATCTCCGCAGCGCTGCGCGGGGCGGGACCGCAAAGCGCAGAGTCTCAAAAAGCGGCGGGGGCCTGAGTAAGGCGACCTGCCGGCCTTCCAACTGTTTCTCTCCGAGGTAAAGCGTTGCCTTGTTGGGCGACTCTGAATCGCCGAGCATAACCCCGAGCGAAACGTCACCGCTCATCGCATCCCGATTCTCGATCTCCACGTCGAGTTCGCCGCAGCGCGCCAGGCGAACCGGTCCCACCAGCCGCTGGTGCGCCTCCATCATCAGCGGAAACGAATTATTGGAGTTAATGTTCACTCCCAGCGGAGTTCCATGCGCCTGGTGCGCCGTTCGCCCTGGCTGTGTCTCGGGCGGCTGGAAGTACCAGTAGGCCCCGTCAAACCGAATGACCATGGGGTGTGCCTTTTCGAGCCCCAGGTAATTACTCGGCTTCGGAATCGGCGGAATCAACTGCTTCTTTTGCGGGAACGGCCACAGGATCACGCTTTCATAACCTCCCGTCCCCAGCACGGATTCACCTCGCGTTCCTCGCTTCGTATGCTGGCTCGACGCGTCTCCGTTATCCGCGGCTAGTGCTCCGTCTCGTTCTCCTTCTCTGTGCGCAATTCCCAGCACCAGGGCCCAGGCCGTAATCAGAATCGCGGCGACAGCCGTTCGCGTCAGCCTCCACACCGCGTGTCGCCTCGCCGGGTTCCCCGTTTCCTCGCGAGCCGGCACAATTCGGTTCCAAGCGAAGACGAATGCCGCCGTCGCGCACAAGGCGCCCGCCACTAAATGCGAGTGGTCATGCTGCGCGTACGCGGCGGCATAAATGCATCCGGAAATGACATACCCATGCGTCTCACGCGGCAAGGTTCGCAGTGTTTCGCCAAACAGTTCTCTCTCTTCCGTACCCGCCGGACCTGGTTCAAGCGGTATCGCGATCCCCCGCCGCAAGCCAGCCCCCAGCACCGCCCCGCACACCGCTCCAATCAGCAGCGTAGCGGCCGAATCCTGGGTTGAAAGCAGCACCCCCGCCGGCACCCACACCCACCCCGTCGCGCAGATCAGTGAAAACGCAAGAAACGAAATCGGAGAACTCAATCGGTAGGGATTGGAAGAGGCGCACCAGTAAAAATACGCTCCCGCAACTCCTGCGACCGCACCCAGGACCACGTAAAGCGCCGCCCGCATCAGCAGCGCCGCCGGCGAAGGAACCCGCGCTTCCGGCAACCGGCACAACAGCACCGCCGCAATGGTTGCATTCACCAGCCCCGCGCTAACGAAGAAGCCCACAAAACCGCGGATACTGGACGCATCCGCCGCAGCGAAACTTTTCGGCCCCGCGCCTGGCACCCGGGTTCCGGAGTCCCTTGAGTCCATGCTTCTCCGCTGACCTGGCTTTGTCTTGTGCGGCCCCCGAGACTTGCATTTTCGGGGCTTACAATCTTTGACTCCGCCAGCCCGAAAGATGTTCCCGGATCCCCACAATTTGGTGCGCATGCCGCCTTGGATGAAGCGCCATCAGCAGCATCTCGTAGCAGTTCACCGGCCGCGTAATCAGCGGATGCTTGGTGAGCCAGCACCGCAGTTCGCCGGAAAACTCATCCACAAACTGCATCGTCTCTCGCCACGCCGCGCGGTATCGCTCCAAAGCCTCGGCCAGGTTTCCGCCATCGGCCCGCGGCTGTCCCTCGCCAAAAGGTCGTCCGGCGTGCCTTCGACAACCTATCATACGGGGCAGTAGGGTAAATTCACGATTGAAGACCGCTTCCGGCCATCGCTCCCTAATCGCATGATTCTGAGGGTGTTGGCAGTTTTCGCGAGGCGCAGCCTGAAACAATCTATCTTCGGCTTAACGGATGAAGCCGTTTTCAATTGGTCAATTGCGGCCAACAGACGCGGGTTCAGGAGGCAGTCTAATGTTCCTCAGGAGGGCGAACCTGTGCCGCCTCGCAGTCATTGACTACAGGCACGAAGGCCACTGTCTACTTCTGCGTTTTCACGAACTGACCTACGAGGGACGCAATGTCATCGGCTCTGGTATCGAGCGCGAAGTGTCCAGCGTCGAGCAGGTGAACGTCGGCATTGGGTACATCCTTGCGGTAACGTTCTGGCTCCCCCAAATCGAACGAAAGATCGTGCTTGCCCCAGATGACCAATAGCTTTGGCTGAGTCTTCTGCATCCATGCTTGCCACTTCGGATAGGCGTCGACATTGGTGCGGTAGTCGTAGAAGAGATCGCTCTGAATCTGCGCCTGCCCCGGCGCATTCAGGAAGGCGTATTCATCAGTCCACAGGTCCGGATCATAGAGCTCAGTGTGTGGGTCGTCTCCGACGTGACGCGTCTTCGTAGCCTCGAGCGACAGCAGATTCTTGCGCATATTTTCTTCATTGGCCGGGCGGTCTGCCCAAAAAGCGCGCCGCGTTACCCAATTTACGCCAAGGCCCTCGTTGTGAGAGACCGCGTCCTGCACGATGAGAGCCTGCACCCGCTCGGGATGCGCTAATATCATGCGAAAACCGACCGGCCCCCCGTAGTCCTGCATGTAGAGCGTGTAGCGCGTCAGGCCCAGTGCTTCGGTGAAACCGTCCATGACGGAGGCAATGTGGTCGAATGTGTAGGCCCATTGCGCGGGGTCGGGCCAATCGCTGTGCCCGAATCCGGGATAATCGGGCGCGACGAGATGGTAGGCGCCTGCAAGCCGCGTCAGCAGCGGCTGAAACATGCGTGACGACGAAGGAAGACCGTGCAACAGGAGAATGACGGGAGCATCCTTCGGTCCCGTTTCCCGATAAAAGATGGAGAATCCATCGACCTTCACGGTGCGATAAAAGATGGGCTGTTCCATTGTGCTCTCCTTCTTCTGAGCATCCGCCCCCAGTGCGGCGGCAAACATAATCGTAAAGGTCACCACGATACGAATGTTCGATGTCATCGTCGGCATCGATCCTCCAGGCGATTACGCAACCTTAAAGATGATTTCCAGTTCGATGGGCATGCCGAGAGGCATGTTGGCCACACCGATCACCAGGCGAACAGCCAGCTTATCGCTGCCAAGATGTTGCGGAAGAGATCCGATGCAGCGTCGGCGACTGGTGGCTGGTCCAAAGAAATCTCCAGAGGTTGCCATGAACACGCCGAGCCGGACAACGCGCGTGATGCGATCAAGCGACCCCAAATGCTTTTTCGCCGCGGCGAGCATGCTCAAGGCCGCAGTGCGGACGGCATCGCGTCCGGCCTCCGCATCGATCTCTCTCCCGAGCCTGCCAATATTTTTTGGCTTATGATCCGCCACGGGGAGCATGCCGCTGAGGAAGAGCAAATAACCGTGCGAGGCTTCGACGTAACTGCCAAATGGCGAGGGAGGATCAGGAACCTGAATGCCGAGTTCAAGCAGCCGACGTTCGGCGCTGCCCGGCGGTGAACCCGCGCCGGCTACCAACGGCCCACGTGCGCACCGCCGTCCACGTGCAGCACCTCCCCGGTTACGTAGCGAGCTTCAACGAGATACATCACGGCCTCCGCGATGTCTTTTGCATCTGCGATCGCACCCATCGGCGAAAGCGTCTTCATCACTTCTTTTGGTGTTTCCCTATGGAGTGCGGTATCTACGACGCCGGGCGCGACCGCATTGAAACGAATGTTATTGCTGGCGTATTCCAGGGCGAGGCTGCGCGTGATTGTGTTCAGTCCACCTTTCGTCAGCATGGGAACCGATGCGGGAGAGCCGACCATCGGGTTATCGGCCAACGCCGCGGTGATGGTGGTGACGCTTCCGCCCGTGCCCTGCGCCAGCATCCGCTTGACGGCTATCTGCGTGATGAACAAGAAGCCTTCGAGATTGGTGGAGACGAACGCATGAAAATCGTCCGCGGTGTAGTCGATGAACGGCTTGGTGAAGAATATGCCCGCGACATTCACCACATGGTCGATAGTGCCGAAAGTGTGGATCGCAGCGGCGGCGACCTTCTCTGCGGTCTCAGCCTGGACGATGTCCCCATCGACGAGCGCGAGATTCTGCGACGGCGCATAGCCGGCGCGGGAGATATTGCGCGAGGTTGCCACCACATTGTAGCCGCGATCAAGAAATGCGTGGGCCACCGCGGCTCCGATTCCTCGCGAAGCGCCAGTTACGATAACTGTCTTCTTGTCTGCCATGCCTGCCCTCCGCTCCCGGAGAGCTTCGGGGAATGCTGCCGCCTATGCTCTCGAGTCGACGACCACCAACCGCTCGTGCTTTTCCTTATACATGAGCGGATTCAAGAGCTCCTCAAAAAAACCGGAGATGACCCGAATCTTGTGGAAAAACTTTGGTCCCTGTCAATTCGTGGCGGATGCCGTGCGAGCGGTGTTTCGCGGCTCGTGACGACGCTCGTAGTTCTTCAAAAGAATGGTTGCGGGGTAGGATGTGAGTTAGCGACCCTTGAGTCATGCGCGCACAGACAGTACGAATTTCAATGACTTACACGGCTCGGGTGGTCCTTTGCCCGGAAGGCCGGAAGAGAACATCAGCGACCGTTTAAACCCGAGTAACGTCCGTGTCGAGCGTCAGACTTACGGGAGGTCGGTGGTCTGCCCGACTTCGATGATATAGCCGTCAGGATCGCGGATGTAGCAGCGTATCTCGCCGTACTTGGCTATCGGCTCCGTGATGAACTCGGCTCCTCGACTTTTCCATAATTCATAGCACGCTTGGATATCGGCGACGCGGATATTCAAGAAGCTGCTGACCTTATCCGGGTCGGCGGGGGTACTGAGCGTTACCGTCGGCTTGTCCGGGGTGGGCCCGCCCCCGACGTTGACAATCAGCCAGGTATTCGCGATTTGAATGTGCCCAGACGCGCCCTTGCTGTCGCCTCTGCTCAAAACGCGGCCGCCGAAGACCTTTTCATAAAAATCAGCCGATCGGTCGATGTCGGCGACGGTGATGAAATGTGTGAAGGTGAACCCATCGTGCGGGGGCATCTCATAGCTCTTCTGTTCGATTTGTACGCTGTTCATTGACGGCTCCAATCCCGATAAGCAATGCTCATCCGCTGATTCTTGTTCTTCCGTGTTCATGCCTGGCAAGTATGCCTGGCAAGTGGCCCACCCTTGCCTTTGGCCAAATCGGACCACGACTGAGAGTGCCCATCCTTACGTTCTTTGCAAGGGTGGGAACTCTGAACTATGCCTCTTGGCCCTTTTTGTTTTCTGGGTTCAGGTCCTGCTGCCCACCCTTTCGCTCAACAATGCGTAAGGATCGGGCACCCTACGTATGAATAACGTAAACAAAACAAACAAGGAGGATGGGCCACCCACCCTTTCCAACAAAAAGAAGCTAGGGCAGCCTCTTTTCGCAGTGATGAATGCAAAAAAGGCAAAGCTGGGCCAGCCCCTCTCACCGAGTCACTTCTTCTTCGCGTCGAGTGCCGGTAGAAGAAGTTTCAGAAGCGCTTGGTCCGAGAACGGGTTCTGACCTGAGATCAACTCGCGATCTTGAAGGGCGTAGCTCCCCCATGGAGCGACCACACTTACGTCACCGCCCGCAGTACGCAAGGCGAAGTCCGGGTAGAAGAGAACCTTACCACCAATCTCAAGCGGCTCCCGCTGCTGCTCTTCCGCCGTCGAAAAGATTGTCATCTTATATCCAGAATAGATCCATCCTTGAGCCTTTGCCCGCGCTCCATCGGCATCGCCCGCTGCCAGCGCCGCGACCACCTCCGTCGAATTCGGAAGAGCCGAGAGAAGTGAAATCGGGCCATGGCAAAGCACCGCCGTGGGCTTGGATGTTTGATGAAAGTGTCTCATCACGGTGCCGGCATCGGGATCATCGAGAAGATCGATCATCGGGCCATGGCCGCCGGGGACGAAAACAGCGTCGTATTGATCCAGCCCCGATGCGATGACATCCGAGATGCGAGTTGGATTCTTGAGCCCAGTCAAGCTGTCGCGGAATTTTAGATAGTCCTGGAGCCGGGCCTCGTCCCCGCCGAAGAAATCGGGGACGGCGGAATGGACATCCAGTTGCGGCGTGTTGCCTTTGGGGTTGGAGAAAGTAATTTCGTAACCTTCCTTCATCAGGGCGCGAGTAGGAACCGTCAGTTCGTTGAGATAGTAACCGGCGCCGGTATAAACCTTGCCATCTTTCAATGGCAAGCCGTGACCGCTCGAGACTAGCACCAGGATTTTTCCTTTTGCTGTCATTTCGTTCTCCTCTTTGAAATCGAGTCTGTTTCCAACATGGGCGAGTAAGTCGATCAGATCCTTGATCAGTCGCGTGTCGGGCTGCTGCACAATCGGAGTGCAGGTTATTCCCCCGGGAATCCGAACATTAACCACGACTGATTGGCCACCCAATGCGGGTATAGCTCCGTCATCTGATCGAACAGTTCCTGGTCGGACGTCGCGGTTTTCTGCAGCCGATCGAAGTCCTGCAGGTAACGCTTGGTGTCCTGGATCGTCGAGGGAGAGTCGGGCGCGCCAGGCTTCTTGTGACCGGCGACAACCATCGTCGGGTTCAGTGCCGCCAATCGGTCTAGCGCCGCGATCCAATTCTCTCGACTCTCCGGCGTGGTGTCGCCGACGTAGATGCGGCATTGGTTGTACACAACGTCGCCAGCGGCGATCAGGCCGATCGATGGAACGTAGAGAGACGTCGAATCGGGACTATCGGTACGGCCCTGCTCGATGATGCGCAATTCATGGCCCTCGAGAGTGAACGTGTCGTGCTCATAGGGCTCAGGCGGAACCAACTTGCTGGGCACTTGCCCAGGAAACAATCGCCGTGCTAACCGCTCGATGACGGGAGTGAAAGACATCTGCATGGCGCTCACCGCATCGGGCGTCGCTATCGCCCGAGCGCTCGGGAAACGATCGAGCAGAATGCTCAGGCCGTAGAAGTGGTCGAAATGGGCGTGCGTTATATAGATGGTTTGCAGGTTGCGGTTATGCAGACCAATCCAATTCGCGAGAGCCTCGGCCTCGGCCACTGTCCCCATCGCGTCCACGAGCACCGCGTCGTATTCCCCGTAGATTAAAGTTGACGTGATCGGGTCAAAGCCGAGCGCTTCGCCGAAGGGCTTTGGCCGCTCGCCGACCATCGTCTTTCCCGGGGCCGTAAAAACGTTCACACTCAGCGTGTTCGACGCGACAGGCGCGGTCCCGCGCGTGGTCTCTTTCACTCCATTTGTGCCGTCCATTTGGTACCTCCTTCGATGTCAGAGCGAGTGACTGTTCGAGGCAAGGTTGCCAGAAGCGCGACGACGAATCCATTGGACGAACGCATCGATCAATACCAAAGTACTGGCTCGACACTGCCGCCCGCAAGGCCTCAAGAGGACATCCGCAACCGTTTCAATCCGAATCCCGTCCCGGCCGAGCGTTATCCGTACGTGAGGTCGGTGCTCTGTCCGACTTCGATGATATAGCCGTCAGGATCGCGGATGTAGCAGCGTATCTCGCCGTACTTGGGTATTGGCGGCGTGATGAACTCTGCTCCTCGACTTTTCCACAATTCATAGCACGCCTGGATATTCGCAACGCGGAAATTCATAAAGCTGTTGATGTGATTCGGATCGGGGACGCTGAGTGTTACCGTCGGCTTGTCGGGGGTCGGCCCGCCCCCAACGTTCAGAATCATCCAGATATTCGCAAGCTGAAGGTACGCAGGCGCGTTGCCGTCACCCATGCTCAAAATGCGAGCGTCGAAGACCTTTTCGTAGTAGTGAGCCGACCGGTCGATATCGGCGACGGTGAGGAAATGCGCGATGGAGAGCCCCTCGCGCGGGGGCATCTCATAGCTCTTTTGTTCGATTTGTACCGCGTTCATTGATAGCTCCTTTCGATTCGGTGCTCATTACAAATACGGTGTCCCGAGTCCCGCTCTCATTCATAAAAATTGCGCGACGCGAGCTAGTTCAGCAGCGATTCCCAGTCGGCGGGCACCCTTCCTGCTGGACCGGGAACGGGTTGATTTCTTGGGTGCGAATGGGGCGGAAGCAACTCCGCACCTTCGATCATTCCCCGCGTCTCGTAGTCGTAGAACCAGTCCTCACCCGGCTCGAAGCTGGCGATGATCGGGTGCCCCGTCTCTGCCGCATGCCTGGATGCGTGCTGGTTTGGAGAACTGTCGCAGCAACCGATGTGCCCACACTCCGCACACCGGCGAAGATGAAGCCACCAATCTTGCGTCGTCGCCAGGCATTCCACACATCCATTGCCACTCGGCTTCGAAGCGGGGTTGATTCCGCGCTGATCCTTTCTCATTTGTGATTTTCCCTTCGCGTGCTCTGATCGCAAAATGATATCAAGCCAACAGCAAGATCTTCTTGATACCGCCCTTTTCCGCGGCGGTCCGGATGACCTTGCTCAAAATTCCGCCTCAAGTGGACTAGAAACTTTTCTGCGCAGATCGGTACGCTATGGTTGCTCGATCTCCAGGACGATCTTGCCGTGCTTGTGGGGTGCGCCCGCAAGCATTCTTTGCGCCTGGCGCGCCTCCGATAAACTCGAACAGGAAGTAAACGCTTGGGTCGATAAGGCAAATGTGGCAGCGTAAAAACTTGACTCATTTACGACGAGTTCCTTACTTCAAGACCTCTAGTCATTGTCGGCAGTCGCGATACTCAGGTGGCCATCGCGGATATTTGCAAGCTCCTCGATCAGCTGCGATGTCCCCAAAGAAGCATGGATCAACCCGCAAGCGGGCCCCCCGGGGTGCCCGGCTTGGAGTGTGGCTCGCCCCGTCACTTTTCCTTGGCTGGCCACGACACTCGATGCGAAACCGTTCGAGGACAACCACTCAGCGGACACCCTCGACGAGAGCGATCATCGCGAACTCACAGCATGGTCGAGATACTCTACACTGGCCATGGACCGCCTAAGTCACTCCAGACGGTACCGGATGATTTCGATCGAGCATGGTTTCCCCCGTCAGGCCGGACAAGACCCAGCGCGTCGCGAAGACTCAGATCTTCGCGGTTTCCATTCTCTCCATCGCGGGCGTCATTAACTACATTGACCGCGGCTCGCTCGCCATCGCCAACACCACGATCCGAGCCGATCTTGGTATTTCGGCCACGCAAATGGGTGTATTGCTATCGATGTTTTCTCTGGCATACGCTGTTTCTCAACTCCCGGCAGGGTTCCTGCTGGACCGATTCGGTGAACGAATCATCCTGGGCGCGGGCATGTTTCTTTGGTCCGCCACTCAAGCGGCGACCGGGTTGGTCAGAGGCTTTGCGTCATTCATATTGGCGCGCATCGGCCTGGCCGTCGGTGAGTCTCCGTTTGTCGTTTCGGCGGTCAAAACGGTCCATGACTGGTTCGACGTCCGCGACCGTGCCACTCCCATGGGGATTGTCAATTCTGCTACCACGATGGGACAGGCCATCGCTCCGCCGATTCTTACGGTGACTATGCTGGCATTTGGCTGGCGCGGGATGTTTATGCTGATCGGCATTCCCGGGATGCTTCTCGCGATTGTCTGGCTCGCCTTCTACCGCGATCGCAGAGACATTTCATTGAGCGACCCCGGGCAGGCTTACCTGGAAGCGTCAGGAACTCGGAGCGAGAGGCCCTCCATTTCTTTCTCCCACTGGATCGGACTCTTTCGGCTGCGCACAGTGTGGGGACTCATGCTTGGATTTGGCGGTATCAATTACACAGTGTGGCTCTACATGTCGTGGATGCCGAATTACCTCGAAACCGAACATCACGTGAGCGTGGCGGCGACCGGGCTGATCGCGATGATCCCTTTTAGCTGCGGCGCTGTCGGCATGCTCCTTAGTGGCGTTATCGCCGACTTCCTTGTGCGCAAAGGGGTTCCTCCGATCCGGAGCCACAGAACTCTTCTGGTGATCGGTATGACGGCTTCGGGATTGTGCACCCTCGTAGTTCCGTATATTCCCGGCGCAATCGGCGCTGCTTTTGGTATTGGTATGGCGCTCTTTTTCACCTATCTGGCGGGAAACTCGGGCTGGGGCTTGGTGCAGTCCATTACACCCCACGGAATGGTTGCATCGGTCGCAACCATCCAGAATTTCGGCAGTTTCGTCTGTGCCTCATTTGCTCCGGTCATCACCGGATGGCTCCTTGATCGGTCTCACTCATTCCATCTCACCATGGTGATCTGCTCGATGGTTTCGATTCTTGGCGCACTTTCATACCTTCTAGTTGTGAAAGACCCGATTGCTGCCAACACTGGTGAATTGTCTTTGTGAGGAAACATCCAGAAAATCCGAGTTCAATGGTTTCGCATCCAGAACACAAATCCGGGCACGATTCGGGATCGATGGTGAGCGGTGCGCCGAGAACCACCGACCGGTAAGCATCGTTGGACCACGAGTGCGGCCCGTGATTTGGCAAGGCGGTTTTGCAAATTTCTCCTTGATTGAATTGTGAAAGTGTTGTTGATGGAAATGGGATCGGTCAGAAATCAGCTGCGAAAAACAGGGGCTCCGAATGGAGCGCCTGTGAACGCCCAGCGTACAGGAAGGCACTTGAAGCGCTCGACCCCGGTGCCGAGCGTGACTTCAGAATCGTGGAGGGCGTGTAAGGCCCGCCCCATTCAGACATTTTTACTGCAACAGATTAGATCGTCTGCCGCCGTCACCCGTCAAATGCAGGCGCGGGGCGGCGATCCCTAGCCGCTACGGAGGTAGCCATGAGCACAGAGGTATTAGTCAGCAACGAAGCAACAAGCACCGCGACCGCCGCAAGTGTCGATATGAAGCTTGAGGTCATCGTCATCCCCGTCTCCGATGTTGACCGCGCAAAGGAATTCTACTTAAAGCTCGGCTGGCGGCTCGACGCCGATCGTTCCGCCGGCGACGCTTTTCGTCTCATCCAGTTCACGCCTCCCGGTTCCAACACCTCGGTTCAGTTCGGCGTGAATCTCACCTCGGCCGCACCCGGTTCAGTGGAAGCCTTGCTCCTGGCCGTCAACGACATCCAGGCCGCGCTCCGGCAACTCGTCGCGAACGGTATCGACGCGAGCGAAGTGTTTCACTGTGCAGTCCGAACCGCCTGCAGGTTTCCCGGTGTAGGCGAACGCATCACCGGCCCACAGCCCGAGCACCTCAGTTACAGCTCCTTTGTGTCGTTCAGAGATCCGGACGGCAATAGCTGGGTACTGCAGGAGATTACGCAACGGCTGCCTGGGCGCGTCGCGGGCGACACAAGGTATACGTCAGCGGGGGACCTCGCTCAGGCGATGATTCGCGCTGCGAAGGCGCACGGGCAGCACGAAAAACGGATTGGGCAAGCCGACCCCAACTGGCCCGCCTGGTACGCCGACTACATGGTGCGCGAGCAATCCGGCGAGGAACTACCTCTCTAGACGGCGAGCAGGCAGTGGGATGTGGGCTGGGGCGCCATAGCCGCCCCACGCGCACAGGTCCAAACGAACGTAATTCTGGTGTTCAGGTCCTTCGAGCGTCAATAGGCGAATCATCCGCGGAGTATCAAATTGACGCCAGATTCGGATCGTCCCAAGGCTCGATGACCGGGGCGTCCTCGTAAATGGCAAACCAAAATCCTAAACGCATTGATTGCGTTTAGAGTGGGAGAGCACGAGCCACATCCATCCGATCTCATGTTGCACAATGTGTCCATGGTTTCCCGCGTTCTCAGCCTGATCCTTTTCCCCGCGCTCGCCGTGCCCGTTCTAGCACAAGCCCCGACAACCCCAGCCGCACCGCAGGGGCCAAAGCCCAAATATCCGCGACCGCCCACCCGCGATCCCCACACCCCCGGCTACGTCCAATCCAAAGAACTCCCCGACGGTACACTGCCTTCTCCCGATGCTGACGGCAACTTCATCCTCGGCCCGACGCACCCCGCCGCTCCCGAAATGGCCGCCGTCCCCGCAACTCCCCATGGCACGGTCCTCGAGTTCACCATGAGCTCCGCCGACAGCAAGTTTTATCCTGGCATCATGCGCGACCCCGGCCCCCTCGGCACGCCCGACCCAAACGATCCCGCCAAGCTCATCGTCACCAGCAGTCATCCCGCACCCTGGAATCGCAAGGTTGGCGTCTACGTCCCCAGTGCCTACGTCCCCGGTTCTATCGCGCCCTTCATCGTCGGCGCCGACGGCATCGACCGCTCCCTCTTCACCGCGCTCGACTCTCTCATCGCTGCGCACAAGTTGCCCGTGATGATCGGCATCTCCATCGCCAACGGCGGCGGCGACGCGCAGGGCAGCCAGCGCGGCCTCGAGTACGACACCATGTCCGGCCGATACGCCGACTTCGTCGAGCAGGAGGTTCTGCCTCTCGTGGAAGTCCAGGCGCACGTCAAGCTCACCCACGATCCCGACGCCCGCGCCGCCACCGGCGGCAGCTCCGGCGCCGCCTGCGCCCTCGTCATGGCCTGGTATCACAACGAGCTCTACCACCGCGTCCTCGCCTACTCCGGCACGTGGATCAACCAGCAGTGGCCCTCCAACTCCGAAACTCCGCACGGCGCCTGGGAGTTCCCCGAGCACCTCATCCCCAACTCGCCCACCAAGCCCATCCGCATCTGGATGGAGGTCGGTGACTTTGATCTCCTCAACCCCAACGTCATGCGCGACAACATGCACGACTGGGTTCTTGCCAACGAAAACCTCGCCCGCGCCCTCGCCGCAAGGCACTACCACTACCAGTTCGTCTTCGCCCAGAATGCCGGTCATGTCGACCATGCCACCAAGCTCCAGACCCTGCCCGAAGCCCTCGAATACGTCTGGCAGGACTATCACGCCCCAACCCGGTAGCCGATGGAAGGAATTCGAGCTGGGGCGTGCGGGCTTCAGCCCGGCCTCCCGTTGCCCTCACCAAGATTCGCCAGTTCTGACGACGCCCCCAGCGCCCGACTTCAGATCCATCCCGTCCGTAGGCGAAACAGTGCAAGTCGATTGATGGCTATGCTGACCGGTCCGGGGTGGGGTCTACCTTCGGCCTCGGGGTCTTAATCCGCGGTAGCATATGGGCTGCTGTCTGCCGATCAGAGGCCCAGATCGGCGACTTTGATGCAAAGTGGGCTTTGTGAAAACACAACCTATCTCGGACCTGACGGCAGATACCTGCCACGAGGCTGGACGGCGATCCAGGATGGGAACGCGCCACCGGGGCAGCAGGACCAGATTACGAAACTTCTTCATGAACTGGGGCGAAATCAACGACCGGGGGCAGATAGTAGGTTATTCCGAAACGGAGGCCCTGGACCCGAACGGCGAAGAAGTTTGTGGCTTCGGTTGGATAGAAGCAGTTTGTGAGCGCAAGGACAATGCCGATCAGGTGACATTCGCGTCGATTTTAGAATGGCCTTGAAAGAGAGGAAGCAAGGATGGCGTTCGAAGCGCGTCCCATCGCTGCCGTTGAACAGTCGACTCAGAGTTAGCCTATTGTCAGATCCTACCTGATGACAACCAGCGCTCAAGTCGATCCGCGTAGGTGCGGCTCGAGCGATGCTCCGAGCCGTCCGAGAGCTTCACCGCGAATTCGCGGTTCTCGATGGATCGCAGCTCCAGTATGCCTTTGGACTGCACAATTCGGGAGCGGTGTATGCGGATAAACTTTGCCGGGTCGAGCCTCTGTTCGAGAGACGCCATCGTCTCGCGTAACAGGTAAGAACGACCGCTGACGTGGAGTTCAACATAGTCACCAGCAGCCCCAATCCACTCAACATCCTCCGCAATGACGATTTGAATGCGGGATCCGGCTTGCACCGTAAACCGGGACGCGAATCCATCTGAGGTGCGGTCCAGCATTTTCATGACCCGCTGTGCCATGTCGGCCTTCAATGCGAAGTCAACCAGATCACGAGCTCGACTGACCGCTGCCGCGAAGCGTGTGTCGTCCACCGGTTTCAACAAGTAATGCAGCGCATGAACATCGAATGCTCGCAAAACATGTTGCTCATACGCTGTCAGAAAAATGATTGCGGGCAGGCTCTCGCCAGGCAACGCCCGCAGCACCTCAAAACCGTCCATTCCGGGCATCTGGATGTCGAGGAACACAACATCGGGAGATCGTTCCAGAATTCTTTGCACTGCGGACTGCCCATCCGCGCATTCCCCAACAATCTCGACATCCCTGAATTTGCGTAGCCTGAGAACGACGCCGCGACGCGCCAAGGGCTCATCGTCGACGATTAGAGCGCGCACAGTGAAACCTCCCGCAGCTTCCGAGACCTGCGTAACGGCAATTCCAGCACGACTTCGCACCCGCCTGCCTCAGGCCACACAAGCGAGAACTCAAAATCTGGCCCGTAAAGTGTTTTCAGGCGCTCCGCCGTGTTTCCGAGACCGATTCCATTTCCATTCTTTTTTTGCTCGCCCCCACCACGGCGTCCGGCGTTTCCGATTGTAATTCGCAACCTGTCGGCATGGAGCGCGCTCTTGATCGCGATCCACCCACCCTCGATAAGCGGCGCCACCCCATATCGTATTGCGTTCTCAACCAGCGGCTGCAGCAGCATGCTGGGCACCATGGCATCCCGCGTTTCCAACGGAACGGCCAAATCGATTTTCAGCCGCTTCCCCAGCCTTGTTTGCTCGATCGCCAGGTACCCTTCGGTAAAGGCCAGTTCCTGAGAAAGCGTCACCTCTGCTGTGACTTCGGAATCCAGGCTTGTGCGCAAAAGGTCTCCGATCTGTGCCAGCATCCGCGTGGCCGCAGGCCCATTTCCATCCAGAACGAGAGTGGAGACGGCATTGAGCGAATTGAACAGGAAATGCGGGTTCAACTGATAGCGAAGCGCAAGCAGGCGCGCCTCTCTCACCTCCGCCTCGACGCGAAGCAGCCGCTCCCTCTCTTCGCTCGATTGCTGCCATTGCTTAATGCTGAAATACAGACTGCACCACATAAAGAGAATGAAACAGGACCACATCGAAACTGCAACCAAAGCGTGCCAGGGCACGTGCTCGAAGGATTCCAAAATGAGGCAGGCTGCGCAGGCTACGGGAATCGATGTGACCATGGCTGCCGCGGCTGCTTTCAATTCAAAAGCGATCCATGACTGCGACTGTCGCAGCAGCCGGCGGCAAAATGGCCGCAGCGCGCAACTTCCCAGGAACATGAAGAAAATAGGCACCGTCTGTTCAGCGATCGACACACGCTGAGTCAAGAAGTTATGAATGGATTCCAAAAGGTCGAAGAGATAGAAGCAGCACCATCCAACGATCTGGATTTGCCAGAATGACCGCAAATTCAGGACATTCTCTCGATTCATGAATTGCATTTTAGCCTAAGTGGAGTATCGGCGTTCCGCGGCCCGGCGCACGAAACCCTCGGCTCATCGCATTTCTCAATCACCCAGCAGATTAGGCCTGGCTTATCAACTTCATTGAGCTAGGCTCCGAATGCGGTTCGCAGTCCGATGCTGATCGCCGCAATGGGTAGGCAATGCAGTACCTGAACTTGAATGAACATGACGAGGCCAATCAGAGCGCCGAGTGGTACCTGGCGTAAAGCGCCGGTCATCTCGGCGCTCCGACTTTAACCGAGGAAAAGAGGAGATCCGAATATGCTTAAACAGTTGGGGAATTTCTGGATGCCATGTGTTGCGACAATTGTTCTGGCTTGCTCCAGCAATGTGTTCGCTCAAAAGAGCTACAAGATTACCGATTTGGGCCTTAACCACAGCACGGACAACTTCAGCATGGTCATGGGACTCAATAATCAAGGCTGGGCAGAGAACATGGATGGGGTTGTAAACCCTCCCATCAAGTCGACCTCCACGACCGTTGCAAGCGGCCGCGCGGTAATAGGCATCTACGGACTCAACATCGACCTCGGCACGCTAGGAGGAGACAACAGCTGGACCAACTATGGCGGGATCAACGATCGCGGGGAAGCTGTCGGCATGGCCGAAACATCTGTTCCGGATCCGAACGGTGAAGACATGTGCGCCTTTGGCACAAAGAAAACGTGTCGTCCGTTTCTTTGGCAACACGGCCACATCATGGCTCTCCCGACGCTGGGAGGAAATAACGGGCAGGCCGCCGCCATCAATAACCGCGGACAAATAGTAGGCATTTCGGAGACGACGGTCCCGGACTCCGGATGCCCGCCGAGCAAGCAGCCTGGAACGACGATATTGCCGGTAATGTGGGAAAAAGGCGAAGTCCGAGCTCTTCCTACGCTGCCTGGCGAGCCGGACGGCTTCGTGCAAGGCCTCAACGATCAGGGCCAGGCCGTGGGCGCCACCGGAACCTGCACCAGCTTTGCGATTCACGCCGTATTGTGGGAAAACGACCATGCTTTCCAGCTTGCGGACCTCGGACACACTGGATCTGACGCCTACGCCATCAATGACCACGGCCAGGCTGTTGGGTATGTCTCGACCACTGACGGCTCAACCATCGTTGCCTCTCTTTGGGAGAACGGCGGAGTCAAAAACCTCGGTATTCTGCCGGGAGATGGTGCCGCCTTTGCCACAGGCATCAACAACCGGGGCCGGGTGGTGGGAAGCACCTTCAACTCCGAGGGCTGGTCCCGCGGCTTCATCTGGCAAGACAATGTGATGACCGACCTGAACACTCTCATTCCCAGGGATTCCAACCTCTACATCATCGCGGCCAGCAATATCAACGAGCGCGGACAAGTCTCGGGTATGGCAACGGTGCTCACCGGGCCGGATACGGGCAAGATCCACGCCATTCTATTAACCCCTGCAAGCGAGGAGATCGGCGAGTCGGTTGCAGATTTCGCACGTACACACCCGCATTCCACTGTGCCCGCGAATGCCTGCCACTCTTCGCAGAGATTCGGCCCCATCCCCTTCCAGCGATAAGGGCATTTTTCGGAGCTTCCGCAGCGCCCATTTCAGCCATACCTTGCGAGAAGGCGCAAGGCCGGAGGTTGTGCAAGACAATCTGGGTCACGCGAACGCCGTCGTGACCCAGAATTGCCAGCACCGAAGAGAGACCTTAACATACCTCGAAACACCGCACTCCAGCCATAGCCAAATAGCAGCTTGAACCCTCGTGCATCTCTTTCTTGACGAACTTCATTGGCAGGATATGGCGAACGGTCTAACAATCATGCCCAAGAGCGAGAATTCACGATGACAAACAATACGGCTCTATGCTCCAGAATCCTGGGCCCGAAAAGCGGCTTCGCGCTCGCGAAGAATTACGGACCGAGGACCTGGAAATCTTTGGCGGTTTTTGTAGTCGCTGCATGCGTCGCCATTCATGGGCAGTCATCGCCCGAGCAGATGGCCGATCCGGCGGTGGCGGCGCTAGGAAGTGGATTCGCCTCCGATACCGCGCAAGTGAACGAAACAACTGTCCACTACGTGCGTGGCGGGGCTGGGCCCGCCGTCATTTTGTTGCACGGTTTTCCCCAAGACTGGTATGAATATCACCGCATCATGCCGCGGTTGGCGAAACAATTCACTGTCGTGGCAGTTGACCTGCGCGGCGTAGGCGGCTCTGCTGCGACGGCCGGTGGTTACGATGCTGCGAATATGGCAGAAGACGTTCACCAGCTCGCGGAACATCTGCATTTGGAGCACGTTTACGTGGTCGGGCAGGATATCGGTGGCATGGTTGCGTATGCCTTCGCCCGCCGTTATCCGGAGACGAGTCGTGGGGTGATGATGCTTGACGCACTGCTGCCAGGCCTTGGGCCGTGGGATGCAGTTAAAGCCAATCCCATCACTTGGCATATCAATTTTCAGCAGACGCCGGGCCTGCCGGAGCAACTCCTTGCCGGTCGCGAAGCCATTTATTTGCGTCATTTTCTCGATTCCGATACTTTCAGCGATCCGGATGTCGCACGCTACGCCCGGGCATATGCCGCTCCTGAACATCTGCGTGCGGCGTTGGAGATCTATCGGGCCTTTCCGGCGAATGAGAAATTCAATGCGGAGCAACAAAGCGCCATCAGCGTGCCCTTGGTACTAGTTCCGGGCAAAAACTCGCCTTTCGAGAAGCTCATGCCAAGCTTCGCCGATGCGTTACGGGCGCATGGGTGCGCAAATGTTGAGATCGAAGTCATCGAAAACAGCGTACATTTCGTCGCGGATGAGCAGCCCGATGCTGTGGCTCAACTGATCGAACGCCATGCCTCGCTATAACAACGATTACACAGTGTTATGCGGAGGCACACGAAGGACTCACGTCGGGTAGCAGGAAGGGAAAGGAAACGTGAACCGATCAACGGTGCTCGACAATCATTGATTTGGAGCTAGATATTGATTTGGCGTCACAAAAACTGCATGGAAACGATTCGAGGAGAGAACTAGATGAAACGAGAGACAGGTAGGATGATGGCAGCGTGGGCCTTGGCACTGGCTCTTTCCCTGAGTACAGCCCGGAACGCCCAGGCACAGGCCGCCAAGAATCCGTATCCGAGCATGGCTCCGATTGAAAAGTATCTGATGGATCGAGACGCCGAGATGACCTTGGCGCGAAGCGCGGCCCCGCCATCCATTTCCCGCGATGCTACGGTTGTGATCCTGGGGAAAAATGGCTACGAAACGGCGGTCGAAGGCACTAACGGTTTTGTCTGCATTGTAGAGCGCGGTTGGATGAATTCATTCAACAGCCCAGAGTTTTGGAGCCCTAAGACTCGCGGAGCGGAGTGCTTCAATCCCCCGGCCTCGCGAACGGCCGTGCCGTACACCTACTTCAGGACAAAATTAGTCTTGGCGGGAAGATCGATAGCTGAGATCAAGGAAAGTATTAAGACCGCGATGGAAAGAAAAGAATTGCCCGCTCTCGAGGCCGGGGCGATGTGCTACATGATGTCGAAAGATGCATATCTTAATGATGGTGGTGGGCACAACATGGCCCATCTCATGTTTTACACGCCGCTCATGGATGGTGCAGTGTGGGGCGCAAATCCGATAGACGACTCAAACCATGTCTCGTTTAAATTCCCGAACTCTCCGATATTTCTAACTCCACAGTTCCTAGGTGACCCAGAACCGATGGACATTTTCGTCGTTCCCACCGGCGTGTGGTCGGATGGAAGTCTGGATCGGACGTAAAGCGGGCCATCTGAGTGGAGCCTCGGAGTCACTGAGTGACGCAAGAGCATGATGAAAACTGGATTCGAGAAAGCGAAAAAGATAGTCGGGCAGTGCCCGACGCTTCTGCTGGTTGCGTTGTTTTTTCTCTTCGCAATTGCACTGGGACAAACGCAACCGCCGGCGAAGACGGAACCTGCCCCAATCCGGCCGTTCAAAATATATGTCCCCGACCGTGTACTAACTGATCTTCGCCACCGTTTGGCGGAAGTCAAGTGGCCCGATCAACTTCCGGGCACGACCTGGGAGTACGGTGCCGACATCAAGAAGGTTCGGGAACTCGCGAACTATTGGCAGAACGGCTACGACTGGCGTGCGCAAGAGGCGAAGATCAATCAGTTCGATCAGTTCACAACGGAAATTGATGGACAGCAGATTTATTTTATCCATCAGCGCTCTCCCCGCCCCGACGCCATACCGTTGATGCTGATTCACGGATGGCCCGGCTCGATTTTGGAGTTTGAGAAGCTCATTGGGCCGCTCACCCATCCCAAGGACAAAAATAGCCCGGCATTTGACGTTATCATTCCTTCGCTTCCTGGCTTTGGATATTCCGGACCCACCACAACCCGTGGCTGGGGCCCACAGCGTATTGCGAAGGCTTTAGTTGTTTTGATGGATCGTTTGGGCTATTCCACATACGGCATCCAGGGTGGTGACTGGGGTTCGGCAATAGCCCAAGACATGGCTAACCAGGCGCCCACGCACGTGATCGGGTTGCATCTGAATCAGATTTACTTGCCACCGCCGAACCAGGAAGCCGTTGCGAAAATGAGCGATGCTGAGCGGAAACGGTATTCCTACTTTGACAGGGAAGAGAGCAGCTTTTTTTTCCTCCAGGCCAGTGAACCGCAGACTCTTGCCTACGCCCTTACTGACTCCCCAGTGGGGTGGCTGGCTTGGATGATTGGCAAATTTCAACTGCTTACGGACAACAACGGCGATTTTCTTACGGCTGTGGATCGCGATACGTTTTTAACCGATGTTACGCTCTATTGGGCGACCGGCACGATCGGCTCCGCCATGCGAATTTATCGTGAGAATCGGCTCACCATACAGGAAATGGCGCCGACGCCACACCTGGAGACTCCTGTGGGGTATGCGGATTTTCCGAAGGAAGTGGCTGTCCCCCCGTTTAGCTGGATTACTCAAACCTACAACGTAGTACAAAGAACTGGCATGCCGAAGGGCGGACACTTCGCGGCTCTGGAGCAGCCCGATCTCTTGGTTGCCGATATACGGAAGTTCTTTGCAAAGATTGATCAGAAGTAAGCCGAAATTGCACCCTAATACGAAATGCATGCGAGACAGATTGGCCCCTCTAAATCTCAATGCCAAGCCATATGTCCGTATGAAATTTCAGATCGTCTTTTGTACGTGCGGGTTATCTTGTACTTCTTGCCGCCACTGACTCGAACCAAGTACATGCCGGTGACACATCGCCTAAGTTCTTCGATATGAGCCCCTTCACAACGACGCCGCGATGAATCCGTACAAATTCAAACGCTTCTCAGCAACGCTTGAGAGAGGTTCCCTTATCAGATACCCTCAGCTTCCACGCTATGCTGCGCTGTTCACCAGCAGCAGCGAGGCAGAAGAGCGTGACCGCGATCTTCCCGCCGAACAAGATTGCATCCACATTATTCTCCCGCGTCGGTGTTGCAGTTCATTGAGTTGGAACCATACCTATGACGTGGCCGCGCATTTCGTGGCCGACGAGAACAATCAGTAGACGGAGGTGCTGACCGCGGTTCTAGATTGGCTGGGACGGAATATTGGCGGACTTCTCTCTCCGTCTCGCTCTCACCACCCACGCAGGTATCCCGCGTGAGAACGAAATCGGCGCTCTGGCAGAGGCAGAGCAGGATTTTGCCCAACGGCAACATTGATCTCTTCGCTGTTGATCTTGACACCCCACTGGCCGACACTTGAGGACCCATCTGCCCTCAATGAGAGCATTGGCGGAGATAACCGGCCAATCGCGCTTGGTTGTAAATAAGAAGGTATATTTTTCTTTCAGTTGGAACTTTCTTCAGGAGGCGGGGCTCCGCTTCCGGCGCTGATCTTGGCGGGTCGAAGCCGAAGGCGGAACCCCTGTGAGGTAACGATCCTCTTTATCCCAGTCTCCGTTCCGCTGGATAAGCTTTCTACCGACTGGGCCGAAGACTGCGACGAGATCATCTTACGCCGATGCCCGGTTTGTGAACAGGATTCGATCATTGGTCACGGACGCCGCCGCAAGCAGGCACACGACGAGCATCACGACTGGATTGGTATCCATCGTGGCCGCTGCACCGTATGCGGGAAGACTTTCACCTTCCTTCCGCTGTCTCTCTGCCGTACACGCATTACAGCCTGCTGGCGCGCTGCCATGCATTGCAGCGGCGTCTTGCGGAGCAATGCTCGTGGGAGAAGGCATTGCCCAAGCTCATGGACGCTGATCGCTTGCCTGATCCGTCCACGGTCCGCCGCTGGTCAAGTGGCCTGGATTTCTTCGAGCTGGCTCTTTCCTTTCTTAGCCAGACCGTCACCCGTGTTGCCCATTGGCTAACTCGTGGACATCAGGCTGTTGACCAAGCGGGGCTACCGGCGTGGATAACTCCGGCGCTCGAGATCCTTTGGCCTATGCGTGTTTAAGAAAAATCCTTTCCCCTACCATCCTTGCCTGGGATTGGCGGCGTCACCCGCCTACGCTTGGCTCCGGAGGCGAAAAAGCGTCGTGGGCGAAGACGTCGAAGAACTAAAACGGCGATTGCCGCTTCTGGACTTTCTGCGACAGCATAACTGGACTGGTCATCCTGCGAGTCGATCCGAGTTTGTCGGACTCTGTCCGCTGCACGAGGAGACCCGGCCCTCGTTCTATGTCAACGCTCGGAAAAATGTCTTCTATTGCCACGGCTGCGGTCAGGGCGGCGATCTGATTCGCTTTATCCAGTTATCCCACCATCTGTCCTTCCGCCAGAGCATCGCCTGCATCGAGGCACAGACCACAGCTTCAACCACAGCTTCAACCACACCTTCAGATGACACTGCCGCCGTGCTCGAGCAAACGGCCGTCTTCTATCAGCAGCAGCTCGATCACTATTCCGAAGCGATGTGCTATCTCAACCGGCGCGGACTGCACGATGCGGCTCTGATCAGAGAACTGGGCATCGGTTATGCCGCGGGAGGAAGCTTGCGCCGTCATCTCACGGCACAAGGTCATTCCTTCGATCTGTTGCGGCAAGCCGGTCTGCTCAACGCGCGGGGTTGCGACGCTTTCTACCAGCGCATCGTTTTTCCGTTAAGTCAGAACGACCACATCGTCAACCTGTACGGCCGCAGCATCGGCTCGGCCTTCGCACATCGATTCCTCCCCGGCACCAAGGGGGGCTTGTATGCATGGGAGGAGGTCCGGCACTGCCCCGATGTGATTCTTGTCGAGGGGTTGTTCGATTACGCGGTGTTGCGCCAGGCAGGCTTTCACAACGTGGCCTGTTCGTTGGGAACCCATCTCAACGCGGACCAGTTCCACCAGCTGGGCGAAGGCGAGCGCACGGTCTATCTCACCTTCGACGTCGATCAGAACCAGAGCGGCCAACAAGCTGCCGAGCAACTGGCCCATCGCCTTGGCGCGCATGGTGTCTCCACTCGCCGGGTCTTCCTGCCACCAGGTCACGATCCCAACTCCTTCTTCGTTGAGGGCGGGGATGCGCGACAGTTCCAGTCTCTCCTGGAGGCCGCTCAGTCATGAAGTTTCGGGTGATCAAGCAGAAGACCTCACCGGGCGCACACAGCCCGGTTCAGGTGGTCGAGCAAGACACCGGCCACGGCGTCGGTTGGATTAATCGCTACCTGGACCGCGAGTATGTCCGTCGACTCGCAGACAAGAGCCTGTACAGCTATGCGCACAGCCTGTTGAACTTCGTGCGCTGGTGGGAGAGTGTTCATCACACCGGCGACATGGCGAAGAAGGATCTCACCGAATCGACTCTGCTCGATTACGTGCGTTTCCAGTCCAGCCGGCAACCTCCGCCTTCTGCCACCACCATCAACGACCGTGTCGCTTGTGCCGATCGCGCCATCCGTAACGAGTTCCCCGACGCGCCCTGCCAGGTCGCGCATGGCTTTCATCAGCCCTTCCTGCACCGCAGGCCGATGGGCCTGGGCCGTCCTAGGTTCGAGATCAGCAGACTGAGAGTGCGGGAACCCAAGCTCAACATCGTTCCTCTCTCGGTCGATGAAGTGGCGCGCTTCTGGTCCAGCTTCCGCAACGCGCGCGACCTGGCCATCGTAGGCCTGATGCTCATGCACGGACTCCGCTCCGCCGAAGTCATGGCCTTGAACCGCGACGATGTGTTGTTCTCCGAAGCACAGCTGCGCGTGCGCGGCAAAGGCACCAAGCTGCGCCTGCTACCGCTGGCGCCGGAGACTACGCAGCTGATGGATCACTATCTGCGCGTGGAACGGCCCCATCCCTGCTCGGCGGCACTGTTCGTGGTGTTGAAAGGGCCCGCTCGCGGCCAACGCATGACACCCGCCGGATTGCGCTCCCTGTTCCGGCACCATCGCAGCACGACAGGCATTCAGTTGGCTAATCCTCATCGTTTTAGGCACACATTTGCTTCGGATATGGTGCGAGCAGGTATGAGCCTGCCTGCACTCATGCAGCTGATGGGTCACACCGACATCGAAACTACGCTGCGCTATGTGCAGGTCTCCCCACAGGACGTCTATCTCGAATATGCCCGCGCCGCGGCGCAACGCATCCACCCCCAGCCCAGGAGCAACTCATGAACCGCTGGCGCCGCCCTCCGCTCCAGCATCCTCTGGCGCCGGCCTTCGCACACGCCGTCGAATCCCTGTCGACCGCACTCGCTCCTTCCAGTGCTCGCAACTACAGCATCGTGGTGCGCAACTTCCTCGTCTATCTCAGCGACCAACACCCAGAAGTTACTCGTCTCAAGCAATTGCGCCGCGATCCTCACATCCTGGGATGGATGGCACGCATGCGCGCCCAGACTCCACCTCTGGCGGCCACAACCTGCATCGGCCGGCTTTTCGCTCTCCGTACCATCTTCTACGAACTGGCCTGGACCAACCAGATTGCTGAATTGGCGTACCTGTTACAGCGTGAGGATATTCCGCGCATGCCCCACACCCTGCCACGGCCACTCACAGCCGAGCAGGATCAGCTTTTACAGCAGGAGTTCCTCCGCCGCAACGATCTGGGTGCAAATGTCTTTCTGTTGATCCGCCACACCGGCATGCGCATCGGAGAATGTGCCGATCTATCCGATGACTGCTTGCGTTCCATCAGCACCGATTGCTGGGCGGTTCATGTCCCCCTCGGCAAGCTCAAAAAAGATCGCATGGTTCCTGTCGACGCCTTCGTCCGTAATCTTGTCCAGCGCCTGCGCTTCTTCCGCTCCCTCGATCCGTTGCCTCCTGACGGACGCCTGCTGGCTCGCCCAGGAAGCAAAATAGCTCTCCTTGTTCAACTCCGCGATTACCTGCATATGGTCTGCCACTCCCTCGGGCTCTCCACCCGTATCGTTCCCCACCAGATGAGACATACATATGCCACGGAAATGATCCGCTCCGGTGTCAGCTTCCCCGTGGTGATGAAGCTACTCGGCCATGTAAATCCCGAAATGACCATGCGCTATGTCGACGTAGCTCTGACTGATCTCCAGCGCGAATTCCAACTGGCCCACGACAAACCCCGGCATCTGGCTCCACAACCCAAGACTTCGTCTTCACAACTCCGCCCAGGCCTCTCCGGCCTCATTGACTCCTTGATCGCTTCCCAACATGCCCTGGAGTTGTTCCGCCGCTCCCTCCCACGCGATAAACGCGCCCGTCTCGACCGGCTCGCAAACCGGCTTACCAAGATCCTCGCCGAAATACGAAAACTAAAAATCACCTGAATGAAAATGAGCAGAGATTGGCCGTGTATGACAGTGTCGGCTTTGTCAAGGCG
>Ga0206902_10029_pt1 | contig 39658 bp, 39 predicted proteins | sample Alteio_BWOrgHeat_44_FD_153242 | JGI IMG/M metagenome (GOLD analysis project Ga0206902, IMG submission 153242) | Enriched cells from forest soil in Barre Woods Harvard Forest LTER site, Petersham, Massachusetts, United States -... | ecosystem: Environmental > Terrestrial > Soil > Temperate forest >... | reverse complement strand
ACAAAGCCCGCAAACCGGTGCGCGTGGTGGGCATCAAGATCGACATCAGCGAACGCAAACAGGCCGGCGAAAAGATCCGCGAACAGGCAGAGTGGCTGGACAAGACCCAGGATGCCATCGTGGTCTGTGACATGGACCGCACCATCACGTTCTGGAACAAGGGCGCGGAACACATCTATGGCTGGAGTACAACCGAAGCGGTGGGCCGCAATTACCGGCGGCTGGTCTTCCACACTCCGCCGCCGCCAGTCGTTCTGGAAGCCGCCAAAAGCCTTGAGGAACGCGGCGAATGGATGGGCGAATTGCATCAATTCAACAAGGATGGCGCGCTGGTCATCGTTCAAAGCCGCTGCACGGTCATCCGCGATGAACAGGGCAATCCCAAATCGTTGCTCATCATCAACACGGACATCACCAGCCACAAGCAACTCGAGGAACAATTTTTGCGGTCGCAACGGCTGGAAAGCCTCGGGGTGCTGGTCAGCGGCATCGCGCATGACCTGAACAACACGCTGGTGCCGATCATCGTGGGCGTGGAAATCCTCAGCCATGAGGAATTGTCCGAGGAGGCGCGAAGCATGATCCACACGATGGAGACCAGCGCCCGGCGCAGCGCCGAGATGATCCGCCAGATGCTCACCTTTGCCCGCGGCGGCCAGACTGATCGTACACCGATCCGCACCGACCTGCTGGTGCGGGAGATGGGCAAGATCATCAACGACACTTTTCCAAAATCCATCCATTGCACCGTGCGGACGGACAAAAATATCCGGCTCATCTCCGGTGTGCCCACGCAGATCCATCAGGTATTGATGAACCTTTGCGTCAACGCGCGCGACGCCATGCCCGGCGGCGGCGAGCTTACCCTTTCCTTGCAAAATGACGAGTTGACCGCCGAAGACGCCGCCCGCCATCCCGGGGCGCGGCCGGGAAAATGCGTTTGCATCCGCGTGGCCGACACCGGCACAGGAATTCCACCGGAACAGATGGAGAAGTTGTTTCAGCCGTTTTTCACCACCAAGGCGCCCGGCAAGGGAACCGGCCTTGGTCTGTCCACCTGCCGCAGCATCGTCAAGAATCATCATGGTTTCATCTCCGTAGAGAGCAAGCCCGGAGCCGGCACGGAATTCAAAGTGTACCTGCCCTGCGATGGCGGCGGTTTGACGGTGCCTGGAGCCGTCAAGCCTTCCGCGATCCCCACGGGCAACGGCGAACGGATCCTGGTGGTGGACGATGAAGAAAGTATTCTGGCCATCACCCGCGCCGCGCTGGAGAATTATGGTTATACCGTGTCCACCGCCGCGAGCGGACTGGAAGCCATCGCCCGTTTTCGTGAGGAACCAGACGCCATCAGCCTGGTGATGACCGATCAGGGCCTGCCCTTCATGGATGGCCATGCCATCATTGCTTTGTTGCGCAAAATCCGGCCAGACGTTAGAATCATTCTGACTAGTGGCTCCGAAAAGGAAGTCGAAGACCACCTGGAGAAATCCGGAACCGATGGGTTCATACCCAAACCGTTCACCACGGAAAAGCTCCTGAAGACCATACATGACGTGCTGACCCGATAGCAGCGAAGATTATGTGGCCACAGCGGGTGGATATACTTTTGGTGGAAGACGATTCCACCGAGGCGGAACTGGCATTGGCGGCCCTGCGCGAACGGAACATTTTTAACAATGTCGTCCACGTCATGGACGGTTCCGATGCGCTTATCTTTATTTCCAACATCGGGCTCTTTGGCGAAGGCAATGTCGGTCTGCCCAGAGTCATTTTTCTGGACCTTAAATTGAAATCCGTCAATGGCCTGGACGTCCTTCGTCAGCTCAAGATCGAAGACTACACCCGGACCATTCCCGTGGTGGTCTTCACCTCCTCACAGCGCGAAATCGAATTGATCGAAAGCTATCATCTCGGCGTGAACAGTTACGTCATCAAGCCCACCGATTTCAGCCATTACAAACAAGTGGTCGGTGAGATGGGACATTACTGGGTGAACGTCAATAAATCACCGGCGGGTTAGAAATCTTACCACGGTTTTGAATCACAACCCTAGGACCCGCGCCGCCTCCAGCATCGTCTCGCACATCACGACCCGCGGCCGGCTCTTGTAATGAAAAATCCCGATGATTTTGAAGCCAAAGTCTTTTGAAGAATCCGGCACCACGCGCACGATCATCTCCAATCCCCGTTGTTCCAGAAGCTCCATCGTCTTGCCGATGATGTCCACTCCGTTCAAATCAACTGATTCCAGCCGGCTCATGTCGGTGAGCATGCGATAGCCCGTGGGGAATTCGTCCAGCAGGACTTTCAACTCTTCATACCCGCGTTCCAGTTCCACGACACTGACTTGATCGATGTAGCATAAATAGAGCAGTCGCTTCGGCTTGTTGATCGTCGCAAAAAACATGGTGCTAATTCCGTAAAATATTCACTCGATGGTCTGCGCTTTGAGTCTTTCCTCCGCGCGTTCGTTGGACAAATTTTCTTTCGCCCGTAGGACGGCCATGCCGACCACCGGCGGATAAGTTTGGTCCAGTTTCATGCGCGGTTCAACATATTCGATGACCTCGAACAGCAGCGCGTTGGCCGCCTCGTACGCCAGCCCGGTCAGCTGGCTGATGTAACGCGTCGCGCGGTCAATGAGTTTAAGGTTGCTCGGCACCACCCAGACCATGTAATTACCCATCACCCGGCCCAAACGCACCATCGTGCAGGTGGAAAGCGCATTCATCACCAGCTTCGCGGCCACGCGCGTCACGCCATCCAGCAGAAAAGATGTCTCCGGTATGGGGACAAACACAGAAGCGCAACCAGGGATCCGCTCCGTGATCTGATGGGCATTTTGCGCCTCCGCAGCATGCCCAAAGTAAAGCTGTCCGATCTTTACACCGATTTCGTTCGCGCGTTCCAATTGTTTCCAATGCACCTCCCAGTCCTCTTTGTGCGAAATGATCGCCACCGCGCTGTCACAGCCGAACTGTTCCCGGTACCGCAGTCCGTTGATGCCAATCTTATATCGGGTGAGTTCCGTCGGACCGATTTTCTTGATGATCTCTTCGGTACGCGCCACTTTTTCTTCGCCCACCAGCGATAGGATCTCTTCCGGACTCCATTCCAGGCAGCGTGGTTTGCGTTTCAACAGATTCTCCCACGCTGTGTCTGTCCAGTCGTTCGGCAGAAAAAGAAAGGCCCATGATTCCGTCGCCGCCGCATCATCAAACTTGCGGAACGGCGGCGTGCAGAACGTCGGCGAACGTTCGGTCGTATCGGTCATCACGTCAATCGCCAGGTAATTGGCGTGATAATTATTTTTGTGGCCGGCACGATAAATCTTTTCCTCCAGCGTCACCAACTGTGCCAGTTGCTTGTGAAATTCGGACGAATGCAGGTTGCGAAAAAGTTCCTTCAGTGCCGCCGAAAACTGGCCCGGCACATCCGCCGCGTCCGTGCCGATCAGCTCACGACAGACGATCTCAAGGATGGTGAACATCACACAAAGCTGGATGGATGTCGCCTGCATGCGCGTCGAGCCCGTGATCGCCATCGGGCCGGTCGTCAGGTTGACCTTCTCGATGCGCACATCCTGGATCACCTCCCGGCTGCGTTCAATGTGCTCGCAAAGGATTTCATCCGGATTGTTGTACACGAAATAAACCTTTGCCCCCGCCGCCACGCCGGCCCATGCCGTCCCGATCACGAAAGACGTTTCTCCCCCTTCGGTGATGGCAAAAACTATATCCTTGGAAGACACCTTCAGATCTTTCATCTGTTTCCGTCCGAATTCACCGAAGTCTTCGAACCCCTCCACCGATTTGATCAAAGCATAATCACCGCCCGCCATCACGCTGAATGTGCGGTTCTCTGTTTCTGAGTTTCCGTGTTGATGCCAAAAATCGCGCCAGATGGAATCCAGCAGAATGCTCAACCGCCCCGTGGATCCACAGCCTGTGAAAAAAATCCGCCCGCCGCCCTTGACGACTGAGAGGACTGTGGCCGCGATCTGTTCCATGCGTCCAGCTTTCACCAACTCCCGGTATTTCCGCAGCACATCATCGTCTGCCTTGAACAAAAGTTCGAGCGCCGCCGCCGTATCTCGCCGCGCCACCTCGCTCAGCCTGGCGGTCACCGGGTGGGATGCTTCAGTAACCAGCGAACCCAGCTTGAACTGGCTGCTGACATCCAAAAAATCATCCGAACGCCGTTTCGAACTATCACTCATCCGGAGATTTAATGAAATTGTCAACCGCCTGTCACGCCGATAGGTTGGTGTCGTGCTCTCAACACAACAAATGGCGTCATTGAACGCGGCCGGTTGCCCGGTCGCTTTCGATAACCCCACTCGTCAGCTTTACGCCACCGACGCCTCGCCCTATCAGGTCGTCCCCGCTGCCGTCTCTTTTCCCAAAAACGCCAAGCAAGCTGCTAGTATCATCGGCGCAGCGCTTTCCGTCGGCCTTCCCGTAACACCCCGCGGCGCTGGTACCGGCTTGAGTGGCGGCGCCATCGGCGACGGCCTCATCATTGACTTCGCCCGCCATAACAAGCAAATCTGGGAACTCAACCTCGAAACCCGCACGGTGCGCGTCGGCGCCGGTGTCGTGCTAGACCAATTAAACGCGTTCCTCAAGCCGGAAGGCTTCTGCTTCGGCCCGGATGTGGCCACCAGTTCCCGCGCCACCCTCGGCGGAATGATCGCCAACGATTCCTCCGGTGCGCATGTCCCCGTCTATGGCACGACCGGCCATCACGTCAATGAGATTGAAATCATTCTGTCCGATGGCAAGGTCACCCGCGTTGGCCCGCATCTGGAATCGCTTCACCAGCAACGTCAACTCATTGAAGACCTGCTGTCGTTCAATTCACTCCAGATAGCCGAACGTTTCCCCGCCGGCCTTCTGAAGCGCTGGCCCGGCTATGGGTTGGCCCGGGCCGCGGCCCAACCCGGCAATCTTGTTCCCATTCTCTGCGGCAGTGAAGGCACTCTGGCGGGAATCTTTTCTGCCGAATTGAAGATCGTTCCCCTGCCAACCGAACGTGGTGTCGGCCTCATCTTTTTCGCTTCCGTTGCCGAAGCCATGCAGGCCGCTGCCGGATTGCTTGATCTTCATCCCGCTGCCATCGAACACGTGGATCGTCCTTTATTCGACCAGACGCGTGGCCAGCGCGAATTCCAAGCGGTGCGCGATTTGCTGGAACTGGATACACAACCCTGCGAGGCCATCCTCATCGTGGAATTTTTTGAAGACTCTGCCGATAAGCTTATTGAAATGGGCTGGCGAAAGCTCGGTCTGCGTCACCAGGTTCTCAAATCTGCGCGCGAGATGAATCTCGTCTGGGCCATGCGCAAGGCCGGTCTCTCGCTGCTCACCAGTTGCAAGGGCGCCGCCAAACCCGCCTGCTTCATCGAAGACGCCGCCGTGCGCCCTCACGACCTGCCCGCCTACGTCAGCGGTCTTGAGTCTCTGTTCAACCGCGTTGGTGTTGCCGCTTCCTTCTACGGTCATGCCGCCACTGGGTTGTTGCATGTGCGCCCCGTTCTGGATTTGCATCAGGCCGATGACCTCCATAAGTTCCGCCAGATTGCCGACGAGGTTGCCGCGCTCGTCGCCCAGTTCAAAGGTTCTCTCGCCGCCGAGCACGGCGTCGGCATCGCCCGTACCGAATATCTCAAGGAGCAGGTTGGTGCGGAACTCTACCGTGTCATGCGCGAGATCAAGCATTCCTTCGATCCGAACAACCTCTTTAATCCCGGCAAAATCATCGGCACCGACCGCTATAAGATCGACGGCAATCTGCGCCAGGGCGCGGGTCATTCCATCCATCTTCCATTTGAACCGCAACTGGCCTTTGCCTTCCGCGATGAATCTTTCACCGCTAATCTCGAACAATGCAACGGCTGCGGCGGCTGCCTCAAGCAAACTGCCACTATGTGCCCCACCTTCATCGCCACCGGCGAGGAAGGCATGTCCACGCGCGGCCGCGCCAATCTCATCCGCGCCGCTCTGGAACAGCGCGAAATCTCCGATCCTCTGCGCTCCGAGGAACTCGAATATGCCCTGGGCAACTGCCTTTCCTGCCGCGCCTGCACCAGCGAATGCCCCTCCAACGTCAATATGACCTTGCTCAAGGCTGAGCTCTTGCATGCGCGCATCAAGCGCAACGGCCTGCGCCTGTCGCAACGCCTCATCAGTTCCGCCGACTTTCTCGGTCGCGTCGGTACTTTTTTTCCGCGGCTGACCAATTTCTTTTTCAATTCCCATTCCATCCGCCAGATCCTCGGAAAAATTTCCGGCCTCACCAGTGAACGCCCGTTTCCCGCCTACACCCGTGAACGTTTCGATCGTTGGTTTGAAAAGCGCGGGCACGATACCTCCGGCCTCCGCGGCCGCGTCATCCTTTGGGATGATACTTTCGTACGCTACAACGAACCGAACATCGCCATCGCCGCTGTGAAAGTCCTCGAAGCCGCCGGCTATTATGTGGTTCTTGCCAGCGACCGCAAATGTTGCGGGCGTCCTGCCTTCAGCCAGGGCCATCTCGACGAGGCGCGCAAATTGGGCATGCACAACCTCTCCCTCCTCGCCAATGACGAGGCGCCTGTCATCTTCCTCGAACCGTCCTGCTATTCGATGTTCGCGGAGGATTATCGCGAACTGAACCTGCCCGGTGCCGCCGAGATTTCCCAGCGTTGCTACCTCTTCGAAGATTTCATTGAAGGCCTGCTGGGCCAGGAACCCCACGCCTTGAAGTTCGACCACGAAAAAGGCCATCTCGCCATTCATTCACATTGCCACGCCAAGGCCCTTACCAATACCAAAAACGCCCTGCGCCTCGCCACCCGCCTGCCGAATCGTTCCGTGCAAATGCTCGACACCGGTTGCTGCGGCATGGCCGGTGCCTTTGGCATGATGGCGGAGAAATACGAATTGTCGTTGAAGGTCGCCGAACCGCTGATCGAACAGCTCAAACACCAGCCCTACGGCACCACCGTGGTCCTCTCCGGCACCAGTTGCCGCCATCAGGTCGAACACCTCGCCACCCTCCGTATCCGCCACATGGCCGAAGTCCTCGCCGAAGCGCTGGTTTGAGTCCGGATCATTTGACTCTCTGCGCCCGTCCCATCCAGACCTCGTTGAACCCCGGCGAATAATTCGCTCCCACCAGTCTCGCGCCCGCAAACCACGGCCAGCGATCCCACATCAAAGAACCTTTGCGGATCATGACCTCCACCTTCACCTGCGGCCATGGCGGATGCCAGATCCGGAAAAACCGTTTCACTGGACCACACGCAGTATAAGCCGTGTATCGCTCCACCAGAAATTCATCCAATGAACCTCGTTCGCACCGACCAAATGCATCCGCTTTGCAGTCCACCTCATACTCAAAGCTTCGTCCAGTTATCCAGGCTCTGACTTGTCCCGATAATTGTCCCCTCTCGTGCTCATGCCGGTAATTTATCTTCGCATAATGATACGGCAGCCCGTACAGCAACGGCCCCAATTGCACGCTCAACCAGTTCGATAGCCACTCCGTTAGGAAATAAATCCCGCGCTCATTTCCGTTCTTCACATACGTCCGCACATTGAGAAATTCATGCGTCGCAATCGGCTTGGTCAGCCAGGATAACATCGCTCCACCACGACGAAACCGCATGTCACGCATCGTGAACGCCACCAGACTCACGTAAGCTTTTCTTTCGTACAGATCCAACTCGAACGGCACGTCCTTTTGCAATCGCTCCGCCGGCACCTCGAAGTGCATGAACAACGTCCGCAACCACCCCGCCAAAAACAAAGGTTCACCTCGCCGCGATAACAACCGCTCCCTGCCCTCTTCACTGAGGGTTGACCGCACCATTCCCTGCATAACAGGTACAGCATTCATATGTTGTGGAAACAATCACCGGCACAGGTCATCCAATGCCGGACGCAATTGAGAAAACTGAAACTGAAAGCTCGAATCTAAAAATCTCTTCGGCACACATCGCTGACTAACCAACGCCAATGAAGGATCGGTGCCCATCAATCGCGCACCGAGCTTCAGCGCAAACACCGGCACTGGCGGACTCCACGGTCGATGCATCGCGCCCCGCAGTTCCCGCATGAATTCGTTGTTCGTCACCGGATTCGGTGCTACCGCGTTGAAGGTCCCATTCAAATTCCCCCGCTCCACTGTTGCCACGAACATCTGAGCCAGATCCGCGAGGTGTATCCAGCTCATATACTGCCGGCCATTTCCTGCCGCTCCCCCGAGAAATTTTTTGGTCAGTCCGGCCATCACGGGAAATCCACCACCCTCGCGCCCCAGCACAAAACCGATCCGCAAAACGACTTTCCGCGTTTCAGCTAATTTCACATTGTTAAAAGCCGCTTCCCAATCCCGGCAAACGGTCGCCAGTGCATCATTGCCACTCGACGCGTTCTCGTCGTTTATCAGACCACCGGAATCTCCGTAATACCCCACCGCACTGGCTTGAATCCAGACTTTCGGAGGACGTGGGGTTTCTGTCACGGCGCGATTTAGGGTGTTTACCGAATCAACGCGTGAATTTGTGATTTCCCTCAGATTCTCCGGCGTATGCAGGCAGTTGATATTTTTACCCGCAAGATTGATGATCGCTCGTGCCTCATCCAAAAACCGTGTCCAATCACCCACAGTTTTTCCATCCCAGCTAATTTCTCTTACCTCATCTCTTAGTGCCTTAGGCTGCCTTGTCAACACAACGACTTCGTATCCGCGCTTCATAAATTCCCGCGCAAGTGCCGTGCCTAAAAAGCCACTGCCTCCAGCCAGGATAACTCGTTGCTTCATACCAACACCTCCTCTTGAACTTTCAGCCTCACCCGCGCGTGCCATTCATGTGCGATGTTACGCATGAGCAGCGCACTGTCAAAAACCGCCGAACCCTTCGGGAACAATTCTTCGTTTCCAAAAAAACTCGATTCCACCGCCTCCACCGCCATTGGCTCCATTCGCCATTGCCGGCAACGCAATTCCATGCCTTCATATTCTCCAGCTTCCGCGTGAGCCGACCATCCCAGTGATCCGCTCTTGAAAAATTCCGATGCCTTTGCCAACGATCCAAAGATCGAGCTCTCTGGAAACACATCGGTCACGTGAGTCTTCACCCGAACAAACGCTCCTCCATCCCTCGCCCGCATCTCTACTTCAAACCGACCTTCCACCTCCGCCACGTTAAAATCAGCCGCCTGTTGGATGCCTAAAAAAATCCGCCCTCCCGCCAGTCGGTTCACCAACGCATTCGCATCCCGGCGCGGAATGAAGACACCTTCACCGCCATCCCATTCCACCGCGATGCGATGCGCCGCATTTTCGGAGGTATGCCCGCAAACCATCGGCAAAAAAGTCGGCGCTGTCCCACTCAGTCGCACCAGGCAGATTCCTGCCATTCCCCATCCGTTCACCAATTTCGGCCGGAATGGCGGCGGCAACAATCGTTCCAACACTTCCGGATTACAGCGAAAGTTGACCAGCAATCTTCGCTCGATCACCCCGCGCACCGCGGGGAAATGAAATCGCGGTTGATAAATCGACGGTTTCATTGTCCCCCCTTCCACGCCGCCAGCACATATACCACCGGCAGGTAAATAAACACGATGTTCGTCGCATGATACCCCAGCCGCCAGAAGGTGTTCGTCAGATACGGTCGCACATCAAAGACGAACGTTGCCGCGATCAATCGCAACGTCCAAAACGATGCCATGAACACGCACATCGCCCTCGCCAGATCGCTCCCCGACGCCAGCGTTCCGGCCATCGTTGTTGTGATGATACCGAAGCTGACCAGGCACAACGCGACGAAACAATAATAGACCCAGAACAACCGCCGGATGAATGGCGGCAGTACCGCCAGGTTCCCCCGCAGGTTCACCGCGCGCGGCATCATCACACCGGCGCACATCAGCCCCAGATGCAGCACGCCCGCGATTTGGAGTAAAAGGATGAGTTCGTTGGTTTTCATATTCGTTCAAGTTGCGCCGATGGCCTGCAGCATCGGCAGGATGACGTTGTGGATGAATATCGGATGAAACAACCAGTAAGCCGGCCCCATAGTACAGATGACCACGAATGACCAACCGCGCCAGCCACGGCCCAGTCCAATTCGTTTTGCCATCGTCGTTCGTTCAAAAAGCACTGCCAGCCCTTGGAACAAAAAATACGCCGTCGGCAATCCATATCCTCCCCGCGCCGGCACCGAAATGATCAGGTCATGGATCAACCCCGAAACCAGGAACACCATCAACATCGCTCCCGCTGTACCACATTTGCCAATGAGAGGACGAAAGATCAGTTCATTTGCCAGGTCATGAAATCCACTGTTCCAGCGGCGACCCCAAAATTCCGCCAGCGAAGCCGACCGCCACGGCTCCTGCATCAAGGGCGTGGCCATCACGCCTGCCCGCCGCCACATCAACGCCACCAATTGAAACAAACCAAAGTGCAGACACAATACGATCCCCACCATTCCTGTCCATCCCGCCACGATTGGCCACGCTTCGACCATCTGCCGCGCCAGCATCCATATCAGCACCGCTCCCGTTAAAATGTTCGCCACCGGCCAGACCCAGTCGCTCCACTTCGGATGGAATCGAACCGGCATCCGCCTGAAAAATCGTTTCGTATCCATGCCCACCCAGCCGAACAGATAGCCCAGCGACATCAGGCATCCCACATTATCGTTCACCCGCACACCTCGCCGCCAGGTCAGCCATTTGCAACCGAAGAACAGCGACCACGCCAGCAACCACATGAAAAGCCAGGCTGGATACAAATCCCGCGTCAGCAACACCAGGACCGGCAACGCCACCAGCATCAGCCAATCGCTCACTTTTCGCTGTTGCGGGATCGTGCATGCGCCCCCACTGCACGTTCTCCGCGCCGCAACATACCGATAAGCCGCTCGCAACAACTCCATCACGCCCGGCACCTGTGCCAATGCGTACAACGGCCATCCCCACCACACCCGCCGCGCGATTGCCACAAATCCATCCGCACCACCCAATTTCTTTCCGTCTGGCAGCACCACCACCATCTCCGTCGGCCGGCCATGCTCGTCCCGTTCACACTCCACATCCACACCCGCCGTCTGCAAAGCCGCGATTTGAAATCCCACCCGCTCCAGCCAGCCGCGACACCGTTGCGCCGTCCGCGTGCAGATCGTGCAATCACCATCGTAGAGCACCCAGCCCCACGCCACCGTCCGTTCTGGAATAGCTGTCTTCATGGAAAGTCATCATTTGCCGATCCCCAGCAGATGCAGGATTTTATCTCCCAACTTCATGAACTTCACCAGCGTCATCGTGGGCCAGCGACACATCTTCCCGTACCACGTCATCGTCACGTCAAAAAATTCCGCCAGTTCGCGCAACCTCTGCGCCGCGTATTTGTTCGTCTCCTCGTCCGCCTTCGCCACACACTCGCGCAAAATCTCCATCGTCGGATCGATCTCTCGCTTCTTTCGCTCATCCAGCACGATTCGAAACGTCTCCCACACTTCCGGCAACGCCTCAAAATGATCCCGCTTGTCCCCCATCACATGCACCAGCTTCACGATGCGCCAGCCCTGAAGCTCCTTCAGGCTGTTGCTCACGTTCGACCGCGCCACCTCCAGCGTCTCGCTGATCTCCTCCGCGTTCAGCGGCTTCGGCGAGATGTACAACAGCGCATGGATCTGCGCCACCGTCCGGTTGATCCCCCACTTCGTCCCCATCTCACCCCAGTGCAGGATGAACTTCTGTTCCGCTGGACTTAATTTGGTCATGGCGTCTATTTCTTTTATTTCTGTCACAACAGAAATTACTGAATAAATGGAAAATTGTCAAATGATTTTAGGAATGCGGCATCTTCCAGCCAGGCTCCCATGTAGCGCAGACAGTCTGTCTGCTGTATCGCCGACTGGCAGTCGGCTGCATATCCACTTAGCCCGAAACCACCATCAACCCCAGCCGCGGCTGATGCCCCGGCTTTAATGGATTTACCAGGAAATCGCTCCCCTCCAGCAATTTCAACCAGTTCTGGATCAACACCTGCACCCCCGCCAGATCCAGTTGCTCGTGCAACGCCGGAAACTGGTCCAGGTTCACCTGCGCCAGCTTGAACAACGCCGCCGATGGCCGCAGCCGGTTCTTTTGCAGATGTACAAACGCCCCCGCGAGCTGGATCAATCCCTTGTAGAAGTTCCCGTTCTTACCCTTGCGATCCGGCAGCCAGAGATCTTCCAGGATATCATGTGCTTCATAATATTTTTGCTCGTTGAACAGCACAAAATACCCCGCATACCGCGGGTCCACCCCCTCCAACGCGAACTGCGCCGCCAGCATCGCCATGCGCTCCGACTTTTTGACCTTGCTCACCCGCTCAAGATGCTGGGTTTTTATGGAAAAGACAAATAACTTGAAAATCGGCCTCATGAAGCGCACAGTGCCTTGAGAGCTCCGACAGACAAGCGCTCTCGAAAGGACCATTATGAAATCAAGACTATTGACCATTGTATGTCTTTTGGCTGTGACCTTCACCAGCGTCAACACCAGCCGCGCCAACGAAGACAGTTCCCTCGACTGCGTCGCCGATGTCGTTCTGGTCCGGCCTGGCTGCTTTCTGGCCACCGTGCTGGGCTCGGTCGTGTATGTCGTCGCCCTGCCCGTCACAGCCACCTCCAAAAGCATGCGCTCCGCCGCCAACACCTTGGTCGTGCATCCGGCCCAAGCCACTTTCACCCGCCCGGTGGGTGATTTCTCCAGCCTGCACTGATCCTTTCCGCCCGCCGTCATCGTCAGGACAGGGAGACTGTCCTGACTGTGTATTTTTTCCAACCGCTTCCCTTCATCAGCCTTGCTATCCATGATGCTTGGATTTGGTTGGATTTACTTGGATATCATTGATAATCAACGGCCTTTTTTCCAGGTTTTGCGGTTGAATACATTTCCACTTTAACCTTTTGCCTTGGCTGGATTTGGTTGGATTTACCTGGATTTTTCCGTTTTTACGGGCTTTTTTAGAGATTTATAGCAACCGTCCAACTAATAAACCGCCGCAAAACATCGCTGATTTATTGTACATTGATTGGATCTGCGCCCATCTGCGAAATCTGCGGAGCCTGGGCTTGCCCTCGGCTTGTCGCGCCGTAGCCTTGGCGAAGGCGGACATCGACCTTCCGATGGCAAAGCTCCGCCAACTGCGCAGGCGGACAGCCTTCGCTGAAAACTTGAAACTGAACACTGAAAACTAGTGTTCGATGTCAAAGATCACGAACCGCCAATGCGGCTCAACTGGGCAAGATTATCATGAATCCTAAAAAATCGTTTTTGCACGGGAGAGAAAGAACGCACAAATTTATACCCTGTTTTTCTATGATATAACCTCCTATCAAACATCAACTAATGACAATCAACTCTTCAAAAGTACATAAATTTCAAAAGAATTTTTGAAGATTATGCACCAATTTTGCCACCCTTCTTTATCCATTTCTTACTGAACACTGAACACTTGAACCTGAAGTGTTACCGATGTTTGGACTGCGCCACTCTCTCTATAGAATTTAGCCTTTAGCCTTCAGCCTTTAGCATTTATGCTGTCCGACCGATGATTTACTTCGATTACAACGCCACCGCGCCCGTGATGCGCGAGGCGCGCGAAGCCTGGCTCCATGTCACCGAACAGCTCGGTGGCAACCCTTCTTCCATGCATCAGTACGGCGCCAGCGCCGCTCATGTTTTGGCTGACTCGCGCGAAAAACTCGCCGTCATCCTCGGTTGCCAGCCTCAGGACATCATCTGGACCAGTGGCGCCACCGAGGCGAACAACATGGTCATGCACCATTTCGCCAAAAAGCTTAACCCTTCCGAGGAGATCTGGGTCTCCTCCATCGAACATCCCTGCGTGGATGATTCTTCCAAATATTATTTCGGCAAACGCCTCCGGAGCATCCCCGTCACTCACGGCGGCGTGGTGGATATGGACTGGCTCACGGTTGAACTCGCCGATAAACGCCCCGGCCTCGTCGCCGTCATGGCCGCCAACAATGAAACCGGTGTCATCCAGCCCTGGCGCGAAATCCTCGCCATCTGCCAGGCCTACGAAGTCCCCTTCTTCACCGATGCCGTCCAGTTCATCGGCAAAATGCCCTGCAAGGAACTCGGCCATTGCGATTACGTCAGTGGCGCCGCCCATAAATTCGGCGGACCCCGCGGCGTCGGCTTTCTGAAGATCAAACATCGCAGCGCCATCACCCCGCTGCTTCTCGGTGGCAAGCAGGAAGGTGGCCGCCGTGCCGGTACGGAAAACGTCGCCATCATCGCCGCCATGATGGCCGCGCTCGAAGTCCGCGAAAAACAGATCGCCCGCAACGAACACCTTCTGCGCGGCGTCTGGCGCGATAACTTTGAACGCGCCCTGCTCCACGCCCTCCCCGCCATCACCATCGTGGGCGCCAATCAACCGCGCCTCTGGAATACCGTCGCCGCCATCATGCCCGATGGTGATCGCAAGCACCAATGGGTCATCCGCCTGGACAAGGCCGGCTTCGCCGCCTCTACCGGTTCTGCCTGTACCACCGGCAAGGAAGAACCCTCACACGTTCTCTCCGCCATGGGCTATAAAGCCGTCCAGGCCATCCGCTCCATCCGTTTCAGCGCCGGCTGGGAAACCACCGAAGCCGACTGGGATGCCCTTCTCAAAGGCATCACCAAAGTCAACGCCGACATGCACAGCTAAATTCCCCGGAAGTAAGCGTTCTGCTACTGATCATCGGCCATCGGCCTATAATCATGTTCGATACCTGACGCTTCGCATCTCTACAGACATCCCATCGGATTGGCGCCGATCATCGGCGGAGAGGGGTCAGAGGTGAGGGTTTTCACGCATCACGACAGTATTCAGCAATCCGAAATCAGCAATCAGCAATGAATCGCCGATTTCTAGAACATTCATCCGACTGAAACGCCAAGGCTTATGCCTCTATGGTTGGGCTGGTTACCCGCACAAAGAAGTCCGAGCCCATCTTCTTGGGCGGCAACCATAATACATGATTGCAACCAGAAACGCCCCGTCATCGCGCAAGTCGTTATCCACTCGCGGCTTCACCCTCATCGAACTCCTCGTCGTCATCGCCATCATCGCCGTACTGGCCGCCATGCTTCTGCCCGCCCTCGCCGGTGCCAAACGCAAGGCACAACAAGCCTCATGTACGAACAATCTCAAACAAATGGCTTTGGCCAATGTCATGTATGCGAATGACTATGGCTGTTCCATGCCTGACACTTACACCCCTCCCAGTGGTAGCACAACCAGTGGTGGCTGGGAGCTTTCCATGATCTCATATTATGCCAAAGCCACCAATGTGTTGCTTTGTCCCACTGCAAATCGCAAGCAAACTGTCGCCTTGGCGGATAATTTGAGAGGCGATGCCCTTACCCCTTGGTGCAAGCAACAAAAAGACACCACAAACTTTCTGCAGGCTGCTTATATTATGAATGGCTGGTTGAACTCAGACAAAGGTGGCGATGGTGCAGGCGAAGCTCCGGGAACCAGTGGTTATTTTGCCAAGGATTCTGCCGTTAAATTTCCTGCATCCACCCCTGCTTTTTCTGACGGCACGTGGACTGATTGTTGGCCCTTGGAAAATGACAGCCCCGCAATCCTTACCTATGGAGTTGCCGGTTCAACGACAACTGGCACAAGCCCCAATTACGGAAAGGGGGAAGAGATGGCGCGTACTGCCATCGCTCGACACGGCTGCAACCCAAGTCCCGGCCTTAAATGGAATTCCGCTACCGCTATACCGGCGGGAGGCGTGGACGTAGGCTGCTTTGACGGGCATGTGGAATACTCCAGATTGCCGGGCCTCTGGCAATATACCTGGCACTCAGGTTGGAGTTCGAGCGCCGTCAAAATCAACACTCCAATGTAGTCAAAAAAGAGCACATTCTTCTTTTATCGGCGTGGGTTTTCCCGCGCCTTTCCTTTTTGCCCTGCGCTCTCCTCTAGAACATATGTTCAGGCTGTATTTCCCGCCCCATTCACGTTATGTTTGCTCATTACCCAACGTGAAACGAAGCGTTCTCAGCGCTGTCTTGGTTGTGAACGCCATCCGTCTTAAAAGTGACTGCGAAGTTTGCATCCCAAACTGCCAGGCCTGGCCGCCGGCGCGGCTTCACCTTGATTGAACTCCTGGTGGCCATCGCCATCATCGCCATCCTGGCGGCCATTCTCCTTCCTGCCCTCGCCGGCGCCAGGCGCAAAGCCTGCCAGATCCGCTGCCTCAGCAACGTCAAACAGCTCACCATGGCCGTCATTATGTACGTCAACGACAATGGCCGCGCCATGGACGACAGCTCCGTGGGCGGTTCCTCCGGTGCCTGGCTGGTCAACATGATTGATTACTATGGCCGGGCCACCAACTTGATCGTTGACCCCAGTTGTACCTTCCCTAATCCCGATCCCGCCGCCATCCTCGTCAACAGTCCTGACAACGGCACCGCCGCTTCTTGCTGGAAAAAACAGATCAACGCGAACGATGGCCGTGGCAATCTCTGGTACACTTGCAGCTACGGATTCAACGGCTGGCTCGATCCGCTCGATAAAACCAACCACTACGAAGGCGACGGCGCCAGTTTTAATAAGGCCGGTTATTTTCTTACGGAAGCCGGCGTGCAACAACCCGCGCAAACTCCCACGGTTCTCGACGAGAATTGGACCGATGGCTGGCCCATGGAAAACGACGCGCCGGCGACCGATCTCTACCTCGGCCGGCTTCTCGACCAGCACTCCATGGAAATGGGCCGCTATGCCATTGCCCGCCACGGCAATGCCATCACCGGGAAACATTACACCTGGCGTCTCTCCACTCAGCGTCCCGCCGGCGCCGTCAATGTCGGTTGCTTCGATGGCCATGTGGAATCCTCCAAACTGCCGAACCTCTGGGCCTACACCTGGCACCGCGACTGGGGCGCCATCACCCGGGCCGCCGTCGCCACTCCGCAATAATTTAGTTTCTTTCCAGAGTCGGCGCTCTCGTGCCGGCAATTTTTACGGACATAAGTCAGCCCATCGCTTTTTTAAATTTTTTGCTTCGTATTTTTGGTTCACATCGATGCTAGAACTAATGTACTAACCAACCGTGGGTTAGAACGTTCGTTCAGATTCTAAAATGCTGTCCTCTTCGCTATGGTAGGCGCATAACCCCTATGCGACAAAGCGTCCTCGAACGTTTTGCTTCAAATCAAACCATGAGCGCAGACATTTTATCAGATCATCCGTTCCGCCGGCGCGGCTTCACCCTCATCGAATTGCTCGTCGTCATCGCCATCATTGCCATCCTGGCGGCCATGCTCCTGCCCGCCCTCGCCGCCGCCAAACACAAGGCGCAACAGGCCTACTGCGTCAACAATCTCAAACAGCTCGCCCTCGCCGATATCATGTACGCCAATGACTATAATCAGTTCATTCAACCTGTCACCACCGCTCCCCCGACATCATATCTCGGCACCGGCTCAGAATGGATGGGTGCCGTGATTGATTATTTTGCGCGTGCCACCAATATGCTGGTGTGTCCCACGGCTTCCTCGCCCGGCCCCGTCAACCTGGTCGGTGCCACTCCTGGCCTCACTTCCATCGGCCTTCAGACCGGCGCTGCCAATTATTGTTACGTTCGCGCTCTCACCAGTTCCGGAACCTCTCATATTACGAATCTGGCCTGCAGTTATCAGGGGAATGGCTGGTTGTACACCACCAATAATAATGGAACTTTTAAAGGCAGTGGCGACGGACCCGGAATCGAAGGCAGTGCCAGCGTTTCTGACCCTGCATGGTTTTATGCCCGGGAGTCCTCCATGGAACAACCGGTCAACACTCCTCTGTTCATGGATGGTGCCTGGGTGGATGCGTGGCCGGCGGAAAAAGACGGGCCATCGGTGAATCTCTGGTCGGGAAGCTATGCGTCAGGACATCAAAGTGAGATGAGCCGTTTCACCATCATCCGTCACGGCACCAAGGCCGCCACTCGAAATTCCAACATCAATCTTTCCAGCCAGCTGCCCAAACGCGGTGGCATCGTCATCGGCTTTGGCGATGGCCACGCCGATTTCTCCACCCTGCCAAACCTCTGGTCTTACAACTGGCACCGAAGCTGGAAACAATCCCAGGTCGCCATCGGTTCGCCGCAGCCATAATTATCACGCCTTTTTCTCGGCTTCCTTCGGAAATAGTTTCGACTGCCACAATCCCATCCTGGACAGCCGGTACTTCGTTCCCACCCACAAGCATCCCAGCCCATACTTGCAACTGCGCCGGAAATTGATGGAGGAAGCCTCCTTGAAATACTTCGTCGGGCAGCTTACTTCGCCGATCGTGAAACCGTGCCAGAAGATCTGCGCCAGCATCTGGTTGTCGAAAACGAAATCATCCGAGTTGTACTTGATCTCCACCTTCTCCAGCAGCTCGCGCGAAAACGCGCGATAACCCGTGTGATATTCCGAAAGCTTTGCGCCCAGCAGAAGGTTCTCCACCGCCGTCAGAAAACGGTTGGCGATGTATTTCCACATCGGCATTCCCCCGCGTAGCGAATAACCGCCCAAAATGCGGCTCGCGAGCACACACGGATGCAGGTCATTCGCGATGATGGACGCCATCGCCGGGATCAGCTTCGGCGTGTACTGATAATCCGGATGCACCATGATCACGATATCCGCGCCCGCTTCGAGTGCCAGCCGGTAACAGGTCTTCTGGTTGCCGCCGTAGCCCTTGTTCTGCTCGTGCACATGCACAGTCACCCCAAGTAAGGACGACGCCACCTGCACCGTGTCATCCCGGCTGCGATCGTCCACCAATATGATTTTATCCACGATCCCCTGTTGCAGGACCTCATCAACGGTCTGGGTAACAGTTTTGGCCGCATTATACGCGGGCATGACCACGATGACTTTCTTTCCTGAATACATGTCCGCGCATGATGCCGAATCGTTCTCCTTCCAGAAAGTGAAAAAACGAACGCTCGGTACTTTAGCCTTTAGAATTCAGCCTTTAGCCTTGCCGCAACATTTCCTCCCGTATCTTCGCCGCAATCAGCTCCAACGCTTCCGGCACCACACCCGTATTGGCGATCACCGGCATGAAATTCGTATCCCCTGTCCATCGCGGCACCACATGGATGTGCAGATGCTCCGCGATCCCCGCGCCCGCCACCTTGCCCAGGTTGATGCCGATGTTGAACCCGTCCGGCTTCATCACCGCTTTCAACGCCGCCACACACCGGCGCGTCAGCTTCCAGAGATCCGCCAGTTCCTCATCCGTCAGGCCACTCAGGTCCGGCACTTCCTTGTAAGGCACCACCATCAGATGCCCGCCGTTGTAGGGATAACGATTCAACACCGCGAAACACGTCTTGTCCCGCGCCACCACGAAGTTCCCCTTGTCGTCCTCCGACTGCGCGATGCGCCCGAACACGCCCTCCTTCATCTCCGGCTTGTGCGACAGGATGTATTCGATGCGCCACGGCGCGTGCAATGAGTCCATGACCGCAGATTAGCTGCCGCCGCCCCGAAAGTCAAAATCACCCAAAATTAATCCAACCGCAGACCTGCAACACATCTTGATAGTTGGATATGGCAAACCTGCTGCTCTGGTCCCCCTCTCTTCGCCAGCGGAGCGCGAGGAGAGGGCTGGGGAGAGGAGCTTCTTAGCCTTATGTACAAGTCTCTTCACTTCCGTCTCCCCATCATGTATTTCAAAAACGAAAACAACCCCGAAAACTTGTAACCCGGATCCACATACTTCTCGATCACGTAAAACGCAAAATAATAGAACCGGCAAAAACTCCAGATAGCCACCGCCAGCAACACCGCTGTCCTCCACGTCGGATTATCCAGAAAGATCAACACCGCCGCCACGATGCCGATGACCAGGAACATCAAGCCCTTGAACTTGATCCAAAACGAACTGGTAAGGTCTTTCATGGAAACAAACTTAAGATCGCCTCCGCCGCCCGTCCCGCCGCTCCTGGTTCGCCCAACGAAGCCACCACCCGCCCAAGCTCCGCTTTCATTTCCGCCCGCCTGGACTCATTCTGCAAGAGGTCTAGCGCCGCCTTCGCCAGATTTTCTGCCGTCAAATCATACTGCAAAAATTCCGGATAAACCGTTTTACCCGCCAGCAGATTGGGCATGGTGAACGTCGTCACCGTGACCAGCCGCTTGGCGATCTGGTAATCCAGCCACGAACCTTTGTAGCACGTCACCGCCGGCACCCCAAAAAACGCGCATTCCATCGTCACCGTCCCTGTCTTCGTGATGGCGAGGCTCGTTTCAGTCAGAGCCTGCGGCAGATTTCCGATTTGGATATCCAAATTTGCTCCCAATGATTTGGCCAGCTGGACGAGCGACTCGCTTGGCAGGATCATTTTCGCTTTCGCCGAAGGTATCGCAGCTTGGATTATTTTTAATGCGCCCACCATCGCTGTAAGGTGATGCTTCAATTCACCCCGCCGGCTGCCCGGCAACAGAAGAATTTTAGGTTCACCTTTCAGTGCAGAAACCTCTCCTGCCGACCCGCTCGTAAATCGTAAATCGTCACTCGTAAATCTCCCAACCATGGGATGTCCCACAAACTCCACCCGCAACTGCGGCACCCGTTTTGCATACCACTCCTTCTCAAAGGGAAAAATGCTCAGAAGCAGATCATTATCCGCCGCCAGTTGATACGCCCGTCCTGGCCGCGACGCCCACACCTGCGGCGATATGAATTTTACGATTTTCGGACTCCAACCACTCGGATGCTTCCGGACATGTTGTTTCACTGCATGCGTAAACCGCGCATTGAACTCCCCATAATCCACCCCGATGATCACATCCGGCCGCCGCTCAATCGCCAGCGCCAGCAACTGTCGTTTGACCCGCCAGATCTCAAGTATTTTCTTTAACACATCGCTGATGCCCGTGACCGCATGCTTCGTCAGGTCCACCGCCACGTCCACCCCCGCACCTGTCATTTTAGTCCCGCCCGCTCCAAAAAATTTCGCTTCCGGCAGCCGCGCCCGCAATGACGCGACCAACTCCGCCGCGAGCTGGTCTCCACTCGCCTCCCCGGCAATCAACATGAATGTTTTTGGTTTCAACGGATCGAAGAGGTCGAATTCAGCCATTCTGCATGCACAAATTTCGGTACGATCCGATTGCACGCCCGTTCATTTGCCCAATCATAGATTTCGAACGATCTGGCTGCATCAGTGCAAAGCAAATCTTTATACGGCTTCATGCCAACTCGACCCAGATCAAGCCGATCGGCGTCCCAACAAGTGATCACCGTGACATCTCCCTCCGTCAAGCCATCCGTATGCAGGCGGCAGGCCAGCTTCAATGCAGCGAAATCAGAGTCGCTCAGTTCAAAATATTTCCCACGAAACACCGTCGCCAGATCGGCTCCGCGACTTCCATGTCCCTGGTCCCAATGGTCGTTGATGCGACACGCATCATGAAAGACCGCGAATAACTCCACCACCTCTACCTTTGCACCAGTGTGCTTCGCCAATGCGCGTCCGTTTTCAAACACTCGCGCCCAATGCCTCGGCCCATGGAGACCCTCCAATGAAAGCCGGTATTGCTGCATAATGGCCTGAATGAGCAGGCTGGAAATCATGGCATCATTTTATCAATTGTATCTGCCGCGTGATCTCAAACGCCAAATCCAGTGCCTGCTTGGCCGATTCCCCGCTCACCATCGGTTTCTGTTTTGCATTCACACATTCGATAAAATGTTCCAGCTCCAGTTTCAACGGCTCTTCCTTCTCAATCGGCACCGGTTCGCGCACGATTTTCTTCCCCGCGAACTCGCTCACGATAGATTCCTTGCTGATCGCCGAGATCGCCATCTTTAACCACGACATCGCCTGTTCGTCGTCCCGCGCCACGCGGTAGATGAATCCCTCCTGCGCACGATAATCCAGCGAGATGTAACACGGATTCGTCGGCCCGCTGAACACCCGGATCTTCCGCATCCGTTCCGCGCTTACCCGGCTCGCCGTGAGATTGGCCACGCACCGGTTGGCGAACTTCAACCGCACATTCGCGATGTCCTCGGTCTTGCTCAACACCGGTATCCCCACGCCATCCACGCTCACCACTGGCGATTTCACGAACGCCAGGATCACATCGAGGTCATGGATCATCAGGTCCAACACCACGCCGATGTCCGTACTCCGCGCCGGAAATGGCGATAGCCGGTGACATTCGATGAACTTCGGCTCTGTCGCCGCCGACTCAAGATATTTGAAGACCGGATTGAACCGCTCCACGTGTCCGACCTGCAATACGCAATTCTTCCGCTGCGCCGTTTGTACCAGCTTCTCCGCCTGCTCGGAACTGTCCGTCATCGGCTTCTCCACCAGCACATGTTTGCCCTGCTCCAGCAGACCCGCTGCGATGTCAAAATGCGTCGTCGTAGGCGTGACGATGTTCAACGCATCGCTCGCCGCCGCCGCCTCGGCGATTGACGAAAACACATGCAACCTGTGCTTTTCCGCCACTTTTCGGGCGGTTTCGGCGTGAGAATCATAAATGCCGGTAAGTTGTACTTTTCCTGCGGCGTGAAGTTCGGAATAGATGCGGGCGTGATGTTGACCGAGCGAGCCGGTGCCCAGCACGGCGACTTTGACTTTTGCCATGCACGCAGTTTGCCAGCAAAAGGTCGAAACATAAATCAGAAACATCTGCCCGGCCCGTCACTTTGGACTTTGAACTTTGGACATTGGACTCTTAAACTCCCGCCGTGCCTGACATTCAGATTTATCTCGCCCTCGCGGTAGGCGCATACCTGCTGGGGTCCATCCCCTTCGGCTACCTCGTCGCAAAGATCAAGGGCATCGACATCCGCACCGTCGGCAGCGGCAATATCGGCGCCACCAATGCCATGCGCGTCCTCGGCAAACCCGCCGGCATCTTCGTCCTGCTCCTGGATGCGCTCAAAGGCTATGCGGCCTGCGTTTTTCTCGCTCCTTTGATTTACAATTGGATCTCCCCGCATCTCTCCGGCTTTGCTCCCCTGTTCTCATCCTTGCCGGAAATAGCCCGGTTAAAATACGAGACCGTCACCGGCATCGGCGCTGTCCTCGGTCACAATTACACCTGCTGGCTCAAATTCAAAGGCGGCAAAGGCATCGCCACCAGTGCTGGTGTATACATTGCGCTGGCGCCCTGGGCACTGTTGATCGCCGTGGCCGCGTTTGCCGTCTTCCTGCTGGCCACTCGTTATGTCTCCGTCGGTTCCATCGCCGCGGCGATTGCCCTGGTGGCCGCTGTCTGGATTATGACCCCAGCCAACTTGTTCCTCTGCATCGTCACCACCCTGCTTGGCGCGCTCGCCATCTACAAACACAAAGGCAACATCCAACGCCTCATCGCCGGCACGGAAAATCGATTCGGCCAGAAGAAGGAGGCCACGAAATGAACGTCACCGTTCTCGGCGCTGGCGCCTGGGGCACCGCCCTCGCCAAAATCCTGCAAGAAAACGGCAACTCCGTCACGTTATGGGATAAAAACGCCCAATCCCTTGAGGAGATCCAAAAAGGCCGCAACGAGCAATATCTCCCCGGCATCGTCCTGCCCACCGATTGGAAAACCCAGCCTGATTTCAAACGCGCCATCGGTGGCGCTGAATGTGTGGTCCTTGCTATTCCTTCGCAAGCCTTCCGCGATGTCGCCTCGCGGCTGAAAGGCCACCCCGCCATTTTCGTCAGTGTCACCAAAGGCATCGAATTTGAGACTGGCGACACTATGAGCCGTATTTTGCGTGAACAGGCTCCTGCCGACCGGGTCGTTGCCTTATCAGGCCCCAGTTTCGCTGCCGAGGTTGCCAAGAGCATTCCCACCACCGTTGTCTGCGCTTGTGAAAGCGATGGCACTGCCAAGACCGTCCAGGGAATGTTCCACCGTCCAGAATTTCGCATCTACCGCAGTACCGACGTCCTCGGCGTGGAATACGGTGGCGCGTTGAAAAACGTTATCGCCATCGCCGCCGGTGTCAGTGACGGTCTCGGCTATGGCGACAACACCAAGGCCGGTCTTGTTTCCCGCGCTCTCTCCGAGATGCGCCGCCTTGGCGTCGCCTGCGGTGCCCAAGCCGAAACCTTCGCCGGCCTCAGCGGCATCGGCGATCTGATGCTTACCTGCTTTTCCCGCCAGAGCCGCAATCGCGACCTGGGCGAACGCATCGGCCGCGGCGAAAGCATCGAAAAAATCCAGGCTTCCCACCCCAAGCTCGCCGAAGGCTATCCTACCGCCCGCTCCGCGCATCGTCTCGCCAAGGATAAAAATGTCCCTACGCCCATCATTGATGAAGTGTACGCCATGCTTTACGAAACGAAGGACGCCCGCAAAGCCGTGCGCGACCTGATTTCCCGCTCCTTCAAGGCCGAAGACTGATTTCTCAATTATGCGACGGCGGCGTCTTCATCCATGACTCAATGGGATTTGAGGCACCACAGTCCAGACAATGCGTAACATTGTATTGTGTACCACAATGCGGACAAATTCCCTGAGTGAGAAAAGTATCAAACGCTTTCCCGCATTTTCCGCATCGCCAATATTCTCCCAGTGGCGGGGCAGTTTTGCAGGAAGGACACGCAAAACTCTCACGCCGTGGAAGTTTGGCCAGACGAGATAATGCCCGCGCCTGTTGAAAGCCGTTCCAGCAATTCAACGCTACAAACGCAGCCATGACTCCCAGCCACCATGAATGCTGCCGTATTGCCACACAGATAAAGGCAGCGACGCCAAGAAAACCGAGAATACTTGCCACCAACAAACTCCTCGCCCGTCCCATTACGAACCAGAGCAGCGACCGAAGAATTTGCCCGCCATCCAATGGGAAAATCGGCAGCATATTGAAACATAGGAGCACGATATTGATGACCCAGAGGCTATGAATCAGTTCGTAGAGGTCGGGAGAGGAATCATACCATCGAAGATGTGAACTGACCGACACCAACAATGAAAATACCGGCACCAGCACTACATTGACCAGCGGTCCCGCGGCGATGCTCCAAAGCTGTGCCCCCGGACGCTGCGGCGGCGTGACATAAGCCACCCCGCCCAGCGGCCAAAGCACGATATCATGCGTCTGCCCGCCCACCTGACGGCACGCCAGTTGATGGCCGAATTCATGCGTCAAAACGATTGCGAACAGCCCGAGCACTTCAAGGCAGTTCCAGAAATAGCTGGTATATTGACGCGGCTGGCTGCTGAAATAGATGAACACTAGGAACCATGCCCAATGGATATAAACATCTATTCCTGCGAGCCGGAACAGCTTGATAGAACCATTCTTTGTCGGCATCAGATCGCTCCCTTGATGAGCTTGAGCAGTTCGGCATGGCTCTCCACTGCCTTGAATTGCGGAAACTGCTGTTTCACATTTTCCGGCGCATGGATCAGGAATCCGGCGTTCGCCTCCGCCAGCATGCCCGTGTCATTAAAAGAATCCCCTGCCGAAACCACGTGATAGTTCAACGACTTGAAGGCCGCCACCGCCTTGCGCTTCTGATCCGGGATTCGCAGTTGATAACCGGTGATGCGGTCGTTCTCCACGATCAAACGATGGCACAACAACGTCGGCCAGTTGAGCTGCCGGATCAATGGCTGCGCAAACTGCTCGAACGTATCCGAAAGAATGACGACCTGCGTCAAGGTGCGCAGTTCATCCAGAAATTGCTTCGCCCCATCCAGCAGCGACAGCGACCTGATCACCGCCTGGATGTCCGATAACTTGATGCCATGCTGGTCCAGAATCCCGATACGATAGCGCATCAATTTATCATAATCCGGCTCATCGCGCGTTGTGCGACGCAGGTCGGGAATTTTGGTCTTCTCCGCCACGGCGATCCATATCTCCGGCGTCAGCACGCCTTCCATGTCCAAAGTAACGATAGATTGTTTCACGGCGGCGAAGTTTTTCACAAGGCTCGTAGCATGTCCAGCCCACGCGTAATCAACGCAGTTCCGGATGATCGGTCAAAAGATGTTCGAACTGCGCCCTGGCCTGCGGAAAATCCGGCTGGAGCCGCAATGCTTCACGAAATTCCGCTGCCGCCGGCGCGAAATGCCCCAGATTGGCCAGTGTGCAGGCCTGGTCGAAATGTGCTTCGGCGAAATTGGGCTGCAGGACCAGCACATTGCTAAAACAGTTGAAGGCATTCGTAAAGCTGTTGTGTTGGATGAAAATCAGTCCCAAATCATGCTGGATACCCGCATCATGCCGTTCCAGATGGGCTGCCGTCTGCAAGTGCTCTATGGCTTCGCCCGGTTGCCCGGCGTCGAACAGGCTGATGGCATAATTGAACTGGCTTTGCGGAAAATGTGGTTCCAATTGCACGGCCCGGCGATACATCATCAGCGCGTCAGTCTTGTCGCCGGTCTTCTCAAAAGCCTTGCCCAACGTATTGGCCGCCACATAACTGTCCGGCGAAACTTCCACCGCATGCGTGAACAGGGCTATGCTGTTCCGCCAATACATGATCTGGATGGAGGTCATCACCAGGCAGCCAACCAGCACTCCACCAGCAAAGATCATGGAAATATTTTTCCACGCCGGTCGCACGGCCATAAGATCCGCCCAGCCCCAAACCAGCATGATAAAAAATCCAACGCTTGGAATATAAGTATAGCGGTCTGCCATGGACTGGGCGCCAACCTGAACAATGCCGATCGTCGGTACGAGCGTGCCCAAAAACCATAACCATCCCACCAGCAGATAAGGCCGCCGCCTCCAATTTACCAACACGACCAGCGTGCATAGTGCCAGTAACGCGACTGCCCCCGCCACAATTGCCGACGACCCGTGATTCGCCGGCGAATACACAATCGCCAGATTGCCCGGCCAAAATATTTTTCCGATATATCGCATATAGGCCACGGCGGCATTGGCCAGCCTTGCTCCCAACGAAGTCTCCCAAACCGCCCCGCCACTGGCTTGCACCAGATAGGTCACCACACTTCCTACTCCTGCCAGAATAAAGAACGAAACTTTTTCCACAAGCAGCCGCGCCCAACTCACCGGCTGGCTGCCATCAAATGTAATCCGCCCCAACGGCCAGAGATCTATCAACAACAGGACAAACGGCAGAGTCACTACCATCGGTTTGCTCATCAACCCCAGCATGAAAAAGATCAGGGCCAAAATATAAGCGAGCGCCCAGCCCTTGCCTTCTTGCCCCGTGACGGCTGTCTTCGCCTTACTCGCATACCTCAGCCACGCCAACAGTGTCAGGAGCCAGAAAAAGGTGCTGAGCACATCTTTCCTTTCCGCCACCCACGCTACCGATTCCACATGCAATGGATGCCAGGCAAAGAGCGCTGCCACTAAAGCTGACCGCCATAGCATACCCGTAGCGCTCCGCAAAAAAACCAGCAGTAACAGGGTATTGGCGATGTGAAACAGGAGGTTGATGAAGTGATGCCCGCTGGCGTTCAACTCGAACATCATGCAATCCATTTGATGTGAAATCCATGTCAGCGGATGCCAGTTTGCCTGTTCGCCAGTAGTGAAAGCCCAAAGAAGATTCGTCTGATTTATGCCGGAAGTGACGTGCGGATTGGCCGTCACATATTGTTCATCATCCAACAGGATGAATGGATGATGAGTGATGGGCCAGTAAACGGCAGCCGTCACGAACACCAGGACCACGCAAATGAGGCAAAAATGGTCTTTCGCGCGGCCAGCCATAAGTCAGAGCTGGACCGATTCGCGCCGACGACGATGAAAACGGCAGGCTTCCGTGTAACCCACACTTCGCGCCAGTTCCACGGCAGCGGTGAAATCCATGCCTACTTCCGCCGGCGCATGCGCATCGGAACCAAACGTGATCGGCACGCGATTTTCAAACGCTAATTGCAGCAAGCTGCGCGCAGGATAGATTTCCTTGCAATCCTTGCGCAGGCCAGCCGTGTTCAGTTCGATGGCACAGCCCGCCTTCGCTGCCGCCGCCAGGAAATGCCGATATAGTGGCGTGCAATCCTGTTGGGGACGGATGCCAAATTTCTTCGGCAGGTCACAATGCCCGATGATCTCAAAAAGACCCGATGCCGCCGCCAGTGCCAGCCGCTCAAAATAGATCTGCCACACTTCAAAAGCGTCGCGTTTTTTCCATTCGGAAAGTTTGGCCGGATTGTCTATGTCCCATGAATCCGAGACGTAGTGGACCGAGCCAATGAAGTAGTCCCACGGGTGCCGTGCAGCCAGCTCGCGGATCCATTCTTCCTGGCCGGGCAGGTAATCCACTTCTAGCGCCAGGCGGATGGTGAGTTGCGGAAACTCTTTCCGCGCCAGATTCACTTTGGCGACATATTCATCCAACTGGTCGGCCCGCATCCGCCAGTTGTCAAAGTCATCCTGGCGCATCGGCGAATGATCGGAAAAACCGATCTCGGTCAGGCCCAGTCCCGCGGCATGGCGGGCATACTCCACCGGTTCCCCGACGGCATGCCGGCACAACGGAGTATGCATGTGATAATCAGCGGGCTGCTGCATCCCCAAAGTGTTGAGAGTTGGCGGGCGGGAGTCGAACAAAAAGTTTAAGGAGCCTGAAACCTGTGCGATATTTAACCCGTCTATTCAGTTAACATCCTATGCTTAAACCGCTGGCCACCGACAAATGGAATTATGCCATGGCGGCGCATCTGCTGAACCGCGCCGGCTTTGGGGGCACCCCCGAGGAGATCCAGAAGCTCGCCGATATGGGACCGGACCAGGCGGTGTCCTCATTGATTGATTTCGAAAACGTCCCCGATAACACACCCAACCCCGACTGGGCCCGGCCCGATGCGGAAGAAATCATCAAGTTTCGCGAGGCTATCCGTAACACCACCGATCCGCAACAGCGGCGCATGTTGCAACAGGAGCAACAGAAACTGATCCAGCAGCGCATGATGGAACTGCGTGGCTGGTGGATGCAACGCATGGCCAAGGGGCCGCGTCCGTTTCAGGAAAAGATGGTGCTTTTCTGGCACGGCCATTTTGCCACCAGCGTGGAAAAGGTCCGCAATCCCTATTACATGTGGCGACAGAACGAACTGTTCCGCCGGCTGGCCACCGGCAACTGGCTGATGTTGCTCACGGAAGCCGGCAAAGACCCGGCCATGCTCGTGTGGCTGGACCAGGCCCAGAGCCGCAAAGACCATCCTAATGAAAATTTTGCCCGCGAAGTCATGGAGTTGTTCGCTCTGGGTGAAGGGCATTACACCGAAAAAGACATCGCCGAGGGCGCGCGCGCACTGACCGGCTGGTCACTGGAACCCGACCAGCAAAAGTATGTTTATCGTCCTCGTATCCACGACGATGGCAGCAAAACATACCTTGGGCGGACCGGAGACCTGGATGGCGATGACGTCATCGAAACCATTGTATCTCAGCCGCAAGCGGCCAAGTTTATCACTGCCAAGCTCTGGAATTATTTCGCCGGCCAGGAACCATCCATGGAGCTGACCAATGCCCTGGCCGCCGTCTTTCGCGGCAACGGAAATAATTTCAAACCGTTCCTCCGCGCGATGTTCCGCAGCGAGGAATTCTACAGCGATGATATCGTCCGCAACCAGGTGAAGAGTCCCGTGCAATGGCTCATTGGCAGTGTGCGGATGCTCGAATGCGACCTGCCGCCCACGCTGGTCAGCTGGGGCATGGTCCGGCAACTTGGTCAGGATCTCTTTGCGCCGCCGAACGTGAAGGGCTGGGATGGCGGCGTCACCTGGATCACCACCAACACTTTATTGACCCGCTACAACGACGCCCAATCCCTCGTCGAAGGCACCATGCCCCAGTTGACTGCCGGTGATTTTGCCAAAAAACCCGGCGGTGGCGGCGGCGGTAAATTGGAGAAAGCGTTGCAACGCGTCCGCATGGGCGGGGTTAAACTGGACCATATCCTCACTCCTGATGAACGGGCGGATAAAGATGCACTGGTCGCCTCGCTCCAAAACCGGTTGTTTCAGGCCAGGCTCGCCCCGGACCAACAGCAAGCCCTGCACGATTTTCTTGATTCCAAAACCCGGTTGAACGACGCCGATATCATCACCTGCATCCGGTTGATGATGTCCACGCCGGAATACCAAGTCACCTGACACACGTATGAAAAACGAAATCACACTCCAGACGCGGCGCGAGTTTTTGCGCCGCACCGTTCTCGGCAGCGCCCTGACCTGGACGGTGCCGGCGTTTCTGGCGGACACTTTTTCCGTGTTGCAGGCCCAGGCTGCGGACTCCGCCATCCAGACTCCCACCGGGACAGACTCGACCATCCTCGTCGTCTTACAGATGGCTGGTGGCAACGACGGCATCAACACCGTGGTGCCTTACTCCAACGACTTCTATCACCAGGCTCGCCCGCGCATCGGTCTAAAAGCCACCGATGTTCTGAAGATAAATGATGATGTTGGCTTCCATAGTTCACTCAAAGGTTTCAAGGACTTGTACGATGGCGGCGAACTGTCAGTCATCCAGGGCGTGGGCTATCCGAATCCCAACCGCTCGCACTTCCGCTCGACCGAAATTTGGCAGACCGCCAGCGATTCCGAGCGCATAGAGAAATATGGCTGGCTGGGCCGTTATTTTGACAATGCCTGCGCCGGTTCCGATCCGGCCGTGGGTGTGACCATCGGCAGCCAGTTGCCCGAGGCATTTTTCTCGAAACACCCCAAGGGGGTTTGTTTCACGAATCCGCAGAGCTATCGCTTTGTATCCAATGGCAGCGCCACGGAAGAGTCCTACAAAAAATTGAACGAACTGGAGATGTCCAGCCCGGCGCCAGATGGTGGTCCTAACATGACCATGATCTCCGATACCGCGACCGGCGAAAATGATAATTCCGGCGGCAGCATCGCCATGCTCCCAGCCGGTATGCCCATGACCGGGGGCCGCGCGGTGGATTTCATCACGCGCACTGCGCTCGATGCCCAACACAGTTCCGACGAAATCCGCAGCATCGCCGCCAAGGTACAAAACCAGGCGAACTACCCCGGCTCAGTCCTCGGTGGCTCGCTCAAGATGGTTGCCAAACTCATTGGCGGCGGATTGCCCACGCGCATCTATTACGTCTCGCAGGGCGGTTACGATACACACACCAACCAGATCGCCACCCAGCAGCGTTTGTTGCAGGACCTGGGCGATTCCATGAAGGCGTTTGTCGACGATATGAAGGCCCAGGGCAACATGCAGCGTGTGCTGGTGATGACCTTCAGCGAGTTCGGGCGGCGTGTCACTGAAAATGCCAACGGAGGCACCGATCACGGTGCGGCGGCTCCGATGTTCATCGTAGGCAACAAGGTCAAGGCCGGCCTGCTCGGCAGATATCCCAGTCTCGCTCCCCAGGACCTCTATCAGGGCGACGTCAAATACAACGTGGATTTCCGCAGTGTCTATGCCGGGGTGCTGGAAAACTGGTTGAAGACCAAAAGCGCGCCCATTCTCGGAAAACAGTTCCCCGCCCTGCAGGTGGCCTAAAGTGGTCGAAGTGGCTTAGGCTGCCTTCGGCGGTGCCGTGCTCTTGCGCTCGATGATTTCCGCGGGCAATCGCAGGGTGGAGATTTTTTGGCCGCGGATCAGATTCATCATGGCCTCCACTGCCGCGACTCCCAGGCGGAATTTCGGCTGGCGGACCGTCGTCAACGGCACGCGATAATATTCCGCCGTCAGGATGTTGCCGAAACCGGCAATTGAAACTTCCTCGGGAATCTTGATCCCCTGCTGCAGCAAAACTTCCGCGCAACCGATCGCCACCAGGTCACTGACCGTCTGGATGGCTGTGGGATGGCAGTTCTCGTTGAGCATCTGCAACGTCGCCTTGGCGCCGTCTTCAATCGTGTTCCCGGACTTGAAAACCATTTTGTCATCCACTTCCAGCCCGGCCTCGCGCAAGGCCCGGCGATAACCTTCAAAACGTTCATGTGCCCAGGGTGCATCACTCGCGCCGGTGAGATAGGCGATCTTCCGATGCCCCAGACCCAGCAGATGTTTCGTCATGTTGTAGCTGGCAACCAGTTCCTCGATCTCCACTCCGGGGAAATTTTTACAGAACGGCGCGGGCGGTCCCAACAGCACCGTGGGCGTTTTACGGACGGTGATTTCCTGGTAGATGCGCGCCTCCGCTTCAAACCGGTAAACGGGCGTGATGAACAGTCCGTCCACCCGCCGCGACAACATCCGCCGTAGGCACAATTCCTCGCGCTCGGGCTTGTTCAACGTGTGCGCGATCAGCAAATCGTATCCCAGTTCGTATACCCGCTCTTCGATCGCATACACCATCCGCGCGTAAATGGGGTTCGTCGTCGCCGGAATCACCAGGCCGAACATCCGCGTCGTTTTGGTTCGCAAGCCTTGCGCGCTGGAATCCGGCACATAGCCATATTGATGCGCCAGCGCCTTGATCCGCGCCTTCGTCGCCACCGAAACGTCCGGCTCGTCTCGCAATGCCTTGGAAACCGTCATCACGGAAACACCGGCAAGCTGGGCTAAATCTTTGAGTCGAACCATGTGAAAATATTATAAATAGGTTCCCCGCCAGTGCAATTTACGCCGCATGGCCTCCAAAAATGAGCTGTGTGCCAGCCGCAGGAACCGCACCGTGTGCCGGCTGCGGCGTACAGTGATCTCGTCACCCGCGTCCAGTTCGCCCACGATCTGGCCGTCCGCATTCAAGAACGCGGCGGGAAAAGTGTTGATGGCCTTGATGCGGATCGTCGCCGACAACGGCATGATGACGGAACGGTTCGAGAGCGCGTGCGGGCAGATCGGCGTCAACATGATGACATCCGCCGTCGGCAGGACAATCGCCCCGCCGGCCGCCAGTGAGTAGGCCGTCGAACCAGTCGGTGAACTGACAATGAGACCGTCACAACGATAACGCGTCACCAATTCGCCGTTCACGCTCACATCCAGCGCGATCAAACGTGAAATGGCACCGCGCGTCACGACGATGTCATTGAGCGCGGAAGCCATCAGTTTTTTGCCATGAAAAACGCCGCTGGCCTCGATGAGCGCACGGGATTCGTACGTGTATTCGCCCGCCCAGACCAGTTTCAACGCTTCTGCCAGCTTGTCGGATGGGATGGCCGTGAGAAAGCCTAGACTACCGATGTTCACTCCCAGAATGGGTGTCTTGGAACCGGCGATCTCCCGCGCCGCGTGCAACATGGTACCGTCACCACCAAAGACCAGCAGCAAATCCACTTCCCGCGCCAGTGTGGCCGCGTCCGGACAGTTCACACAATTCACCTTGGCCAGTTGGGCGGTGGCTGCATCGCAGGCAAAGGTTCTTCCGGAGCGCTGAATAAGTTGGATGGCCAGACGCACGATCCGGGCACACGAGGACTTCTCCGCGTTGCCTACCAGGCCAATGCGTTTGAAATGGTTAGTAGACTTTTTCAATCAGAGACAGGAATTCCTTATTGCCGGCCGGGCCGAGCAGGGGAGATTCAATCACACCCCGCCAGCAAATACCAGTCTGTGCGCCAACAAATTCTTGCAGTTCCGCCAGCACCCGCTCGTGCACCGCTGCGTCGGTGATCACCCCCCTGCCCTTGTCCGCCTCTTCCTTGCCGGCCTCGAATTGGGGCTTGATGAGGGCCACGATCTTCCCGCCCGGCTTCAGCAAAGGCACGGCTGAAGGCAGTATTTTCTTCAGGGAAATGAATGAGCAATCGATCACGGCCAGGTCGGCGGGTTCGGGAAATTGTTCCGGTTTCAGATGTCGCGCGTTGGTCTTTTCCATCACCACCACCCGGCCGTCCTTGCGCAGTTTCCAGGCGAGTTGCCCCTGCCCCACGTCCACTGCAAAGACCTTGGCCGCGCCGTGTTGCAAGAGACAATCCGTGAAGCCACCCGTGGAAGCGCCCAGATCCAGCGCCGTCAGCCCGGCGACATCGAGTTCAAAGTGTTCCAACGCGTGCTCCAGCTTGTGGCCGCCGCGGCTGACAAATTTTTCCGGCGCCTCGAGTATCACATCGTCACCAGGTTTTACCGTATCGCTGGGCTTGCGCGCGGGCTGCCCGTTCACCCGCACCTGTCCCGCCAAAATCAACCGTTTGGCCCGCTCCCGGCTGTCGCAAAGGCCGCGTTCCATCAGGGCCTGATCAAGTCGCGTCACATTCAATTCCGCCGGCCGCCGGTCATGACGCGCGCCTGGATATCACGGAAGTTTTGGAGGAAAACGGTGTTGTCCGAGACCGCCTTTTCCACCAGTTGTTTCAAAAGAAACATTTCCGAGCTGTTGATCACCGCATGCACGCTGTGTTTGAACGCTTCCATGGGGATGAACGTCTGGAACGAATCACCGATCAGCAAAAACGTGGCGTGACGGCGCATGTTCACCGACATGTCCTGGATGGCCTTGAGCGTGAGATTTTCCTCGATCGTATTGGCGCCAAACAATTCCTCCACCAACACCACTTGATACTGTGCCTGGCTGAAGCGCAGCAGAAAGTCGCTGTGCGTGGCTGCGGTATGGACCTTGTAGCCCAGTTCCTCCAGAACCGCCTTGGCCGCGTCCATCCACGCCGGCGTCGAAAACGCGATCAACGCGGGCTTGTCGTTGGTTGTGACAAAATCAAAGGAACCGTTCATTTGAATTTAAGGATTGGTGGTGGCGCCGTGGACGTGGAACCGTCGCCGCGGATCTGCCCTGCTTTCATGCGGAGCGATCCCGCCGACAGGCTCATCTCCCCGCGCGATTTCTTGGCGTTGTCAATGCCGCGCGAAACCACACTGCGCTTGGTGCAATAAAGCAGCGCCGTTTCCTCGGAAATAATGCCCTGTTCGAATGCTTCTAGACAGGCCTGGTCGAAGGTCCGCCAGCCGAACGGATAGCTCGCCTCGATGATCTCGTAGAAAGTTTTGCCTTCGCTCTCGCCCAACCGGACGGCTTCCTCCGTACGCAGGTTCGCGCCCATCAATTCGATCAGCGCCACGCGGGCTCCCCCCAATTTGGGTGCCAGACGCTGGCTCACCACCCAGCGCAATGAATCCGCCAGACGCACGCGGATCTGTTCCTGTTCCTCGGGTTCGAACATACCCAAAATACGGTTGATCGTTTCACCCGCGTTGATCGTGTGCAAAGTGCTCAGCACCAAATGGCCGGTTTCAGCCGCGCTCAATGCGATCTGCACCGTTTCGCGGTCGCGCATTTCCCCCACCAGGATCACTTTGGGCGCCTGGCGTAATGCTGCGCGCAAGCCATTGGCATAACTGTCAAAATCCACGCCCAATTCACGCTGGTTGAACGTGCTCTTGGCGTGCTTGTGCAGATATTCCACCGGGTCTTCCAGGGTCACCACGTGCACAGCCTTGTTGCGGTTGATCTCGTGCAGGATCGCGGCCAGGGTCGTGGATTTGCCGGAACCGGTTGCACCAGTCACCAGCACCAGGCCGGTCTTTTCCTTGGGGATCTCTTTTAAAGTGTCCGGCAGCTTCAGTTGTTCGAGCGTCGGAATGGTGGAATTCAACTGTCGGCAGACGATCGAGTAATTGCCGCGCTGCGAAAAAACGTTCACACGGAACCGCGCCTTTTCCCCCAGCGCATACGAGGCATCACAGGAACCGTGGCGGATGAGATCTTCCAGTTGCCACGCGTTGTCGCCGATGATGTTCATGGCGATGGTTTCGATCTGGTACGGCGTCAATTTGGCGATCGGCGGGTCGAGCACCACTGGCTTGAGTTCACCATAAGCTTCCACCTGCGGCGGACGATCCACCACGAACAACAAGTCAGAGATCTCCGGCTGTGAAGCCAGCATCGATATCAACACCTGATCAAGTTCAGCGCGCCTCATAATACCTCAAGCATCGTCGTCCTCCGGCGGATGAGCCATCAACGGCCGGAATTTCTTTTTGTCGAGCGCCTTGTCGTAGGCGTCTTCCGCGGTGACCCGCTTCATGCGGACGTGTTCCAAAATGTGATCGTCCAGCTGCTGGTTGCCGTATTTCTTGCCCACCTGGATCATGCCCTGGATCTGGTGCGTCTTGCCTTCGCGCACCAGGTTGGCCACGGCGGTGTTGAATACCAAAACTTCGAATGCCGCTACGCGGCCCTTCTTGTCCGAACGTTTGAACAGCGTTTGCGCCACGACGCCTTTCAACGCTTCCGACAACGTCTGACGGATCTTGTTCTGCTGGTCGGCGGGGAAAACGTCAATGATACGGTCCACCGTCTTGGCCGCGCTTTGGGTGTGCAGGGTACCGAACACAAGATGCCCCGTGGCCGCTGCCGTGATGGCCAGCTCGATCGTTTCCAGGTCGCGCATTTCACCGACCATGACAATGTCCGGGTCTTCCCGCAACGCGCCGCGCAAGGCGGCTGAAAATGACTTCGTATGCACGCCCACCTCGCGATGGTTCACCAGACAGTTTTTGCTCTCGTGCACGAATTCAATCGGGTCTTCGATCGTGATGATGTGATCCTTCCGGTTGCGGTTCGCGTAATCCACGATCGCCGCCAGCGTGGTGGATTTGCCGGAACCGGTCGGCCCCGTGACCACCACTAGGCCGCGATGCAGCATCGCAAATTTTTTGAACACCGGCGGCAGCGGCGCTTCCAGTTTTTCAAAGTCCTCAAATGAGAGCACACGGCTGGGGATCTGGCGGAACACCGCCGCCACGCCGTTCTTCTGGTTGAAGAAGTTCACGCGAAAACGCGAGATGTTTGGGATTTCATAACCGAAATCCACATCGCCCGTTTCTTCAAAAAGTTTGATTTTGTAATCCGGCGCGATTTCGTACAGCATCGCCTTGAGCGCATCGCTCTCCAAAGGCGGGAAATCCACGCGTTGTAGTTCGCCGTTTATGCGCATCATCGGCGGGTTTCCGGAAGCCATGTGCAGGTCGGAAGCCTTTTGCTCGAACATCAGATTGAAAAATGCGTCAATTTTGGCCATATATCCTCTCGTTTGCCGCGACACTAATCAAAGCCATGGGTGCCTGCAAGCAATGAAAATGCCCACCGACCGAATCCGCGAAGAAATTCTGCGCGAAGGCCTTATTTCTTTTGCCCGCTTCATGGACCTCGCTCTTTACTGTCCTGAAACTGGGTATTATGAATCGCAAAAGGACACTGTCGGCCGCGGTGGCGATTTCATCACCAGCGTCAGTGTCGGAAATCTCTTCGGCGAACTGCTGGCCGTCCAATTTGCAGAATGGCTGGAAACGCCAAAAATGGACAGTTCCGGATTGAAGATCGTCGAAGCCGGCGCGCATGATGGCAAACTCGCCGCTGATATCTTGAACTGGCTGCTGCTTCATCACCCTGTTCTGCTCGAACAAGTCGAATATTGCATCCTGGAACCTTCGCCACGACGGCAGGCCTGGCAAAAGGAAACTCTGGCTAGGTTCGATCAGTACACCCGTTGGTTCTCCAACCTCGAGGACTTGTCCGCTCAAAATCCCGGTCTCACCGGAATCATTTTCGGCAATGAACTGCTCGACGCTTTTCCGGTGCATCGCTTCGGCTGGAATGCACAAAAGAAAAGCTGGTTCGAATGGGCGGTCACCATCGAAGGCAACAAATTGGTCTGGTCGCAAATCGCCGAAGCCAGCCTCCCTTCCTCGCTCCAGCTTCCGCCCGAACTCCTGGACGTGCTGCCGGACAATTACACCATCGAAACCTCTCCCGCCGCCGAAAGCTGGTGGCGCTCCGCCGCTCAATCTTTGACGCATGGCAAACTGCTCGCCATTGATTATGGCTTCACCGATGAAAAAATATTTTCGCCCGCTCGCACCCGCGGCACCGTGCGCGCCTATCATCGGCATCGCGTCAGTGACGATCTGCTCGCGAGTCCCGGCGAACAGGACCTCACCGCCCACGTCAATTTCTCCGCCATCCAGCGAGCCGGCGAATCTGTCGGTCTCAAGACCGATGTCTTCTGCACCCAGCCACAATTCCTGATCCGCGTTCTGGAAAAGGCGCACCAGCAGGGTCCGTTTCAGCAATTGACCCCCCAACAAATCCGCCAGTTCCAAACCCTCACGCACCCGGACCATCTGGGCCGGGCCTTCACTGTACTCGTCCAATCTCGTTAACTCGTTTAAAGAAGCTGGATTGTAACAATTGTCACGTGGACAAAATCCGGCTTTGCCGCTTAGATGGTGTCGTTCGATAACAAGGAGATTATCCGACACCCATTGTTTATGGACTCTATCATTCGCATTTTCATGCCGCGCTCCCAACGCTGGCAACGCGACCGTTTGCTGGGCAACATCTACGCCGCCATGCTCACCGGTCTGGCGTTTTCCGTCGCCGTCGCCGTCGTTATGTTCATGCGTAATCATCAGCGGTGATCGCGCCCGCTCCCTACGCCGCGTTCAGTTCGTAGTTCAAAAACGAAAGACTGTAGATTGCCGCTGTCTCGACGCGCAACGTCAGCGGCCCTAGTGTGATCGGATTCGCCCCCGCCACCTCGATGGCCGTCAGCTCGTTGAGGGTAAAATCTCCTTCCGGCCCGATCCATATCCCCGCGCTGCGCGGCAACCGCCGGTGTTCCGTTTGAAAAGCTTCGATCCATTTGCGCGGATGACGCCGTTCCGTTTGCAACGAACCCACCAGCATCAACTCCGGCTTTTCGCCCGACCTTAGAAATTCCCCGATCGTTTGCGGCTTCTCCACTTTGGGCAGCCAGGCCGCCCCGCATTGCTTGATGGCTTCCACCGCCACCTGCTGCCATTTCTCGCGTTTCTCCTCCGCGCCCGCCTCGTCCACCTGCATCACCACCCGTTCGGTCAGCAACGGCACGATCCGTTGCGCGCCCAGTTCCACCGCCTTCTGGATGATGCTCTCGATGATCTTTCCCTTGGGCACTGCTACCAGCAATGTGATGCCGCAGGCCGGCGCGGACACGGACTTGCTTTCTTTTACCTTCAAGGAAATGGAATTTTTCGCCGGGCTTTCGACGCTGCAAAGATATTCCCCGCCCGCGCCGTCCAAAATGGTCGCTTCATCCCCGCGCTTCAACCGCAGCACCTGCAGCGCGTGATGCGCCTCGCCGCCCTCAAGCCGCAGCGTGTTTCCACCACTGCGGGCCGGGGGCAGATAGAAACGGTGCATGGTCCCTCACTTGAAAAATTTCTTCGCCTTCTGAAAAAAACCGCTCGCGATCGGCGCTTCCTTGCCATCGCACATCGCGGCGAACTCGCTCAGCTTGGCCTTTTGCGCGCTGTTCAAGTGCGACGGCACTTCCACCTGCATGCGCACGTGCAGATCCCCCTGCCCGTAGCCCTGGAGATTCTTGACGCCTCTGCCCTTCACGCGAAACGTCGCTCCCGGCTGCGTGCCCGCGGGGATCTTCAACGAAGTCTGCCCCTCCAGCGTCGGCACTTCGATCTCCGAGCCCAACGCCGCCTGAACAAAACTGATCGGCACTTCACAGATCAAGTCATCGCCGTCGCGCTTGAAGATCTCGTGATGCTTCACAAACACCACCACGTACAGATCACCGGCCGGCCCGCCGCGGAAACCCGCCTCGCCGTTCCCTTGGGAACGCAGCCGCGTGCCACCTTCCACACCCGCCGGGATCTTCAGTTTGATCTTCGATGTCTTTTCGCGTTTGCCATCGCCATGACACGTCCGGCATGGCTTTTCCATGATCTTCCCCGCGCCTTTGCACTGCGGACACGACTGCGC